>ENA-OVGQ01003193-OVGQ01003193.1-human-gut-metagenome-genome-assembly--contig:-NODE-3193-length-13335-cov-4.319127_pt1 | contig 13335 bp, 10 predicted proteins | sample MGYA00237774_ERZ505427 | MGnify/ENA primary metagenome ERZ505427 (study PRJEB26158, sample SAMN06016404) | human gut metagenome | biome: human gut; feature: ankylosing spondylitis patient; material... | reverse complement strand
TAAGCGAAAAGAAACGGGTCCCATGCGGCGTAAGCTGCATGGGAACCGTTTCTTTTCGCCTTTGAGGGGGGCCGGGGGGAATCATTCCCCCCGGAGGCTCCCCTTATTTCAACGAGTCGGCATAGATTTCGATCGTGTGCTTGACGGTCACGCTGTCGCCGTTGTGGGCGAGCATGTCGGAAAGCTGCATCATACAGGCGGGGCAGCCGGTGGCGACCACTTCCGCACCGCTGGCGACGATGTTGTCGCGTTTGCGCTGACCGATTTTGCGGGACAAATCATAGTGAGAGAGGGTGAAACTGCCGCCGCAACCGCAGCAACGGTCGGCTTCCTTCATCTCCACGAGATCGTAATCCGGGTTCATGCGGATAAGCTCACGGGGCTGCGCGCTGACGCCGAGAGAGCGGAGCAGGTGGCAGGACTCGTGATAGGTCACCTTGGTCTGGCCGTGGCGCCCGGACGCGCGGGGCTTCACCTTGAGCACATCCACGAGGAAGGCGTTGATGTCCATCGCCTTCTGGGAGAGCTCATTGATGGCGTCGCGGTACTTGTAGGGCATTTTGCCCGCCATCTTGGGCCACAGGGACCGGATGGTTTCCGTACAGGACGAGCAGGGCGTGACGATGAGATCGAAGGAGCCTTCCTTCAATACGTCCACGTTGTGCATGACCATCTTTTCGAAACCTTCAAGGTCGCCGGACGAGAGGGCGGGAATGCCGCAACAGGAATAGTTGGTAGGCAGATAGACGCCGACTTCGTGGTAGTCGAACACTTTGAGGCAGGCTTCGGAAACGTTGGTGAAGATCTTGTCGCCCATGCAGCCGGGGAAGAAGGCCACCTTGCAGCGGCTTTTCCCGGCGGGGGAGTTCACCGCGCCGATCTTGGCGCTGAGGGTCTGCTTGGCGAGGGGCTGCATGTGGCGTTCGCCGAGGAACGGACGCAGCAGCGGGGAACACGTGGCGGTGCCCTGCGCGTTGTTGTCGTCGCGCATGGCCAGCCCTTGGAAAGGAGCGCCGATCTTCAGCAGGAAACCGAACAGTTTCGGATTCGGCAACAGGGTACGGAAGATGGCCTTCTTGAGGGGCGAAAGGCCTTTATAGGCCGCAACGATGGCGCGGGCCTCCATGAAGATTTCCAGAATGGAAACGCCGGAAGGGCAGTTCGCCTGACAGGAGCCGCACAGGAGGCAACGATTGAGTTTTTCGTTGACCGCGTCCGGGTCCTCAATGAGACGGTGAGCCAATTTTTCCAGCAGCGTGAGCTTTCCGCGGGTCACGTCGGCTTCCATCATGGTTTCGCCGAAAACGGGACACACGGACTGGCACATGCCGCATTTCATGCAGGCGGCGAGCTTGTCGTCAAGCGCCATGAGGGCGTTGGCGAGAAGGGTCAGCTCATCCATGATTTAAACTCCAACCAGCTTGCTGGGGTTGAACAGGCCCTTCGGGTCGATGGCCTTGCGCAGGCGGCGCGAGTACCCGATGGTGCCGCGTGAGGTTTCCTTTTCCAGCCACTTCTGTTTGGCGGTGCCGATGCCGTGTTCGCCGGAAAGGGTGCCGCCCATTTCGATGGTGGTGTTGAAAAGTTCGTCGACGGCGCGTTCCACGCGTTCGAATTCGTCCTTGTCGCGCTTGTCGCACATGAAGGTCGGGTGCAGATTGCCGTCCCCGGCATGTCCGAAGGTGCCGACGGTGAGGTTGTACTTTTCGCCGAGGCCCTTGATGACCTTCATCATGGCCGGGATCTTGGAGCGGGGCACGGTGGCGTCTTCAAGGATGGTCGTGGGCTTGAAGCGGGCCAGGGCGGGCAGGGCCTTGCGGCGGGCTTCCCAGATCCGGTTCTTTTCCTCGGCGTCCTTGGCGACCACGATCTGCGAGGCGCCGCTCTTCTTGAGCTGTTCCTCGACGATGAGGGCTTCATCGGCGACCTGACCGGCATGGCCGTCCACTTCGATGAGGAGGATGGCCTGCGCGTCGCGGGGAAGGCCGATCTTCACGTCGTCCTCGACGAGGTTGATGGTCATGTTGTCCATGAATTCCAGCGTACAGGGCAGGATGTGGGCGGCGATGATGCGGGCCACGGCTTCGGAAGCCTTCTGCACGTTGTCGAACACGGCCATCATGGCCTTGGAGGCTTGCGGCGGGGGCACGAGTTTGAGGATGGCGCGGCTGATCATGCCGAGGGTGCCTTCGGAACCCACGAGCAGGCCGCCGAGGTTGTAGCCGGTCGCGCACTTGACGGTGCGGGAGCCGCTTTTCACCAGCTCGCCGGTGTGGTCATAGAATTCGAGGCCCATGACGTAATCTTTGGTGACGCCGTATTTCAGGCCGCGCAGGCCGCCGGCGTTTTCCGCAATGTTGCCGCCGATGGTGGAGACGGCCTGAGAACCCGGATCCGGGGGATAGAAGAGGCCCTTGGAAGCCACGGCGGCGGCGAACTGGGCCGTCACAACGCCGGGCTCGACGATGGCGAAGAGGTCTTCTTCATTGATCTCGATGATCTTGTTCAGTCCTTGCGTCAGGATGACCACGGATTTGTCGGCGTCGGGCACGGTCCCGCCGCTGAGGTTGGTCCCCGCGCCGCGGATGGTCATGGGCAGGCCGTTGGCGTAGCAGCGCTCAATGAGGGCGCCGAGCTGTTCGGTGGAGGTGGGGCGCAGGACAAGGCCGGGAACGACCGAGGGCAGCACGGCGGCATCATAGGCGTAGCTCTGCCTGTCCGCTTCGCTGGTGAAGACGTTCTCTTTGCCGATGAGGTTTTCGAATTCCTTGACGAGGGATGCGCTGGGCATGATTTCCTCCGGATCAAATGGTGAGGGGGCTGTATGTGAGGGACCGCGAGGCCCGGATACAGTTCGCACAGGAAAGACGGGGTTCTGGCGACAGCAGCTCCCGGCTGCCTCATAAGGCTCCACCGGATGTTGAAAATGGAATCCGGCGTGATATTCACCATTACTGTATGTCTGGGGGAAGGTCAAATAGTGAAGGGTTTCACGCGTAGGTTTTATCCTGTTACCGTCCCTCGTTAGGGCCGCTTGACCCCTCGCTTTCCGGCCCGTAAGACAGAAGGAAAAACGGCCCGCGCGTTCTTTTATGGCAGCCGGGCCTTCGGGAGGTTTTCGTATGTTCGCACCGCTTCCCTCTCCGGCGGAAATGTCCGGCTGGGATCGGGCCGCCATTGATTTGGGCTTGCCCGAACTGTTGCTGATGGAAAACGCCTCCCGCGAGGCCCTGCATGTGCTTTCGGCTGAAACAGGCCATATGCCGGGCAAGCGCGTCCTGTTGTTCATGGGCGGCGGCAACAACGGCGGGGACGCCGCTTGTCTTGCCCGGCATCTGCACGACGGAGGCGCCGAGGTGCTTGTGCTGTATACCCGGCCTTTGGGGGCCTACCGGGGCGTGACGGGACAGCATGTGCGGCTGGCCCGGCGTTGCGGCGTGGCGTTTGCCCCGGCTGCGGGCTGGCCCGAAAAATACCGCAATACGCCGTGGGATGTGTATGCCGACGCTTCCGTCTGCGAGCGGGGCGGCCCGGACATCGTCGTGGACGGGATACTCGGCACGGGCTTTTCCGGCAGCCTCAGGCCGCTGGAGCTTGGGCTGGTGGCCCGGATCAACGCGCTGGCGCAACGGGCCTTCATTTTTTCTCTGGATATCCCGTCCGGCCTTTCCGGATTGACCGGGCGTCCGTGCCCCGTCGCCGTGCGCGCCCACGCCACCGTGACCTTCGAGGCGGCGAAGCCCGGCCTTGTCCTGCCGGAAGCCGCGCCGTACACGGGCAGGCTGCACATCCGGCCCATCGGCATTCCGGCCGTGGCGCGGAGGGAGCATCCCGCTTCCTATCAGATGATCACGAAAGCCATTGCCGGAGCTTTTCCGGAAGCCGCTCCGGGGTGGCACAAGGGGACCGCCGGGGCCATTTTGATCGTGGGCGGTTCGGAAGGGCTTACGGGCGCGCCGCATCTGGCCGCCCGGGCCGCCTTGCGTGCCGGAGGCGGGCTGATCAGCGTCGCCGCTCCGCACGGCTTGTGCCGGGACATCAAGGCGGACTGCCCGGACATCATGACCCGTGCCCTCGGCCCTGCGGGGAACGTGCGGTGGAGCCCGGCATTGCTTGAGGAGCTTCTGCCGTTCCTGCGCCAGTGCGGGGCGATGGCGCTGGGGCCGGGCATCGGGCGCGAGCCGGAAACGGCGGCATTCGTGCAGGCCCTGTTGATGTGCCCCTCGCGCCCGTCCGCCGTGGTGGACGCGGACGCGCTGCACGCGCTCGCCATGCATCCCGAGGCGTTGTCTTCCCTGCGGGCCTGTGACGTGCTGACCCCGCATCCCGGCGAGGCCGCAACCCTGCTGCATACGACACCCGCGCTGGTACAGGCGGACCGCTTCGCGGCGCTGGCGGGGCTGCGGCGTCTGGCCCCTTCCGTGTGGATTCTCAAGGGCGCGGGGACACTCATCGGCACGGAGGGCCAGCCCGTGACCATCGCCCCCTACGCGGAGCCCAATCTGGCTGTGGGAGGCTCAGGGGATGTCCTTTCCGGTTGCCTCGGCACGCTGATGGCGCAGACCGCCGCGCATCCTTCCGAGGTCTGCGAAAGCTCCAGTTTTCTTGCCGCGTGCATGGGCGTCCACCTCCACGCGCGGGCGGGCAGGCTGCTGCGTGAGGCCTTCCCCCAGCGCGGCAACTCGGCGACGGATATTGCGGAGATGCTGCCCCGGGCGCGGATCAGGGAGGCGGCGGGCGATGGCGCGTAAGCTGTTTTGTGATCTGTGCCCGCTTACATACGAGCTTTCGCGCTGGAAGGGCATTGCGTTCCGGCATTTGCAGGATTTGCGCTGCTCCAGCCCCTTTGCCCGGTCGCGGCGGGAAGAGCCGCTTCCGGTACTGGCATATCGCCATGCCTCGCTCATCCGGCGGCGGCTCGGCAACGTGGACATGCGGCTCCAAGAAAACAAGGCCGTTAATTTGCGGCTTGCCGCGCCGAAAGTGTCGGGCGTGCTCATCAGGCCGGGCGAAGTCTTTTCGTTCTGGCGGCTCGTGGGAGCGACCTCGGCGCGGAAGGGCTACCGCGAAGGGCTCATGATCAAGCGTGGGCAGCCGTCTCAGGGCATCGGCGGCGGATTGTGCCAGTTCACCAACCTGCTGCACTGGCTGGTGCTCCATTCCCCTTTGCGTATCGTGGAGTACCACCATCATGATGGGGTTGATCTGTTCCCCGACTGCGGAAGGCAGATCCCTTTCGGGATCGGCACGTCCATTTCCTACAACTATCTGGATTACCGCTTTCAGAACCCGACGGGGACGACGTTCCAGCTTCTCGTCTGGACGACGGATACGCATCTGTGCGGTGAGCTGCGCGCCGACGCGGAGCTGGCGTTGTCATGGCACATCAGAAGCGAGGAAGAAACCTTTGTCCGGGAAGGCGATCGGGTATACCGGAACAATGTCATTGTCCGCGAGTGCGTGGACAAGAGGAGCGGCAACCTGCTGTCGCGCGAAACCCTCAAGCGGAACCATGCGCTGGTGCTGTATGAGGTGCCGGAAGATCGGATTATGGAAGAGATCTGAGGGAAGGGCGCGGGCACCGTTTTCTCCCCCAAGCCGACTTGCGGGAAGGAAGATCGGGGGCGCATCTGTTTTGCAGGGAGACGCACAAACCGCTTTCCGGATGTCTTCCCCGGGAAAGAAGAAGCCCGGCACCATGAGGCGCCGGGCTTCTTTTATTTGCTGTCGGCTAAGCCGCGAGCGGCCTAGTTTTCGGACTCTTCAAACTTCTGCTTGAGGAGGTCGCCGAGGCTCTGGCCGGCTTCGGGGCCGGAACGGCTGTATTCGCGGGGCTTCTTGCGTTCTTCCTCGTCCTTGAGCTGCTTGATGGAGAGGCCGAGGCGGCGATCTTCAGCGCTGACGTGAATGATCTTGGCCTGGATTTCCTCGCCTTCCTTGTACAGTTCGGCGGGGGTCTTCACCTTCTTGTTGCTCAGTTCGGACACGTGGACGAGGCCTTCGATGCCTTCTTCCACTTCAACGAACAGGCCGAAATCGGTGATGTTCGTGATGATGCCCTTCACGAGGCCGCCCACGGGGTAGGCGGTGGGAACGTTGGTCCACGGATCTTCGGTCAGCTGCTTGATGCCGAGGGTGAACTTTTCGCTTTCCTGATCCACGGTCAGCACCTTGGCCTGCACGGTGTCGCCGACCTTGAAGAGCTCGTTGGGATGACGGATCTTCTTGGTCCAGCTGATGTCGGACACATGGATGAGGCCGTCGATGCCGTCTTCGATGCCGATGAACATGCCGAATTCGGTGATGTTCTTGATGACGCCTTCAAGGATGGTGCCTTCGGGGTACTTTTCGCCCACGAGTTCCCACGGATTCGGCTTGATCTGCTTCATGCCGAGGGAGATGCGCTTCTTCTCGGGATCGACGCCGAGGATGACGACTTCAACTTCGTCGCCCTGACGGACCATCTGGGAAGGATGGCGGAGCTTGCGGGTCCAGGACATTTCGGAGATGTGCACGAGGCCTTCGACGCCGGGTTCCAGCTCGACGAACGCGCCGTAATCAACAAGGTTGGTCACCTTGCCGTTGTGGCGGGAAGCTTCGGGGAAGCGGGCGGTGATGTCCTGCCACGGATCGGGCACGAGCTGCTTGAGGCCGAGGGAAACCTTCTGGTTGTCCTTGTCGAAGGAGAGCACCTTGAGTTCGAGATCCTGACCAAGCGTAACCATTTCGCGAGGATGGCGGATACGCTTCCAAGACATATCGGTGATGTGAAGGAGACCGTCGAGGCCGCCGAGGTCCACGAACACGCCGTATTCGGTGATGTTCTTGGCCTTACCGGTAACGACCTGACCTTCGGCGAGGGTCTGGAGGAGATCCTGACGCTTGGAGTCGCGTTCTTCTTCAAGCAGCACACGGCGGGACACGATGACGTTGCTGCGACGACGGTTGATCTTCAGCACGCGGAATTCGTATTCCTGGTTCACCAGAGCGTCCATGTCCGGCACGGGGCGCAGGTCCACATGGGAACCGGGGAGGAACGCTTCCACGCCGCCCAGATCCACAGTGTAACCGCCCTTGATGCGGCGCATGATACGGCCCTTGATGACGCCGTTCTTTTCCTGCACGTCTTCGAGCTGATCGAAGAGCTGCATCCGCTTTGCTTTTTCGAAGGACAGGGTGATGGTGCCTTCCTGTTCGTTCTTGCGAGCGACGAAGACGTCCACACGGTCGCCCACCTTCACAACGAGATTGCCTTCGGCATCCCGGAATTCGGCGGTGGGGATCTGACCTTCCGATTTGAAATTCACGTCAACAAGCACATTGTCGTCATCCACGCGGACAATTTCGCCCTTGACGATGGTTCCTTCCTCGAGATCACCGAAGTCGGTGCTGAGGTAGTCTTCCAGCGCGCTTTCAAAATTAAATTCCGCGTCCATACCGTGGTTTTCCATGGTTTCCATTAAACAGCCTCCAGGCCACATCAATTTCCCGCATATTCTGCAGGTCGTCATCCATAGCAGGAATCGTTTTGTCTGGCAAGGGCTACCTTTACGTGAAGAAAAGAGCATTTCGCGGGATCGCCGCGTTTTCTGTCCGTTTATGATAAAGAGGCCGGAGAAGAAAAAAATCTGAGGGGACCTTTGAAAAAGTGCCCCCCAGCATTTTTACGGGCATTCAATCGGCAAGGATATTGTGTGGCGGCGCTTTCGGAGCGGCGAAGAGATGCAACAGGCATTGGAAACATCGCCCTGAAAATGGAAGAGCCGCCGTATCAACAAAGCCAGGGTGAACCCCTTTTGAAGCGATGCCTCTTTCAGCGTCAAAACGATTTCTTCCGGCTCGTACCCCGTGTCTTACGGCAAGTCGTGGCGGGCGGACTGGCTGCGGGCAAGCTCATCGCAGCGTTCGTTCTCGGCATGGCCGTTGTGCCCGCGCACCCATTCCAGCGTGACGCTGTGGCGGTCGAGCTGGACTTGCAGGCGCTCCCAGAGATCGCGGTTCTTGACCGGTTTCTTGGCGGCGGTCTTCCAGCCGTTTTTCCGCCAGCCCGCGAGCCATTTTTTTTCCACGGCATGGCGCAGGTACTGAGAGTCCGTGTACAGCGTGACCGCGCACGGCTCTTTCAACTCTTCGAGCCCCGCGATGGCCGCCATGATTTCCATACGGTTGTTCGTGGTGTGCGCGTAGCCGCCGGAGAGTTCCTTTTCATGCCCTTCGCAGCGCAGGATGCAGCCCCAGCCTCCGCGACCGGGGTTGCCGAGGCATGAGCCGTCCGTAAATATCGTCACATTTCGCATAGCTTCTCTTTTTTGGGCACAAAACAGGGGACGCCGGCCGGAAAGGAAAGAATCCACCGGCCCGAACCCGCCAGCGCCCCATACAAAAGTCTTTGAAAGGAAAGGGGAGGTATGTGGAGGGGAAGGAAAACGTGGGGGGGGCTCCCCTCTTCTTCAGAATGTTCTTCTTCCCCCTCCCCACATTTTATTCAAACATATCGATATTCGCCAGAGCCTGATGCATGAGGCCTTCCGGAGAATCGGCGGCATCGAGGACGACGATGCGCTTGGTGTTGTGGGCGGCCCAGAGCTTGAACCCTTCCCGGATGCGGGTGTGGAAAGGCATCTGCTCGGCTTCGAAACGCCCCTCTTTTTCGGAGAGGCCCAGCTCCGCGTTGCGGCGGCGGGCGCGTTTCAGCGCATCGGCGGGGTCCATGTCGAGCACAAAGGTCCTGTCGGGCCAGAGGCCGCCGATGGCCACGTCGTTGAGCGAGCGCAGTTTTTCGATGTCGAGGCCGCGTCCGTAGCCCTGATAGACCACGGTGGAGTCCGCGTAGCGGTCGCAGAGTACCACCTCGCCGCGTTTCAGCGCCGGGCGGATGACCTCCGCGACGTGCTGCGCCCGGTCCGCGAGGAACAGGAACAGTTCCGCCTCAGGGCAGATTTCCGTTTCCGGATTCAGGAGCATCTGGCGCAACTCCCGGCCCAGTGCGCACCCGCCGGGCTCGCGCGTCACTAGCACCTCATGGTTCAGGGTGCGGAACACGTCGGCGAGGTTCTCGATGAGCGTGGTTTTGCCCGAGCCCTCAATGCCTTCTAGAGTAATGAACACTGGTTCAACCTTGGGGCTTCGGGTTCCGCCGCCGTGCGCTTTGAAGTGCGGGGCTTGCGCGATTCGGCTTCCGGGGTCTTGGGGGCTTGGAACAATTGGCGCTCCAGCGATTTCTGGTAGGGCGACCAGCCGCTTTCGCCGTCTTCGAGTTCCCCGAACAGGCTCCGGCTCTGGGTGATCTTGGCGTCGATGTTGTCCGCGTAGTGCAGGGCGAAGGCTTCGGCCGTTTGCGGCAGGCGCGGCGAACCGTATTCGTACAGCCCGTGATGGCTTAGAATGAGGTGCTGGAAATGGAGGATCAGCTCCTCGTCGAGCCCGGATTTGGCGAGATGGCGGTCAAGCTTTCCGAGGCACAGATTGATGTGCCCGACCAGCCGCCCGGCGTCGGTGTAGTCGTTGGCAAGGCCGCCGGAGAATTCCCATATTTTGCCGAGATCGTGGCAAATGGCTCCGGCGAGCAGCGTCTGGCGATCCAGATCCGGGTAATGGTCGCAGAAGCGCAGGCACAGCGTCGCCACCGAAAGCGTATGTTCAAGCAGCCCGCCGACCCATGCATGGTGTACGCTCTTGGCGGCGGGGGCGGTGAGCAGCGGGACGCGGATGGCCTCGTCCTCAAGGACGGACAGGATGAACTTGCGCCACGGCTTGTACGTGAATTCCTTGCGGCAGAGGGCTTCGAGCTCGTCAAGCATCTCCTGCGGCGGGCGGCTGCTGGAGGCCATGAAAACGGACGTATCCACCGAAGCCGTTTCTTCCGGGGAGAGCACGCGCAGCGCGTTGACATTCACCTGCAATTTGTCGCGGAAGCTTTCGGCGCGGCCTTCCACTTCGGCGATGACGCCGGAAGGGATCTCCGCAAACTGCTGGCTGAGGGGGCTCCAGATCCGGGCCTCAAGATCTCCGGAGGCGTCTTTCAGCTCAAGCCGCCAGAACGGGCCGTTCTTGGCTTGCAGCTGCGACGCCGAGCCGATGAGGTACAGCGCTCTGATTTCGTCGCCGGGAGCCACGTCTTTGGCCCACCGGCGGTCGGGCGCGGATTGTATTTTCTGCATATTCAACCTACAATAAAAAACTGTGCGATCGGCTTTCCGTGCGGAAAGCATCGCCGTACAGTCGGAATGTTTGGCGGGAGTTCACCCGTTTTCGCCTGTGTTGTCAACAGAAAGCCTGCGGGCCGTCCGGGCTCCGGCTTTCCGTCTGTTTCCTATGGGAAAACTGTTTTTGCTGTTTCGGGAGGTTGCGTGCGTATCTTGCTTTCCAACGATGACGGCATCCACTCCCCGTGTCTCCGCGCGTTGCACGACGCGCTGTGCGAGGCCGGGCATGAGCTTGACGTGGTCGCCCCGCTCACGGAGCAGTCGGGCGTGGGCTGTTCCGTCACCCTGCACAATCCCTTGCGCCTGTACCCGGTGCAAGAGCCCGGCTTCAGCGGCACGGCGGTCGCGGGGACGCCCGTGGACTGCGTGAAGCTCGCCCTGACCACGCTCCTGCCGCAGCCGCCGGATTTGGTCGTCGTGGGCATCAACAACGGCGCGAACAAGGGTGTGGACGTCTTTTACAGCGGGACCGTTGGCGCGGCGACCGAAGCCGCCCTGCGCGGGCTGCCCGCCGTGGCCTTCTCGCGTCCGCGTCCCGAGCTTGAGCCGCCGCAGGCGCTGGCCCGTCACGCCGCCTCGCTGGTGGATGCCGTGGACTGGCGCTGTTGCGCCGGGAAAGTCCTGAACGTCAACTATCCGCGCTGCCGCGTCGCCGAGATCAAGGGCATCCGGGCCGCGCGCATGGCCGAGAGCCGCTGGGCCGAGAACTACGAACGCCGCGAGGACCCCGCCGGGCGTCCCTACTGGTGGATCGCCGATTTCCTCAAGCGGGACAGCGGGGGCGACGATACGGACATCGCCCTGATGGAAGGCAACTGGGTGGCTGTCACGCCGCTTCAGGTGGATCGGACGGACCGGGAACTGCTCGGCCGCTTGCAGGAGCGGTTCGGCGTCTAGTTCCAATCCTTCGGGAAATAGGCTACAATAGGACCATCAATATGTGTGGCGGAGTCGCCGCTGCGGTCTTCCGGTGCGGGAGCCGCCTTATTTCACCATCCCAATCGCAGCCGCAAGGCTGAGGCGAGGAGCAACTATGCCGCTTACCTCTCCCAGAGCCATGTTTGAACGGGCCTACAAAGAAGGTTATGCCATCGGCGCCTTCAACGTCAACAACATGGAAATCATTCAGGGGATCATGGAGGCAGGAACCGAGGAAAAGGCCCCGCTTATCCTTCAGGTTTCCGCCGGAGCCCGCAAATATGCGGGACAGAATTATATTGTGAAGCTTATTGAGGCCGGTCTGCTGGAAGCGGATCTTCCGGTTGTGCTCCATCTGGACCATGGCGCGGATTTCGACATCTGCAAGGCCTGCGTGGACGGCGGCTTCACCTCCGTGATGATCGACGGTTCGCACCACTCCTTCGAAGAGAACATCGCCGTGACCAAACGGGTCGTGGAATACGCCCACGCCCACGGCGTCTGGGTGGAAGCCGAGCTGGGCCGCCTTGCCGGGGTTGAGGAAGACGTCTCTTCCGAGCACAGCATCTATACCGATCCCGATCAGGCCGTGGAGTTCGTGGAGCGTTCCGGCTGCGACTCGCTCGCCATCGCCATCGGCACCAGCCACGGCGCGTACAAATTCAAGGGTGAAGCCAAGCTCGACTTCGAACGCCTCGAAAAGATCGGCAGCCTGATGCCCGGTTACCCGCTCGTCCTGCACGGCGCTTCCAGCGTTCCGCAGGAATTTGTGGAAATGTGCAATACCTACGGCGGGAAGGTCGCCGGGGCGGCGGGCGTGCCCGAGGAACTGCTCCGCAAGGCCGCCGGTATGGCCATCTGTAAAATCAACATCGATACGGATATCCGGCTGGCCATGACGGCCTCCATCCGCAAGCAGCTCGTCGAGCATCCTGAGGAATTCGATCCGCGCGGCTACCTGAAGCCCGCGCGGCAGGCCGTGAAGGACATGGTCCAGCACAAGATCAAGCACGTGCTGGGTTGTTCCGGCAAGGCGTAAATCAATTGTCACACGGGGGAGGTACACTGGCTTGTAACGCGGTTGCCTCCCCTTTGTTTCATACGGCGTTCCGCCTTTCCTTATGCGGACGCGCCAGCCCGGGCGTCGGGCGCATCAGGATTGTGCCGCAAACCTTTTCGCGTATCGAAGGAGTACCCCAATGGCTCGCATCGGAATCAACGGCTTCGGCCGCATCGGTCGTTATCTTGTCCGCCTTATGGCTGAGCGCAACGAATTCCCCGTGGTGATCAATGCCCGCGCGGACAACGCTTCTCTGGCCCATCTCTTCAAATACGATTCCGTCCACCACACCTTCAAGGGCACGGTGGGCCATGACGAAAACGGCATCATCATCAACGGCACGCACATCGCCGTGACCCGCTGCAAGCCCAACGAATGGCAGTGGAAGGACTACGGCGTGGATCTGGTGGTGGAATCCACCGGGACCATCAAGAAGCGCGCCGGGCTCGCCGAGCACATGGCCTGCGGCGCGAAGAAGGTCATCATGAGCGCCCCCGTATCCGACGCCGACATCACCATCGTGATGGGCGTGAACGACGGCCTCTATGATCCCGCCAAGCACGACGTGGTTTCCTCCGCCTCCTGTACGACGAACTGTCTCGCCCCGGTCGCCAAGGTGCTGAACGACACCTTCGGCATCGAGCACGGCCTGATGACCACGATCCACTCCTACACCATGAGCCAGCGCATCCTCGACGGTTCCCAGAAGGATATCCGCCGCGCCCGCGCCGCCGCCATGTCGATGATCCCGACCACCACCGGCGCGGCCAAGGCCGTGGCCCTCGTGCTGCCCGAGCTCAAGGGCAAGCTGGATGGCATCGCCATCCGTGTCCCCACGCCCAACGTGTCCATCGTGGACCTGAACTGCGTCATGAAGCGCGACGTGACCGTCGATGAGGTCAATGCCGCCCTGACCGCCGCCGCGAACGACAACTTCGGCGTTTCCGACGAGCCGCTGGTGTCCATCGACTACAACGGCGACACCCACGGCGGCGTCGTCGACCTGCTTTCCACCTCCGTCATGAGCGGAAACATGCTCAAGGTGCTCATCTGGTACGACAACGAAGCCGGGTTCACCAACCAGCTCCTCCGTCTGATCACGATGGTAGCCGGGAAGATGTAAGGGCCGAAAAGGTACGTTGAGAAAAGATT
>ENA-OVGQ01003184-OVGQ01003184.1-human-gut-metagenome-genome-assembly--contig:-NODE-3184-length-13394-cov-14.624410_pt1 | contig 13394 bp, 10 predicted proteins | sample MGYA00237774_ERZ505427 | MGnify/ENA primary metagenome ERZ505427 (study PRJEB26158, sample SAMN06016404) | human gut metagenome | biome: human gut; feature: ankylosing spondylitis patient; material... | reverse complement strand
ACTTTTTAATGCAACAGCAACAGCGTTGAATTGCATATCGCAAATATGCTGTTATTATATTGCGTTATTTTCTTGACTTGCGATAGAATGGATTTGACCGACACGCCAGAGGCTCCCCTACTAGGGGCAACGGCGACGACCACCGCCAGTGGCGGAAACAGGGAGGAGCTGTTGGGGCAGCGGCCAGCAAGACGCAAGTGCCGTCCAAGGCACGATGCAGATGCTGGGTGCCGCAACCCGTAAGAAGCGGAGGGCATTTCCAATCGTTCTCTTAGCAAAAAAGGCTACTGCACAAACCTGTGCAGCAGCCTTTCGTATTATTCTTCCGTTGCAGCCTTGGACTCCTCCACATAGGCTGCGATCTTGTCGATCTGGATCTGTGCCACGGCACGACCGGTCTCGTATACGCGGCGCAGCTGGGCGGGATCGCGCTCCATGGAGGGAATCTCCAGCGGGATGGGCGGGCGGATGACGAAGGCCCGGCCGGACTGCTCCAGCATGGAAATATAGGCCAGCGTCTCATTGTAGCGCTGGTGCCGGTCTGCCACGGCCTCCACAAAAGCGGGATAGCGCATATACCTTGCCCGGATAAGGGGCAGCATCTTGTTTTTCTGCTTTACAAAACCCTTGGGCTGGGTCAGGATGATCAGGTTGCGCTTGTAGCCGATAGACTCGAAAAAGCGCACAGGAATGGAATCCGCAACACCGCCGTCCAGCAGCTGATAGTGGCCGATCTTCACGATTTTGGCCGCCAGCGGCATGGATGCCGAAGCCTGCATCCACTGGATATCCTCGGCGTTGCCGGTGCGGCACTTGCGGTAGATAGGCTCGCCGGTGCGTACATCGGTGCAAACCACAAAAAAGTCCATGGGGTTCTTCTGGAAGGTCTCGGCGTCAAAGGGGTCCAGTTTTTCCGGCACGGTATGGTAGCAGAACTGCTCGCTGTACAGGTTGCCGGTGCGCAGCAGGTTGCCAAAGCTGGCGTAGCGCTTGTCGGTGCAGTATTCCGTGTTATAGCGGATGGTGCGTCCGATCTGGTGCGACTTGTAGTTGCAGCCGAACACTGCCCCCGCCGACACACCAACGGCACCGTCCAGCTGGATGTTATGCTCCATCAGCACATCCAGTACGCCGGCGGTGAACATTCCGCGCATAGCGCCGCCTTCCAGCACAAGTCCTGTTTTCATACCATTTTCCTCCTCGTCCGGTCAAAAATCCCGGATATGACCCTTCTCCTATTAAGAATAGTATACTCAAAAACCGCGAAAGAACAAGGGAGGATAAACCAAAAATGACCCGACAACCTCACGAAGTTTCGGTATTTTTGGACAAGGTCATACTTTTAGAAAAAACGAAGAGGTTTGGTGTCGTAATTTTACGAATTTTGGCATGAAAACCCCTTGTCAAAGCGGGATGCTTCCGGTATACTAGGTGAAACATTATATCATGGGTGCGTGTGGCGCGCGCCCGGGAATGGAAAACAGGCGGGCACTTTTCGCGGCGGGTGAGCCGGAGGCAGAAAACGCGCCTGCAAGGGTTGGAGGATATATTTTATGAAGATGCTGGAAGATCGTATCCGCAAGGACGGCATTGTGCGCGAGGGCAACGTACTCAAGGTGGACAGCTTTATCAACCACCAGATGGACATCCCGTTGTTCCGCGAGATGGCGCGGGAGTGGAAGCGTCTGTTTGCAGGCAAGCCCATCAATAAGGTGCTCACCATCGAGGCCAGCGGCATCGGCATTGCGGCTGTGGTAGCCAGCGAGCTGAACGTGCCGGTGGTGTTTGCCAAAAAATCCATGAGCATCAATCTGGACTACGACAACTACAAGACCCAGATCCAGTCCTTCACCCATAAAAAGATATACAACGTCATAGTGTCCAAAAAGTTCCTCACCCCGGAGGATCATGTGCTGATCATCGACGATTTTCTGGCCAACGGCTGCGCCCTGATGGGTCTGCTGGAACTGGCCGAGGAAGCCGGAGCTACCGTAGAGGGCATTGGCATCGCCGTGGAAAAGGGCTTCCAGCAGGGCGGTGAGCTGATCCGCAGCAAGGGCATCCAGCTGGAGAGCCTTGCCATCGTGGACGCCATGGACAGCACCACCGGCGAGATCACCTTCCGCCCCCAGCCGAACCAGAACTAAAAATCATTATACATTTCAGCGTAACGGAATGTCTGCGGACGTTCCGTTATTTTTTTGTGGGTGAACTCCCTCAGGCAAAGCCTGACGGCTTTGCCAGCTCCCTCGGAGAGGGAGCCCTTGGCATGGCGGCAAAGTTTCCGGCTAAAGTGTAAAGCTTCCGGGTGTGACAGCTCCCCCTCGGGGGAGCTGTCGCGCAGCGACTGAGGGGCTATAAATGGAGAAGCGAAAAAAGCGTTAAAGCGATAGCGCCGACTGGCGCAGCGCTAGCTTTTTTGTGCTTCGACTTCTTCTTTAGGTTTGTCAAGGGCGTGCAGCCCTTGACCCGTTGCGGGGTGGGTGGAGTCCAGAGGTAGGGAGGGGGGAGTCGGAACCCCCCTCCCTACCTCTGGCCCAGCGGAGCGTCCCTGCACGCTTGAGCAAGTAGAAAGTTTCTCTGGCAGCAAAGCTGCAACTGCCGTTTGCCGTCACGCCCCGTCAAAGCTGTCCCCATCAGCGGGCAGGGCAGCGGCTTGCGCGTCTGCGCTGCCGGTGTCTGCTGCCCGGGGGACGCCTTTGTACACCAGCGTCTGCTCCAGCACCTCGGCACAGACCGGTGCTGAAAGACTGCCGCCGGCGGTGGTCCAGCTGTGTGGCTCATCCAGACAGACCAGACACAAAAACTGCGGGTCATCGATGGGCGCTACCGCCACAAAGCTGGCAATGCGCGCCTTCTCGTCGGCGCTGTCCAGCTTCTGGCTGGTGCCGCTTTTGCCGCCCACCCGGTAGCCCGCGATCTGCGCGTTGCGCCCGCCGCCGTACAGCACCACTGCCTCCATCATCTCCCGCATGGTGGCAGAGGTGGCGGGCTGGATGACCTGCCGCCTGCAGACCGGTTGGTTGTGCTGCAAAACGCTGCCGTCCGGCGCAAGAATATCCGAGACCAGATACGGCTGCATCAGCTTGCCGCCGTTCACCACCGCACAGACGGCGGAGGCCATTTCCAGATAGGAAATCTTACTGCTCTGCCCGAAGGCGCAGGAGGCCAGCTCTACCGGCCCCATGCGGTCGGCGGTGTAGTACAGGCTCTTTTTCGGCTCGGCGGGCAGGTCGATGCCGGTGGGTTCCCGCAGGCCGAAGGCGGCAAAATAATCGCAGAAAGCCTGCTTGCCCAGCCGCGCCCCGATCTGGATAAAGCTCTGGTTGCAGGAGTTTTCCAGTGCCTGTGTCACGGTCTGGCTGCCGTGGCGCTTGTGGTTGGCGCAGTGGAACCGCGTGCCCGCCACCGAGATAGAGTCTCCGCAGTAAAAGGTGGAGTGCCGGGTAATGGCTCCGGCATCCAGCGCCGCCGCGCAGGTGATGAGCTTAAACACGCTGCCCGGCTCGTATAAGTCACTCACCGCCTTGTTGCGCCACTGGGTCTGCTGCGCCAGCTGCAAGGCAGCGGCGCGCTCTTTACCGGAAAGGGCGTCCACGGCAGCGCGTGCGGCCTTATCGGCGATGACCCGGGGCTGGTTGGGGTCGTAGGCCGGGGTGGTAGCCATGGCCAGCACTGCCCCAGTGTTCACTTCCATCACGATGCCCACGCTGCGGGCAGCTACATGGTGCTCTTGCACCGCATAATTCAACGCATTTTCAAGATAATGTTGAATATTTGCATCGATGGTCAGCCGCAGCCCGCTGCCCTCCACGGGGGCAAGTTCGGTTTCGTAGCTCTGCGCCAGCGTGTAGCCCCAAGCGTTCACGGCGGTCAGCACCACTCCGTTTTGCCCGGTAAGGGTGTCGTTGTATTCGAGCTCCAGCCCGCTGACCCCGGCGTTGTCTACGTTGGTGAACCCCAGCACCGAGGCCAAAAACTCTCCCTGCGGGTACCAGCGCTTGGAGTCCTGATTGATGCGCAAGCCGGTAATGCCGTTCGCTGCGCAGAAATCCCGCACGGCATCGGCAGTTTCCCGCTCCACCCGGTAGCGCAAAAGGCAGTCGTTGGAGCGCCGGTCGTTGAACTTTTCCAGCAGCTTGGCCTCGTCCAGCTCCAGAATCTCCGCAAGCCCCTTGGCGGCAAGGGCAAGCTTTTCCTCCGGCATCTCCCGGGGGCTGGCGCGCAGGGTCCAGCAACTGCTGTTGGCGGCAAGCAGTGCGCCATCGGCGCTGTATATTTTGCCCCGGTCGGCGGGCACAACGGTGTCTCGCAGCTGCTGCCCCAGCGCCCGCTGGGTGTACCAGCCGCCGGTGCATAATTGCAGCCAGAACAGCCGCCCGATGAGCCCTGCAAAGCAGACGGCGCACAGCCCCACCGCAATGAGCCGTGCCCGCAGACGGAACGCCCGCTCCGGCAGGGTGCGCAGGGCGTCTGTGGGTTTTGAGCCGCACATGGCAGCACCCCCTTTGCGGGCAGTTTATGCGCCCGGGGGCGGTGCGTATGACTAACCGCCCCCGCATCCGCGTACAATAACAGAAACGGAGGTGACCGGGATTGCACAGAACTGCTGCCCGCAAAGGGCTGCTGCGGCCGCTGCCGCCCATGGACCTGCCTTTTCTGGTGCTGGTGCTCACGCTGGTAGCTTTTGGGCTGGTGATGCTGTGCAGCGCCAGCAGCGCGGTGGCACTGTACCGGCGGCAGGACGCTTTTGCCTATGTGCGGCCGCAGCTGCTGTACGCCGCCATGGGGCTGGGGGCCATGTGGATGGCCAGCCGGGTGGACTACCATATCTATCACAAGCTTGCGTGGCCGCTGTTGGCGCTCTCGCTGGTGCTGCTGACGGCGGTGCTGTTCATGCCGGAATATAATGGCTGCAAGCGCTGGCTGGTACTGCCGGGGCTGGGTACATTACAGCCCAGCGAGATCGCCAAATTTGCGGTGGTACTGGTGTTTGCTCACATCATCGCTTTGAACCACGACCGCATGGGCAGCTTTGCAGTAGGGGTAGTGCCCTTTGCGCTAGTGCTGGGGGTGGTGGCGGTGCTTATGCTGCTGGAACCCCACCTTTCCGGCACGGTGCTGATTTTGAGCATTGGCGCGGTGCTCATGTTCGTGGGTGGTACCGGGCTGCGGTGGTTCATGCTGGCAGGAGCAGGCGGCGCTGCCGCCATCGGCACGGCTATCGTGCTGATGCCGGAGCTGGTGCCCTACGCCGCCGACCGGCTCAATTCATGGCTGGACCCCTTTGCCGACCCGCTGGGTGACGGCCACCAGACCATCCAGAGCCTGTATGCCATCGGTTCCGGCGGGGCGGCGGGGTTGGGGCTGGGCAACAGCCGCCAGAAGCATCTGTTCGTGCCCGAGCCGCAGAACGACTTCATCTTTTCCATCCTCTGCGAGGAACTGGGCTTTCTGGGCGCGTGTGCGGTGATATTGCTGTTCAGCGCGCTGCTGTGGCGGGGCATCACGCTGGCGGCGCACGCGCCGGACCGCTTTGGCGCACTGCTGGTGGTGGGCTTTGTGGTGCAGGTGGCGCTGCAGGCAGTGTTGAACATCGCGGTGGTCACCAACACCATCCCCAACACCGGCATCAGTCTACCCTTTTTCTCCTCCGGCGGCACCAGCCTGATGATGCTTTTGGGCGAGATGGGCATCGTGCTTTCCGTCTCCCGGGGCGAAAGCTGATGAAAGGCTGCATTTCCTGCCGCGGCAGAGCAGGAGCGGCGCGGAAATGCGAAAAAAAACGGACAAATGACCGGACAAATCCCGCAGACTGCGGGAAAGCCGTTTCCGGCGCATTTTGTTGACCAAAGACCCTCGTTTTGCATACCATGGGGTATCTTTTGCAGAACGGGGGTCTTGGCATGGCTGGGGATTGGATCATTACGGGCGGGCGGCCTTTGCAGGGCAGGGTGGAAGTGCCTGCGGCCAAAAACAGTGTGCTGCCGCTGCTGGCAGCTTCGCTGCTGTGCAGCGGGCCGGTGCGGCTGCAAAATGTGCCGCGCCTGACCGATGTGGAGGACTGTCTTGCCCTGCTGCGGGGCGTGGGCTGCACGGCGGGCTGGCAGGGCGCAGAACTGGTGGTGCAGGGACAGCCTATGCGCACCGACCTTGCACCGGAGGCCGCAGGCCGGATGCGGGCGTCCATCCTGTTCTGTGCGCCGCTGCTGGCGCGGCTGGGGCGGGTAAGCACCGTACTGCCCGGGGGCTGCCGTATTGGGGCAAGACCCATCGACCTGCATTTGCAGGGGCTGGCGCAGATGGGCGTGCGGCAGCTGCCCGCTGCACCCGGACAGCTTACGCTGTACGCCCCGGCGGGGCTGCGGGGCGCGGAGATCTGTCTTGCCTTCCCCAGTGTGGGCGCTACCGAGACGCTGCTGCTGGCCGCCGCTACGGCGCAGGGACAGACCGTGTTGCATGGCGCTGCAAAAGAGCCGGAGATCGCGGATCTTGCCGCCTTTCTCAACGCCTGCGGCGGCTGCGTGGAGGGCGCGGGCACCGACACCATCCGGGTGCAGGGAAGGCGCTGCCTTGCGGGCTGCACCTTCATGCCGGTGGCAGACCGCATCATCGCCTCCACGCTGGCTTGCGCGGCGGCAACGGCGGGCGGCAGGGTAGAACTGGCGGGCTGCGCACCCGGGCTGTATGCCCCGCTGCTGGAAATTCTGGAACAAATGGGCTGCACCGTAGAGCGGGCACGCGATGCTGCCGCCATTTCGCGGTTCGGGGCACTGCGCGGCGCGGGAAACGTGCACACAGCACCCTACCCGGGCCTTGCCACGGACGCCGCCCCGCTGCTGGCGGCGGTGATGCTCTGCGCACAGGGGGAAAGCCGCCTGCAGGACAGGGTGTTTGAAAATCGTTTTGCCTGTGCCGAGGGTTTTGCGGCGCTGGGGGCAAACGTCCGGGTGGCAGAGCGCACCCTGTATGTGCAGCCGGGCGGGACGCTGCGCGGGGCAAAGCTGACTGCACCGGACCTGCGGGGCGGGGCGGCGCTGGCGCTTGCGGCGCTGGCTGCCCGGGGCAGCAGCCGCCTTGGCGGGGTGGAGTTTGTCCGGCGCGGATATGCAGACCTTGACCGGCTTTTGGCGGGGCTGGGCGCACAGATTTGGCAGGAAATACCCGCCCGGAGTGGGGTTGTGAAAAAAACACCCACGAAAAAGCAATTTTGTCTTGCAATCGGAGCAAAAAAATGATACGATACAGTTATATAAATATCGTATGATAATTTCTGTGCGGCATTTGCGCAGTTCCACATAAAAATCCGATGGAGGACAAAGTTATGGCATTGATGCTCGATGAAGAACTGGACGAAAACGTTACGACGATCAAGGTGATCGGTGTGGGCGGCGGCGGCGGCAACGCTGTGAACCGCATGGTGAGCGATGGCCTGCAGGGCGTGGAGTTCATCGCAATGAATACTGACCAGCAGGCACTGGCCAAGAACCATGCCTCGGTCAAGGTGCAGCTGGGTTCCAAGCTGACCAAGGGTCGCGGTGCGGGTGCAGACCCGGAAATCGGCCAGCGCGCCGCTGAAGAAAGCAAGGACGAGATCGCCAACGCCCTCAAGGGCTCCCAGATGGTCTTTATCACCGCCGGTATGGGCGGCGGCACCGGCACCGGTGCGGCACCCGTTGTGGCCGAGGTGGCACACGATCTGGGCATCCTGACCGTCGGCATCGTTACCAAGCCCTTCTCCTTTGAGGGCAAGCGCAAGATGGGTCTGGCCGAGCAGGGCATTGCCAACCTGCTGATGCACGTTGACAGCCTGATCGTCATCCCCAACGAGCGCCTGAAGATGATCAGTCAGGAAAAGATCACCCTGATGAATGCCTTCCAGGCTGCCGACAACGTGCTGCGTCAGGGCGTTGAGTCCATCTCTGCCCTGATCAACGTGCCTGCCTTCATCAACCTGGACTTCGCCGACGTGCGCTCCATCATGAAGGATGCCGGCTACGCCCACATGGGCGTGGGCAGCGCCAAGGGTGCAGGCAAGGCCGAGAACGCCGCCAAGGCTGCTATCTCCAGCCCGCTGCTGGAGACCAGCATCGCCGGTGCACACGGCGTTATCATCAACATCACTTCCAGCCCGGACATCGGTCTGGAGGATGTGGAGACCGCCGCAGGCCTCATCACCCAGAGCGCACATCCCGATGCAAACATCATCTGGGGTACTGCCTTTGATGAGAACCTGTCCGACGAGATGCGCGTGACCGTTGTGGCCACCGGCTTTGACAACAAGAGCGCCAGCGATCTGCGCAACAGCATCAACAACGCCATGGGCGGTGCACAGTCTGTGCCCACTGCGGTGTTCAGCAGCGATACCGGCGCAAGCGCAGCCCCGGCATCCAATGCCGCCCCGGCTGCTGCTCCGGCTGAAAAGAAGACCGTGGAAGAGGAAAGCAGCGACAATCGTTACTACGACGAGCTGCTGGCCATCCTGAACAAGCGGAAGTAATTACAGGCTACAATGGGGCTGGCAGCTGCGCCCATGCGGTCAGCGAAAGCCCCGTGCAAGGTGTGCATGGGAGGGCATCATGGTGCAGACAGAGCGGGAGACCGGTGCCCTGCGCGGACAATTTGCCCGGCAGGCCGCTGTACAGGCATCTGCCGCAGCACAGGCGGAAAGCGCCCGGGCACAGGCAGAGCAGCTGAGCCGCAAGCTGGCTGCGGCACGCGCCGAGGTGCGCCGGTATCAGACCCGGATGTTCGCCTTTGAGCGCACCCTGCTTGCCCTCAAGCACGATAATGCAGAGCTGGAAGCCGCCTGTGAGCAGGCGTGGGAGCAGCTGGAACAGGCCAATGCCCGGGCAGAACAGGCCGAAGCCGCCTGCCGCAGAGCCGAGGCTGCTCTTGCCGCCATGCAGCAGACCGCCCCGGAAACACCTGCGCAGCCGGACACACCCCCCGAGGTTGATCCGCAGTGCGAGGCTGCCCCGGAACAGCCTGCACCGGAAACGGAAGAACTGCTCTGCGCTCCGGAACAGGCATTACCCCCGGAGCCCGCACAGCCTGCGTGGAAGCCGGAGACCCGGCTGGAACAGATGGCTGCGGAGCTGATGGGCTGGTTCGATGCCATGATGCCCCAAGAATAAACTTGAGAAGGACTGTTGCGTTTTTTGCGCAGCAGTCCTTTTTCTTTCAGAGTGGAACGATTTAAAATGCGCTCCGCTTTGCTTTGCGCATCATCAGCGGAAATAAGGTTTATATTTCGCGGTTGCCGCGCTCTGCGGAGCGCGGCAACCGCATTTTCACAGAAAGGGCTGTAACGACAAACGGCTTGCTTTCGAACAACGTTTGCAAAGGGTACTGTAAAAATTGAATTGCATTTATACAACCGGGAATGAAAACGTTTGCAGAAAATACCGGAAAATGGCAGAAAATGCTGCGCTCAGTCTTGCATTTTGCTGTAAAATCCAGTAAAGTATAAATGAATGCAATAAAGTGGATGCTAGGGAAAACCTATTACATCCAGTCAGTGCGGACGGTGTGCCCGGAACAAAGCCGGGGCAGAAGGATGCGCCGCAAAAGGAGAAACATGGCCATGAACGAGAAACCGAAGATCCTGATCGCGGATGATTCCGAGATCAACCGTGCCCTGCTCAAGGAGATACTGGGCGATGGCTATGACTATCTGGAAGCAGAGGACGGCGCAGCGGCAGTGGAACTGATGCGGCAGCGCACGGATATCTCCCTGCTGCTGCTGGACCTGATGATGCCGGGCATGGATGGCTTTGACGTGCTGCGGGTGATGAAGTATCATGCATGGCTGGACGAGATCCCGGTCATCGTCATCTCGGCGGCAGAGGATACCGTCAACATTGAGCGTGCCTATGATCTGGGTGTGGCAGACTATATCCGCCGCCCCTTCGAGCGGATTATGATCCTGCGCCGGGTGAAGAATATCCTCATGCTGTACGCCAAGCAAAAGCGGCTCACCCGCCTTGTTACCGATCAGGTGTACGAAAAAGAGCACAACAGCGTGCTGATGATCAGCATCCTGAGCCATGTGGTGGAGTTCCGCAACAGCGAAAGCGGGCTTCATGTCCTGCACATCCGCACCCTGACCGACCTGCTTTTGCACCGGTTGGTGCAAAAGACCGACCGCTATCAGCTGGACGAAAGCGATATCGCCCTCATCAGCACCGCTTCGGCGCTGCATGATATCGGCAAGATCGTCATCCCGGAGGAAATCCTGAACAAGCCCGGCCGCCTGACTGCCGAGGAGTTTGCCATTATCAAGAACCATACCGTGGCGGGTGCGCAGATGCTGCAGGATCTGGGACAGGCGATTGCGCGGGACGAGCCGCTTTTGCAGGTGGCGCACGCCATCTGCCGCTGGCACCACGAGCGCTGGGACGGCAATGGCTACCCTGACCGGCTGAAAGAAGATGAGATCCCCATTGCGGCGCAGGTGGTGGCACTGGCAGACGTATACGACGCTTTGACCAGCGAGCGCTGCTATAAGCACGCCTACGACCACGACACCGCGCTGCGCATGATATTGAACGGCGAGTGCGGCGCGTTCAACCCGCTGCTGCTGGACTGCCTGCGAGAGTCCTCGGAGCAGCTGCGCACCGAGCTGACCCGCTCGGAGTGGGACCGGGGCTTCCGGCAGGAGACCCACCGCCTTTCCGAGGAGATTTTGCACCGGGAGGCGCTGCCCCGGGAGAACCACTCCCAGCTGCTGCTGGAGCAGGAAAAGGAGCGCACGGATTTCTACGCCGCCCAGTGCGGTGGCATCCGGTTCGACTACGACCTGCTGGCTGGCAACGTGACCGTGTATGACTACCATGCCGAGCCTTTGCAGCAAAAAACGGTGACCGATTTTGCGCAGGGCAAGGGGCTCAGCTTTTTGAACGAACAGGATCGGCGCAAGCTTTCCAAGGCCATCAGCCGCGCCACGCCGGAAGCGCCGGACGTGGTGCTGCCGGTAATGGTGCAGCGAGATGGGAAGCCGCACCTGCACCGGATGGCGCTGCATACCATCTGGAGCGGTGCCGGGGTGCGCCGCTGCGTGAACGTGCTGGGGCAGCTGACCGATGAACAGCACCGCGTGGAGCATCAGGCAGAGCTGCTGACCGCCATCGACCCGGAGGAAGATCCCGCCCGGTTCCTACGGCGGCTGCAGGGCATCTTTGATGTGGTGCGTCTGGTAGACCCGGAGCACCGCAAGGTGCTTGCGCTGGACAGTGACGGCATCCTGACCGAAAAGCCCGGCAACTGCCACATGGTATGGAACAAGGATACCCGGTGCGAAAACTGCATCTCCGCCAAAGCCTACGCCCGCAAGACCATCCTGAATAAGATCGAGTTCAAGGACGAGGAAGCCTATTTTGTCATTTCCAAGTATATCGAGGTAGGCGGCAGGGGTTGTATGCTGGAAATGGTCACCCGGCTGACGGATGGCCGCTGGCTGGATATGGGCGGCCACCGGCTGCTGCTGGACCGCTGCAACGGCATGGAGCGCAGCGCCTTCGTAGACCCCCTGACCGGAGCCTACACCCGCCGCTATTTTGATAAGTTCCTTGCCGGGGGCGAGATGCACGGCGGTGTGGCGATGATCGATGTGAACCAGTTCAAGTCGGTCAACGACAGCTTTGGACATCTGGTGGGAGACGAAGCATTGCAGACCGTGGCCGCAGCCATGCAGAGCTGTCTGCGTCAGACTGATATCCTGATCCGCTATGGCGGCGATGAATTTCTGCTGCTGATGCCCCAGAACTGCCCTGACGGCGTAGAAAGCGTCATCCGACGAGTGCAGAGCGCTGTGCAGGCAGCGCGGGTGCCCAGCCACCCGGAGCTCCGGCTTTCGGTAAGCATTGGCGGCGTGTGCAATGTGCAGCCCTTGACCGAGGCCATCCGGCAGGCCGATGCCCGGATGTATTGCAATAAAGAAAACGGTGAGCCGGTGTTATAACCGCAGCTGACAACAAAAAAAGAGACAGGCGACCTTCCCGGGAAGCCTGTCTCCTCTTTTTTTCAAAGAAATCTTTTATTTCCGCTGCCGGGCGGCGATCTGTGCGGCAGTGGGCGGGATATCGCCCTGCGCGGCCTTTTCCAGCTGGCTCAGGCGGCGGTCCAGATCGGTGAGCCGCTGCGAGACGATGTCCGGCAGATCCTGCTGGTCCAGATCGTCGGCGGGGTTCACCGCCTTGTTGTTGATACGCACTACCTCGGCGGGTACGCCCACGGCGGTGCAGTTGGCGGGCAGGTTGCGCAGCACCACGCTGCCTGCGCCGATGCGGGCGTTATCTCCGATAAACACCGGGCCCAGCACCTTGGTGCCTGCGCCGATAAGCACGTTGTTGCCCAAGGTGGGGTGGCGTTTGCCGGTATCCTTGCCGGTACCGCCCAGCGTTACTCCGTGGTAGATGGTGCAGTTATCCCCGATCTCGCAGGTCTCGCCGAACACGATGCCCATGCCGTGGTCGATAAACAGACACTTGCCGATGGTGGCACCCGGGTGGATCTCGATGCCGGTGCGGTGGCGGCCATGCTGGCTGACCCATCGTGCCAGAAAAAAGTGCTTGTGCTGGTACAGCCAGTGCGCAATGCGGTGATACACCAGAATGTGGAATCCTGGGTACAGCAGCATTACCTCCAGCACGCTGCGTGCGGCGGGGTCCTTGCGCTGGATGTTCCGCGCGTCCTCAAGTAAACCCATGCGGAAAACCTCTCTTTCCCATAAACACCCGCCCACGCGGCGGGGCTCTCCCTTTTACCGTATTATAATAGCACAGCAGGAGACGAAAGTACAGTGCTGTACTAGGGATTGTGGAACAAAATGGCAGTTATTTTGCCGCGTGACTCGGGTTTTGGGTAGAGTATCCAAAATTCGGCGAGAGATGCCAGAAACCTTTTAACACCTGTTTTTGCGTACAGCCATTGACATATTTTGCGGTTCTATGATAAAATAATACGAATGAAAACGCAACCATCAAGAAAAGGAGAAACACCATGCTGTGCAGCGCCCAGAACCCGAAACTGAACAAGCAGTTCGCGTCCGGTTTTGCCGTGGCTTCGTTGTTTCCTTTTTTTGCGCAATGAGCTTTTCCCTTTGCGGGGAAAAGTTTTTTTTTGTCCGTTTTCGGGCACCTGACACACAAAAATATCATTACAGGAGGGAACCGCGATGCTGCTGACAAACGCTGTGAACACCGAGGGACGGCCGCTGGAGATCTATGTAAAGGATGGCAAAATCGCTGCCGTAGGGCAGGATCTTTCCGCCCTTGCCGCCGAGAACGAGACGGTGGTGGATGCCGGTGGGCTGACTGTGCTGCCCGCATTTGTGGATCTGCACTGCCACTGGCGCACCCCGGGCTTTGAGTACAAGGAGGACATCGAGACCG
>ENA-OVGQ01003179-OVGQ01003179.1-human-gut-metagenome-genome-assembly--contig:-NODE-3179-length-13421-cov-4.425931_pt1 | contig 13421 bp, 12 predicted proteins | sample MGYA00237774_ERZ505427 | MGnify/ENA primary metagenome ERZ505427 (study PRJEB26158, sample SAMN06016404) | human gut metagenome | biome: human gut; feature: ankylosing spondylitis patient; material... | reverse complement strand
CCAGATGGTTAAGAAAATGATTAAGGCTTACGAAGAAAGCATGAAGTAAGCTAAATAATTAAAGCTTATAATTGTTGCGACAAGGCAACGAAAAAAGTCTCCCGTGCTTAATAGTATGGGAGACTTGATTTTTATGCACAATATATAAATATTTAAAACATATTATTTATTACAAAATTTAATTGGTGCAATATTAACAAAAAATATCAGTTTTCAAGGCTAAATGAATTAACATATTCGCCACCGTTAAAAGTATAAACAGCATTATCAAAAATGGTGCTTCTTACAATATCGCTTGAAAGTATTTTTGTGGCATATTTTTTTGAAATATTTATTTTATTGTCTTTAACTTCAAAAGCTATTGCACCGGCTTTTAAATTAACTGTATATTCATTTTCAGATTTAATATCTTCATAAGGAATTACAAAACTGCTTTTTCCGTTTACAAGTATTGCCTTATGATTATCCTGCGCTTCACTTGTGGCATTATGGATAACTTTACTGTCAAGCACTGTTGGTTTTTGAGGATTTGATACATCAAAAAGCACAAATTTTATACCGTCGGTATATGGGTTGGTATTATCATCTGCATAGCCTATTCCGAGCAGTTGATTACTGCTTATAGGGATAAGATTTGTTGAAAAGCCGCTGATTTTCACGCTGCCCTTAATTTTAGGCTCTTGCGGATTTGAAAGGTCAATTACAAAAAGAGGGTCGGTATTTTCATATGTTATAACATAAGCTGTATTGCCTGAAAATCGCACCGCTTGGATACTCTCGCCTTTCGCAAAGCCCTCAATTTCACCGAGCTTTTTTAAACTGCTGTCAAATATATAAAGCTTGTTAATATCGTTTGATTTTTCATCGGACGCGGTTGTTGCAATGCGGAAATTGCCGGCGTATTCATCCATAGAAAACTGATTATTAACTGCACCTGAAACAGTGGCTTTCGCGGTAAATTTTATGCCGGAAGTAATATCTATTTTGTAAATTTCGGTATTAAATTTCAATATTGGGGATATATCTTTAAGCCTACGCGCCTGATTTTGATCATCCCAAATTGAATTGGCAATATAAAGATTATTTTCATTACAATAAATATTTATGCCTGCACCGGCAATTGCTTTGCTTACAACAGTATTTTCTTTGCTTAAAATGTCTATTTCGCTGATTATAAGGAAAGACTCTGAATTAGAATCATTAACAATGCAAATATCTTTTGGGGATAAACTTTTTTCGTCACTGTTTATTTTAGTTTTCGGAATATAATCTTCATCCGTTTTGCATAAATCAGACGAAATATATCTGTTAGATACAACCAAAAGTTTACCGTTTGTAATACGGGACGATACATAACTTCCCTGCTGCGAAAACGAATATATTTTTTTAGGCTTCTTAATATCGGCAAGGGAATAAATATCAATATTTGTATATTCCCAGCTGTTTTCATCATAAGAATATGACTGTGCAATTAAATAATTGTTGTAAATATAAATATCGGAAATAAAGGCTTCATTTTCGTCATCATCAACATTGTTATATTCTATTTGTGACATTAGCTTTACTTTCTTTCCGTCCGGCTTATAAATACTGATTTTATTTTCAGAATTACTACTTGCTGTATAAATATATTTCCCGTCATTTTTAATAATATCGGCTTCATCGACATTTTCAACCTGCACATTTGTTTTTGAATAAGTTAATGATGCGGTATCCTTGGCGGTTTCTGCACCTTTAATTGTATCTTTAAAAAAATTATAAGACTTATTGTTTTTTTCTTGTGACAATGAAGTAAATATTCCTTAATTTCTTTTGCAGAAGAAAAAGTATCAAATACGGCGTTTTCGCTTTTCACCGAATTATTTGTTACCGGTGGCTTTTGATTGTTTTGTGTGAATGCTAAATTAAGAGATACAGCCACAATTGCAATGCAGGCAACAAGACTTACGGCAGTTTTAAGCACTTTTGAATTCGTAAATTTTATACGCTTATTATGACTTTTTTCAATTGCATTTTTTATATTGCCACTTTCAAGGTTTACCGGCGGTGTAACACCGTCATCATCAAATTTTTTCTTTATAAAATCCAGGTCAAAATCAGTAATAACTTTATCGTATTTATCATTATTTTTCATAAATCATCACTCCAAATAATTTCTCATTTTTACAAGGCTTCTTGATAGCTTTGAACGAACACTTGAAGGCTTTAAACCGATTATTTTTGAACATTCCTTACTTGTAAAACCCGCCACGGCACAAAGCAGCACAATATCCTTTTCATCATTATTAAGCAAATTTAATGCATTTTTTAAATCTAACGACAAATCACTTTGAGAATCTGAAATCGATACATCATTTTTCATATCTTCAAAATCGGAATTTGCCCTGCTTTTTGCCTGCAAATCAATATATTTAATACAAGAAGAATGCAAAATTTTAAATATCCACGAAGGAAAAGCGTCTGCTTTTTTAAGCTTATGTATCTGTGAATATGCACTTAAAACACAATCCATAACCGCATCTTCGGCATCGTTTGCATTTGAAAGCCTGTAATATGCGTATTTATACAATCTATTTTTATACAAATTGTAAAGTTCGCAAAAAGCATCGCTGTCACCTTTTTGGGCTATTTTAACAAGTTCGCTTTCTTTCATATTTTTCACCTCTCTTGACGCGTCATATGTTAAGTATAAATAAATTGCCAAAATGTTGCAATAAAATTTAAAAATTCGCCTTTTTTCATTTTTATTTTACAATTTTGTAAATTTTGAAAATATTTTAAATTTAGTATTGTTATAATAGCAAGTCTATTATATAATAGATACAATTAAGATTTTTAATAATGGGTAACTGTCGTTATCATTCGATATAAAGGTAGGACAAAGTGATGATTTTTTCAAGAGATATTGGCATAGATTTAGGTACTGCTAACACTATTATTTGTGATAAAAAAGGCAGAATTATAATAAGAGAACCAAGCGTTGTTGCAGTTGATGTGAAAACAAAAAGAGTACTTGCAACAGGTGACGAGGCTAAAACAATGATTGGCAGAACACCGGGTTCAATAATAGCTGTAAGGCCGCTTCAGGAGGGTGTTATTGCCGATTTTGATATGACATCGGATATGCTTAAAAGCTTTATTTTCCGTTCAAGCAGGCGAAACATTGTTACCAGAACAAGAGTTGTGGTAAGTGTGCCGAGCGGTGTAACGGAAGTTGAAAGAAGAGCTGTTGAAGACGCTGTACGCTCAGCCGGTGCACAGGATGTTGAACTTATTGAAGAATCAATGGCTGCTGCAATCGGCGCAGGGCTTCCCGTATTTGAAGCTACGGGTTCAATGATTGTGGATATCGGCGGCGGTACATGTGATGTTGCGGTTATCAGCCTCGGAGGAATTGCCGCAAGCAGAAGCATTAAAGTCGGCGGTGACGCATTTGATGAATCCATTGTTAACCATATGAAAAAAGCGCACAATTTGCTTATAGGCAAAAACACAGCAGAAGATATAAAAATAAAAATCGGCTCTGTAAGTTCATATGACGGTGAGGGCGCAATGGATGTTAAAGGCAGAAATCTTACTGACGGTTTGCCGAAAAGCGTTGAAATAACCTCCGCAGAAATAAGAGATGTTTTGGCAGAACCTGTTTCAAAAATCATTGCAGCTATCAAAGAAACTCTTGAGGTTACACTTCCGGAGCTTGCAGCAGATATTATTGACAGGGGCATTTACCTTGCAGGCGGTTCAAGCCAACTCAGAGGTTTGCCGGAACTCATATCAAAAGAAACTAAAATGCAGGTGCATATTCCTGAAAAGCCGCTTGATTGTGTGGCTTTGGGAACATCAATTAAACTCAGAAGGGCATAATAATTATGAAAGACCTTTTTAAAAGCAGTCGTTTCAAGTTAATAATTGTAATAATCGCCTTGCTGCTTGTAGGCATGACTCTTTGTGCTGCAAACGGGCATGGCGAAACTGCGCAAAGTGGTATTATAGGCACAATATTTACGCCCGCACATTGGGTTGCAAGCAAAATCAGCAACGGAATTGACAGCATCAGCGAAAATGCAAAAGGCAATGCAGAATATGATGCAAAAATTGACTCATTGCAAAAACAGCTCGGCGAGTTACAAGACCAACTTGCAGATTACAACAATCTTAAAGCGCAAAACGATTTATATAAAGATGCACTCGGACTTAAAGAAGAACATAAGGATTTTGAATTTGCCGAAGCTTCGGTTATCGGCAGGGACAGTGCAAACCCTTACTGCTCATTCACCGTAAGCAAAGGAACTTTAAACGGGGTTAAGGACGGTGCAGCGGTACTTTACGGAAAATATCTTATCGGCGTTATTAAAAAAGCTTATCCCACTTACAGTGTTGTAACCACAATTCTTGACCCTGATTTTTCAGTATCTGCTTATGATATTTCAACAAATGAATTAAGCTTTGTTTCAGGTGATGCCGAGCTTGCACAAAAAGGCATTTGCAAATTTGAAAACCTTTCATCATCAAGCAAGATTTCATACGGTTCAATCATTGCAACAGCAGGCATAAGCAAAAAAATGCCTAAAGGAATAATTATCGGCACAGTAAAAGACATCAGCAATGAAGAAAAAGATATTTCAAGCTACGCTTCTATTGAACCGGGAACAGATATAGAAAAGTTAACATCGGTTCTTATCCTCACAAATTATTCCGAAAGCGAGGGTAAATAATGAGTAAAAGGCAACAGACAATTAAATATATTTTCTACTGCCTTATAATTCTTATTTGTGATTTACTGCAAAATGTGAGCGGCCTTTTTCCTGAAATTTACGGTGCAAGATGTTTTCTTCTTCTTCCGGTAAGTATTATTCTTGCTATGGGCGAAGATGAGAGAAACGGTGCATTATTAGGGTTTTTTGCCGGGCTTTTATGGGATTTAACATCAGGTGTGCATATGGGCTTTAATTGCATATATATTATGCTTATGTGCTTTTTCTCATCAGCACTTGTAACTTACATTGCAAGAAACATTTTTATCACAAATATTGTTTCAATAACAGTAACAACGGTGCTTTACGCATTTATTTATTGGCTGTTTTTCATTATCATAAAGGGCGTAAGCGGCGGCGAAATGACGCTTGTAACTTTCTATTTACCGTGTGTAATTTACACACTTGTGCTTACCCCGATAATTTATTTAATTTTAAAGCCGATTAAAAGGAAGCTTAACCAAGCGCCGCAGCTTATTATTGAGGATAAAAACCACAAATAAGCGGTAGTTGATAAACAAGGAGATTTTTAGTGAAAAGTAAATATAAAAGTGGCAGAAGTGTTTTTGCACTGATAGTTGTCTGCTTAGTTATCTTTTCATTTGCGGCAGATTTATTTAACATTCAGGTTAAAAACAACGAATATTATGCCGCACAAAATAACACAGAAAGTAAATATGTAGTTGAACTTGAAGCTGCAAGGGGCGAAATTGTTGACAGAAACGGTAACGCACTTGTAACAAACAAGCAGGGAAATTCAATAATTTTAAATGCGGTATTTTTCCCATCTCAAAAAGATAATAAAAGAAGAAATGAAATTATTTATAATCTCATAAAGCTTTTTGAAAAAAACAAGGAAGAATACACTCAAAATCTTCCGTTAAAAATAACAAAAGACGGAAAAGTAAAATTTAAAGGCAAAAAAGAAGATATTGCCACTATGAAAAGTGCGGATATGCTAAATCTTCAGCCATATGCAACAGCGCAAAACTGCTATGATGCAATGATTGAAAAATATGAAATTGAAGGTTATGATGCCGAAACCGCACTGAAAATAGGCAATATTAGATATGAGCTTACAAGGCTTCTTTTTTCATATGAAAATCCTGTAACCATAGCTGATGAAGTAAGTGATGAAACAGTTGCTATGATTAAAGAAGATAAAGAAACTTATCTCGGCGCAGATGTAAGAATTGTGGCATACAGGGAATATGTTGATTCTACAATCGCACCGCATATTTTAGGCACAGTAAGAAAAATAAATGCCGAAGAATATAACGATAAAAAAGACGACGGTTACAAAATTACCGACCAAATAGGTGAATCAGGAATTGAGCGGGCTTGCGAAAGCGAACTCAGGGGTACACCCGGTGAACTTACAATTACAATTTCAAAAGACGGAACCGTTTCACAGGAAATAACGAAAAAGCCTATTCAGGGCAACACGGTGGTATTGACTATTGACCGTGATTTGCAGGTGCTGGCACAAAAAAGGCTTGCATCCGTCTGCAACAAGGTTAACGCTGCTTCATCGGCAGGCGCAGTAGTTGTGGAAGATGTTAACAACGGTGACTTACTCGCCGCCGCATCATACCCTACTTACGATTTAAACGATTATTACGATAAATATGACGAACTTATTTCAAACCCACGCAATCCGCTTTGGTCAAGATTTGCTATGGGTACTTATGCACCGGGTTCAACCTTTAAGCCTGTTGTAGCAAGTGCTTCGCTTGAAGAGGGCACTATCAGCGCTGACACGATTTTTAACTGCGGTGGTAGAATGAAATACAGAGGGCAGCCGTTCAAATGTCTTCGCGGAAATGCACACGGCAGTGAAAATGTAAAAACAGCGCTTCGTGATTCGTGTAACATTTTCTTCTACAATTGTGCTATGAGAGTCGGCATTTCTAAAATTGACGAGTACGCAAGTGCATTTGGTTTAGGTGAAAAAACAGGTGTTGAAATTGCCGAATCGGCAGGTATACTCGCCTCCCCTGAAAACAGAGAAAATAACGGCGGAATATGGAATGCCGGTGATACACTTCAAACTGCTATCGGCCAAAGTGATAACCTTTTCACTCCGCTTCAACTTGCAAACTACTGTTCAACAGTTGCAAACGGCGGAACAAGATATGAACTTCATTTTGTAAAATCAATCATTTCTTCAGCCACAGGTTCGGTTAATGAAAAAACAAAATCTGTTGCCGAAACAGTAGGATTGAGCCAAAGTACAGTTAACACCGTGCATCAGGGTATGCGCCTTGTTGCTACAAACGGCGGCCCGTATTTAGTATTTTCCGATATGAAAACAAAGGTTGCCTGCAAAACAGGTACATCGGAAGTTACAGTAAACAGTGTTAAGAGGAATAACGGTTTTCTTATCACATTTGCACCATATGAAAACCCTGAAATTGCAGTATCATCAGTAGTTGAGCTTGCAGGTTCAGGTTCGGAAACAGCAGAAATGACTAAAGATATTATCAATTATTGGTATCAAAACAACACCGACGCAAAAACAAACCAAAAAGTCGGAACGCTTTTACCTTAATTTTTTAAGGCTTATATATAATTTATTGTTGAATAAAAGCTGATTTTGTGATAAAATAAATTGATTTGGTATAGATATAATATTTTAAGACAGTAAACATTTTCAATAAACGAAACTAATTTTGGAGGAAAACTATGAATATAGCTTTAATTGCACACGATGCTAAAAAAGAACTGTTAGTTCAATTTTGCATTGCTTATTGTGGGATTATCAGCAGGCACGATGTTTGTGCAACAGGCACAACAGGCAAGCTTGTTTCAGAGGCAACAGGCCTTAAAATAAACTGTTTTCTTGCCGGAAGCCAGGGTGGCGGGCAGCAAATAGCAAGCCGAATTGCTTGTAATGAAATCGACCTTTTGATTTTTTTTAGAGACCCGCTTTCACCAAAGCCGCACGAACCGAGTGACCACGACCTTTTGCGCCTGTGCGATGTGCACAACATTCCCTTCGCAACTAACATTGCCACAGCAGAAGCGTTAATACGCGGTCTTGAAAGAGGCGACTTTGAATGGAGAGAGATTGTAAACCCAAGATACAATCCATCAAGATAAAACAATAATGGGTGAGTTTTACCGCTCACCCAATTTTTATGATACAGTAACAGGAGAACAATATGGCACTTATAACTAAAGCTATTAAAGGCACAAAAGATGTTTTGCCTAAAGATGTACACAAAAATCAATATATTGAAGCAACTGCTTTGGATATAGCTTCAAAATTCGGATATAAAGAGATAAGAACACCTGTTTTTGAACATACGGAACTTTTTCAGCGAGGTGTAGGTGACACTACCGATGTAGTTCAAAAAGAAATGTATACATTTGATGACAAGGGCGGCAGGTCAATCACTTTAAGGCCGGAAGGCACTGCCGGTGCTGTTCGCTCTTTCCTTGAAAACGGACTTTGCAATGAAGCACTTCCGCAAAAGGTTTGCTATCTTATATCTTGTTACAGATATGAAAAACCGCAGGCAGGCAGGCTAAGGGAATTTCACCAATTTGGTGTTGAATGTTTCGGTACAGCCTCCCCTCTTGCCGACGCAGAAATAATTGCGCTTGCAAAATCAATTTTCGATACACTCGGTGTTCGAGATTTAAGCCTTGAAATAAATTCAATCGGTTGCCCAAAATGCCGTGCTGAATATCACAAAGCGCTTAAAGAATACTTTGCTTCACGCAAGGATGAACTTTGTGACACATGCAAGGGCAGACTTGACAGAAACCCTATGCGTATTCTTGACTGCAAAAGTCCTATTTGCCACGAAATTGCACAGGGCGCACCGGTAGTTATTGATTACCTTTGCGATGAATGCAAAGAGCATTTTGAAAAAGTACAGAAATATCTTGATGCACAAAATATTGAATATAAAATCAATCCGCAAATTGTAAGAGGACTTGATTATTATACAAAAACAGTGTTTGAATTTGTTTCAAACTCAATAGGCGCGCAAGGAACTGTTTGCGGCGGCGGCAGATACGACGGACTTGTTGAAGAACTCGGCGGCCAGCACACAGCGTCACTCGGCTTTGCAATGGGACTTGAAAGGCTTATGCTTCTTATGGAAGCACAGGGTTGTGAATTTCCGCAAGCCGAAAAGCCGGATTTATTTATTGTTGCACTCGGCGAAAAAGCTACGCTTAAAGCGCTTGAAATAGTTAAAGATATGAGAGAAGAAGGTTTTTCTGCTCTGTTAGACCTTAACCAAAGAAGTGTAAGGGCGCAGATGAAATATGCAGACAAGCTTGGTGCTAAATTCAATGTTGTAATCGGCGACAATGAAGTTGAAAACAAAATTGCCAAGCTTAAAAATATGCAAACAGGCGAAGAAACCGAAATTAACCTCGACACATTTGTAAGCGGTTTTTATAACATATCTCTTAATGACCAGCTTGCAGATTTGGAAATAAACGGTGAAGAATTTGATTTTGGCTCACTCTTCGGACTTAAGAACAGTGAGGAAGAATAATAACTTATTTGTGAAAGGTTAAATAAAATGGATACAATTAAGGGACTTAAAAGAACAAATTATTGCGGTGACCTTAGAATTGAAGATGTAGGTAAAGAGGTTACCCTTTTTGGTTGGTGCCAAAGGCAGCGTGACCTCGGAAATCTCATTTTTATTGATTTGAGGGACAGAACAGGCCTTATTCAGCTTTCATTTAACGATACAACCGACAGAGAAGTTTTTGCAAAAGCACAGAGTGTAAGGGCAGAATATGTTGTAGCCGCAGTTGGTACAGTTTGTGAGCGTGAAAGCAAAACAAACAAAATCGCAACAGGTGATATTGAAATCAATGTAAAGGAATTTCGTATTATATCAAAAGCTGAAACTCCGCCTTTTGAAATTGCAAAAAGTGAAAAAGTAGGTGACGAAACAACACTTAAGTACCGTTACTTAAATCTTCGTAACGAAAAACTTACACAAAATATCTTAATGCGACATAAAATTGCAAAAATTGCAAGAGAATATTTTTATGATAATGATTTTATCGAAATTGAAACACCGATGATGATTAAGTCAACACCGGAAGGTGCGAGGGACTATGTTGTTCCTTCTCGTGTTCATAACGGTAAATTCTACGCACTTCCGCAATCACCGCAAATTTACAAGCAGCTTTGTATGATTGCCGGATTTGACAGATATATTCAGCTTGCACGCTGTTTCAGAGATGAGGACTTGCGTGCAGACAGACAGCCTGAATTCACTCAAATCGACCTTGAAATGTCATTTGTAGACACAGATGATATTATGCAAATGGCAGAGGGCTTTATCAAAAAGCTTATGAAAGAAACAATAGATGTTGATATTGATTTCCCTCTCCCTCGTATGACTTTTGCCGAAGCGCAGGAAAAATACGGTTCAGACAAGCCTGATACCCGTTTTGGTATGTTAATTCAAGATATAACAGCCTGGGCTGATAAAACTGATTTTATCGTTTTCAAAAACGCTATCCAAAACGGCGGCTCGGTAAGGGCAATAGTTGCTAAAAGTGCAGCTAATGTATATACAAGAAAGAAAATTGACAAACTTACAGAACATGCAAAAGGTATCGGTGCTAAAGGCCTTGCTTACATAAGATGGGCAGACGAAGCACCTACCTGTTCTTTCAATAAATTCTTAAAAGACGGCGAACTTGATGAACTTATCGGCACACTCGGTGTTGAAAAAGGCGACTGCGTATTTATTGTATCTGACAAAACAAGCGATGCACTTTCAGTTCTTGGTGCTCTCCGCCTTATTGTTGCAAAAGAGCTTGATATTATTCCGCAGGGCAAATGGAATTTCCTTTGGATTACAGAAATGCCGTTTTTTGAATACGATGAAGAAACAGGCGAATGGCTTGCAATGCACCATCCTTTCACAATGCCTATGGAAGAATGCATTGATTACCTTGATACAGATAAAGACAAGGTTAGGGCTAAAGCATTTGATCTTGTATTAAACGGTACGGAACTTTCATCCGGCTCAATGAGAATTACAGATTGTGAACTTCAAAACAAGATGTTTGAACTTCTCGGTATGGAACAGGAAGAAATTGACGCAAAATTTGGCTTCCTTGTTGAAGCGTATAAATACGCCGCTCCACCGCACGGTGGTATGGGTATTGGACTTGACAGGCTTGCAATGCTTATTTGCGGTGCAGACAGCTTGAGAGATGTTACAGCGTTCCCGAAAGTTCAAAATGCAAGCGAACTTATGAGCGGTGCTCCAAGCTATATTGATGATATTCAGCTTGATGAACTCGGAATTAACATTACAAAGGAAGAAAAAGATGAGCAGTAATTTCTTTGCAATGGTTAACAGAATGAAGCTTATCGACAGATGGGCTTTGATGAACAATACAACCAAGGAAAACATAGCCGAACACAGCCACTGCGTTGCAGTAATTGCTCACGCTCTTGCGCTTATCGGCAATAAAAAATTCGGCAAAAACTACAATGCCGAGCGTGTCGCACTGCTTGCACTGTATCACGATACTACCGAGGTGATTACAGGCGATATGCCGACTCCGGTAAAATATTATAATGATGATATAAAAAATGTTTATAAAGATATAGAGAATATTGCCGGCAAGCGACTTCTTGATATGCTGCCTGATGAATTAAAAGAGGATTACAAACCTTTTTTTGAAAAAAAGGAAGAAGATATTGAGTTATGGAAACTTGTAAAAGCTGCCGATAAAATAAGTGCACTGATAAAATGTATTGAAGAATACAGAATGGGCAACCGCGAATTTGAAAAGGCACTTGAAGCACAGCAAAAGAAAATTGAAGAAATAGACCTTAAAGAAGTTGAATACTTCCGCAAGAATTTTCTTAATTCATACTATTTGACACTTGACGAGCATACAAAATAATTATGGAAACTGCTATTTTGAACAGCAAAATCAAATCAAGCACACAATCAGGAGCATATAAAATTATGCTCCTATTTGCTTTTGTTTTGCATATAGGCGTATTTATATATTTTATGGTGAAAAAGCCTATCAATATTGATGAAGCTATGACTGTTTTAAACGCAAACAGCCTTGCAAAATCCGGCACCGATATTCTTGGTGAAAAATTGCCGATATATTTTGATACCTGGCTTCACGGCGGGCAATCCCCTTTTGCTACATATCTTGTTGCGATTATGATTAAGCTTTTTGGTTACAGCTTATTTGTAACAAGAGTACCGATGTTTGTTTTTTCAATGCTCGGCCTTATTGCGTTTTATAAATTTTTAAAAGAAGTTATACCTGAAAACGAAACACTTATTAACATAGCTTTTTGCCTCGCCTGCATTTCACCGTGGCACTTATATTCAAGTGCATTTACGCTTGACTGCAACTTCCTGCCGCATATTTCAATGTTTGGAATGTACTTTCTTGCCAAAGGAATTAACAGCACAAAAAGCAAATATTTCGTTTTTTCAATGTTATTTTTCGGCTTGGGATTTTACTGCTACATATTAAGTGCGATTATTATACCGGTTCTTCTTACAGTTCTTTTCTTAATATTACTGATTAAGAAAAAAGTATCATTTAAAAATACAATTATAAGCGTTATTACGATTTTTATTGTAGCAATTCCTTTTATTTTACAGGGACTTGTTCAGTTCGGTATAATTGAAAATCTTAATTTTCTCGGCTTTTCAATTTCAAAAATGCCGTATTATTCAAGAGGTTCGGAATTAAAACTTAATAACATATTTGAAAACTTGGGCGAAGGAATAATATCGCTCTTATTTACGGATATTTACAGTTTTAATGCAAAAGGTGTAAATTCGTTCAACTTTGCAAATTCATTCGGTTCAGTTGCTCTGCTTGCAGGTGTTATAACCCTTATACTAAATAAAATAAGAAAAAGAAATGATTTCGGCATTTTTTTGAAAGCCGTTATTATTTCAATACTTGTAAGTTCGGCGACAGTATGCTCGCTCACTTTTTATGCAACTGCACTTTACAGATATAATATAGATAATGATATTTTCATCATAATAAGTGCTTACGGTATATACAGTGTATCAAAGCTGTTTAAACAGCCACGGTTTAAAGAAGTTACAAGTTTACTCGTTGCCACTTCACTGATAATCACCACATACTGCTTTGCATATTATTATAAAAACGATGTTATTAACACCAATACATTTTACACATCAAGCATTGAAGAATGTTTAAATTATAATAAAAGCAATAAAAATGTAACGCTTGTTTGTGTAGATGAAGAAACAAATATCAACAGCGGCCAAATAACAGAAAGAATGATAATTGATACTTTATATCATCATATAAACGAAAAAGATTTCACTGATATTGAAGCTTTGCTTTATAAGGCGGGATATTTTAATAACAACGATTTTTCAAACTTGCCTAAATTTACAAAGGATAACAGCATTGAATTCAAAAATCCAAAAGAAAAAATAATCGAAGATTATGTAATAGTTTATTCGCCGCAGTTAAAAAACCTTAAATATGATAAAAATCAATATGAAATTATAGATTTTGGAAGTTTTGTCGTTTTAAACAAAAAATAACAGTATATGTAAAATAAAACTGTTAAAGACTTGTTGCATTTTAAATGTAGCAAGTCTTTTTGTTGTGCATAATATACAATAATCACACTTTCCGTTTGGC
>ENA-OVGQ01003176-OVGQ01003176.1-human-gut-metagenome-genome-assembly--contig:-NODE-3176-length-13429-cov-5.045536_pt1 | contig 13429 bp, 10 predicted proteins | sample MGYA00237774_ERZ505427 | MGnify/ENA primary metagenome ERZ505427 (study PRJEB26158, sample SAMN06016404) | human gut metagenome | biome: human gut; feature: ankylosing spondylitis patient; material... | reverse complement strand
ATGCCGATCACATTGTAGAAAAATGCCCAGAAAAGATTTTCGTGGATATTTTTCAATGTGGCACGGCTGAGACGGACAGCGGCAGGAACATCGCTTAAACGGCTCTTCATCAGAACGACATCAGCTGCGTCGATCGCAATGTCTGTTCCGGCACCGATCGCGATTCCGATATCTGCGCGTGTGAGGGCAGGAGCATCGTTGATACCGTCGCCGACCATGGCAACTTTGCCCTGTTCTTTGAGGGAACGGATCACGCTTTCCTTGCCGTCAGGGAGAACGCCTGCGATGACATCGTCCACGCCTGCCTGGGCACCGATCGCTCTTGCGGTACGCTCATTGTCACCGGTCAGCATGACAACACGGATTCCCATATTCTGGAGTTCTTTGACTGCCTGCGGGCTGTCTTCTTTGATGACGTCAGCGACAGCGATGATGCCGGCCAGCTTGCCATTGCGGGCAAAAAGGAGGGGAGTTTTTCCTTCTTCTGCAAGCTTTTCTGCCTTCTGGGAGAGTGCGGCAGGAACGCTTACCTGGCTGCTGATAAATTTCATGCTTCCACCGATCAGAGTTTCATTATCAAGCACAGCAGAAAGTCCATTTCCCGGAAGAGCGTGGAAATCGGTGACTTCCGGTGCTGTGAGATGAAGGCTTTCGGCGTGGCCAAGGATCGCTTTGGCAAGAGGATGCTCGCTCTTTTTTTCCAGGGCAAATGCCATGGTGAGGAGTTCCTGTTCAGAAATCCCATCTGCCGGGAGCAGATCTGTCACTTCCGGCTGACCACTGGTGATCGTACCGGTTTTGTCCAGGGCAACGATCTGGACTTTGCCTGCTTCTTCAAGAGAAACAGCGGTTTTGAACAGGATACCGTTCTTGGCACCCATTCCGTTGCCGACCATGATCGCTACCGGAGTGGCAAGTCCGAGCGCGCATGGACAACTGATAACGAGAACGGAAATTCCGCGGGCAAGTGCATAGCCGAATTCATGTCCGGTCAGAAGCCAGACAAGCGTGGTGAGAATCGCGATTGTGATGACTGTCGGCACAAAAACACCGGAAACACGGTCTGCGATCTTGGCGATCGGAGCTTTGGTAGCAGCTGCGTCACTTACCATTTTGATGATCTGGGAGAGGGTAGTGTCCTCGCCGACGCGGGTTGCTTCACATTTGATAAATCCGGACTGGTTGACAGTAGCAGCAGAAACAAGATCTCCGGCGGCTTTGTCAACCGGGATGCTTTCGCCTGTAAGGGCAGATTCGTTGACAGCACTGGTTCCCTCGACGATCACACCATCAACCGGGATGTTTTCTCCTGGGCGGACCACAAAGATGTCTCCTTTGTGGACCTGTTCGATCGGGACAGTAGTTTCCTGACCGTCGCGGAGAACGACAGCGGTCTTTGGCGCGAGTTTCATGAGGCTCTTGAGAGCGTCAGTGGTTTTTCCCTTGGAACGGGCTTCAAGCATTTTGCCAACGGTGATCAGGGTCAGGATCATTGCCGCGGATTCGAAGTAAAAATCCATCATGTAGTTCATGACAGCGGCAGAATCGCCGTCGACCTGAGCTCTTGTCATGGCGAAGAGTGCGTAGACACTCCATACAAAAGATGCCATGGAACCGAGGGCAACGAGTGTGTCCATGTTCGGGGCACGATGCCACAGGCTCTTGAATCCGCTGATGAAAAATTTCTGGTTGATGACCATGATGATTCCGGCAAGCAGAAGCTGCACAAGACCCATTGCGATATGGTTGTCATTAAACCATGCAGGCAGCGGCCAGCCCCACATCATATGTCCCATGGAGAAGTACATCAGCACGAGCAAAAATCCGACGGAAGCGATCAGACGACGCTTGAGGATCGGTGTCTCGTGATCCTCGAGGGCTTCTTCGGCTTCAGATATGGAAACCTGTTCCTTATTGGCTCCCTTGAGGGATGCGCCGTAACCTGCCTGTTCTACGGCATTGATAATATCATGGGGGGAAGCCGTTCCTTCCACACCCATGGAGTTTGTCAGAAGGCTGACAGAGCAGGATGTGACTCCCGGCACTTTGGATACAGCCTTCTCCACACGGGTGCTGCAGGCAGCGCAGCTCATTCCGGTGACGTTGTATTGTTCCATTGTGTGCCTCCTCTTATGAAATGCTCAGGCATGTAAAGCCTGCTTTTTTTACTGCTTCGCGAAGGTCGCCGTCAGAAATGGAACGGTCATAGGAAACAGTTGCGATTTCTTTTTTTAGATCAACTTCTGCAACGACTCCGTCGATCTCGTTGAGAGCATTGGTTACAGAATCCACGCAGTGCTGGCAATGCATGCCTTCGATGCGGATCGTCCTGGTTCCAAGAACAGGGCCGTCCAGGAATTTTCTCTTCGGTTTCTTGGAACTTCCATCGCCGCCTCCGCAGCAGAGAGAGTCTCCCTTAAAATGTCCGGCAGCCTTGCGCGCTGCAAAGACCATAGCGACAATGACAATAAGTAAAATAATGATATCAGCTGGTTTCATGATTTTTCTTCCTCCTTAAATACTTTGTCTTTGTGTTTGTTGAGTTTCTTTTCTGTGATTTTTACAGTTACAGTTATTTCATCAGTTTCTGCAGAGTTGCAACCAGCTCGTCGATCGTTTCATCCTTACCGGCACGGATATCACGTGCCACACAGGTACGGATGTGATTCGCAAGAAGCTCTTTATTAAAAGAGTTGACAGCGGCATTGACAGCAGCGGACTGGATCAGGATGTCATTACAATAAGCATCATTCTCCAACATCCCTATGATTCCCCGAATCTGCCCCTCGATACGCTTCAGCCGATTCACCAGCTTCTTCCTCTCCGCCTCCGACCGATCCGTATGCTTCGTACAACAACAGGAACAGACAGGAGTCTTCGTCACATCATTATTATTCTCCATAGACCAACTTCCTTTCTAAAATATACTCAAAATACATATCCAAAATACCCTCACGGGGTATGTTTACTATGCCTGTAATATATACCCCATGAGGGTATTTGTCAAGAGAAAATAAAAAAAGATGACCTAAATGCAAGAAAGCTACAGACAGATCATCCAAAATAAAAAGAAAAATAGACCAGGATATAACAAAACTACAATTAAGTCATCGGAAATGCAAAGAAAAGTAGACCAGAACAAGAGAAAGCCGCAAGCAAGTCATCGGAAATTCAAGGAAAAGTAGACCAAAACAAGAGAAAGCCGCAAGCGAGTTATCAGAACCACAAAGAAAAGTAGACCAGAACATGGGAAAGTCGCAATTAAGTCATCAGAACCACAAAAAAGACCAAACCGCGTTACAGGCAAATCAATTCCCACCAATAGTATGGACCCACACAGCATCACCTTCCCCATAAAACAACCAGGGTCTCCACCAAAGCTCAAAAAAAGCCTAGGGGTGCCTGAGGGGGACGGGCCACGTCCCCTCGGTCCTAACCTCGCCCAGGCGAGCAAAAAAGGAAACAAGAAACCAAAAAAACAACGGGGCACGGGGAATCACACCCCGATAACCTTCTGGCTGATGAAGAAAGCCACCCCAGCGGTCAGCGCCTCCGCAATCCAAAACGCATGCCATACCCCCACAGCCCCCAAGATGCGGCTAAGGATAAAAGCCGCAGGAAGAATTATGATCAAATACCGACACAGCGAAACAACAAGAGAAGCAGTCCCCCTTCCAAGTCCTTCCAGCGCACCACATGCCGTAACAGACACAGAAGAAACCAGAAATCCCGCACATATAATACGAAGAGCCGTTTTTCCGGCAGCAATTGTCTCCGGATTCGTAGTAAACATTCCCATAAGCTGCCCCGGAACAGTCAGACAGATGATGGTTCCAACAAGCATGATCACACCACTCATACAAAGCGTAACATAGTAGATTTTTTTCACTCTTTTGTGCTCTCCGGCACCATAATTATATCCTATCACAGGACGCATTCCCTGCACGATCCCGCTCGCCGGAAGATAGAGAAACGTCTGCAGTTTATAGTAGATTCCAAGAATTACCACATAACTCTGAGAGTAGGCCGCAAGGAGTCCGTTCAATGCAGAAACAAGCACAGATGGAAGCGCAAGATTCAGTGCTCCCGGAATGCCAACAGAGTATAATCTTGCGATCAGAGCTTTGTCCGGATGTAAATATTTCCGGCTTAATCTGTCCTGGAGAGGCTGTATTTTGTAGACGATCAAATAGAAAACAAGATTGAATACCTGCCCCAGACCAGTTGCGATCGCAGCACCTTCAATCCCCATTGCAGGGAACGGTCCGATACCAAAGATCAGCAGCGGATCAAGTATAATATTGGAAACACAGCCGACCATAAGCCCGATCATAGTAACCTTCATTTTGCCCACACCCTGGAAGATTTTTTCGTAGGAAAGGTTAGTAGTGTTTATAGTTGCAAACAGAAAAACGATCGTGGAATACCGGATTCCAAGGTCGATAACATCTGCGTCAGAAGTAAAAAGCACCAGAAATCCCGGCATCACAAGGATGCATCCGATCGTCAGAAGAACACCGTGCAGGGCAGATAATGCAAGCCCATGAGTCGCTGCTTTGCTGGCAGTTTCTTTGTTTCCGGCACCAAGACAGATCGCAATCTGAGCACTGATCCCGATCCCAAATCCGATCGCGATCGCATTCGCAAAGTTCTGGATCGGATAGACAAGCGACAGCGCAGTCATCGCATTTTCACTGATCTGTGCCACGAAAAAGCTGTCCACAATGTTGTACAGAGAATTCACAAGCATAGAGATCACCATAGGCAGAGCCATCGACAAAATCAGCGGGAAAACCGGTTTTTCTTTCATAAATGTGTCATTCATAATAAGCCTCCTTTATAAAATTTAAAACATAAAAAACGCCGCACAATCACCCCGAAGGATAATTGTGTGGCGAAAAATGGTTTAGCCAGAAAAATCCACACTATGTTTTGGACGAAAGAATTGTAGCATGAGAACCAGAAAAACGTCAATAGCAGATTTGTTAAATCTCCAGATCATCCGCATTTGCCATATACGTCTGCGTATAAAGCACGACCGTATCGCCCTTTGGAACAAGGATCCTGTGATTTCGCTGGATCACGGCGATGATAATACGCTCCGGCATGTTCAGTTCCATGATCCTGTGATTCACCCATTGATCATTTTCGGTGAGGCGGATGCGGATAAAATGCACATCTTCTTCCTGACCATATTCCCCGATCCGTTTAAGTCTCGAATACTGGTCGACAAATCCTGCAGAAATGATACCGGTGGGGATCGCAACCATGCCGACACCAAGAAATGCAATAAAAATACCAAAAATCTTGCCGATCGTGGTGACAGGATAAATATCACCATAGCCTACAGTGAGCAGGGTGGAAGCAGCCCACCAGATCCCGGAAAATGCATTCGTAAAAACCTCCGGCTGCGCCCGGTTTCCCAGACTGTATTCATTATGCAAAATTCCTCCCATTACTTGAAAATATTGTACCGGAAACCAGGAAATGCGTCAACGGTACAGACAGTTTCAGACAGAAAAACATTCAAAAACCGTGTAGAATATCACGTTTTTTGTACATAACCGTAAACATATACCAGTCCTTCTTGCGGTACATACTTCAATGTGCTACACTCAAAAAATGCCAAAAATAATCACAGAAAAAGTGATATTGTTATAAGGAAAAAAGGCACTTAGAGGAGAAAAAATATGAAAACACTGCTGACACTGCAGCTCACGATCTTTATTCTGGTAGCTGTAGGATTTTTAATGAAAAAGATACATATCATCGGTCCGCAGGGGCAGAAGAACATCAATGATCTGGTCATCTATCTGATCCTGCCATGCAACATCCTCCATGCATTTACCCAGAGTGCAACGGATGGAGATTTCAGCAATTATCTGGCGATTCTTTTTATCTCGATCGGTATTCAGGTATTCTGTGTTATCTATGGAAAAGTCATGTTCCGAAAAGAATCCGAAGACCGTCGGAAGTGCCTGCAGTACGGAACTATCTGCTCAAACGCAGGATTTCTTGGAAACCCGATCGCGGAAGGCGTTTACGGAATAGAAGGACTGGCTCTCGCCAGCGTGTACCTGATCCCGCAGAGAATCATGATGTGGTCTTCCGGTCTGGCTGTTTTTTCCGGAAGCAGTGATAAGATGAAAACGGTGAAAAAAGTCGTCACACATCCATGCATTCTGGCATGTGTACTTGGAATGATCCTGATGATCACAGGACTTCCAATCCCGCCAGGACTCGACGGTGCGGTGACTGCTGTCGGAAACTGTAATACGGCAATGTCGATGATGGTCATTGGAATGATCCTTGCAGATATCAATCTCAAAGATTTCTGGGACTGGACAGTTGTGAAATACACAGTTCACAGACTTATTATCATTCCGGCGATCGTTTATATCGTCTGCCGTTTCCTGCCTCTGAGCAAAACGGTCCTGGGACTGTGTGTACTCCTTGCAGCAATGCCGGCAGGTGCAACGACCAGTATCCTCGCAGAAAAATACCAGGTCGATTCTCCATTTGCGACAAAAATGGTCATCTTCTCAACCTTGTTATCCCTTCCGACTATCTGTCTGTGGAGCATTTTTCTCCAGTAAAAACATATTTGTCAAATTTCTGACAAAACATCCCCCCTCCCGGCTTGTAGGAGGGGTGTTTTTTTTATATACTTAAAAAATAACATTTTATACGGAAAAGAGAACAAATCATGAGCGATCTTAAAAACGAAATCCATGACTACTGGACCAACCGGGCCAGAGGTTATTCAGAATATAATCAGCAGGAAATGGCAGATGCCAGACAGACCATGTGGAGGGAGAAACTCCTCGATCTACTGGGAAAACAGTTCCCGGAGCGCGAACCAAAAGAGATTAAAATCCTTGATGTCGGAACCGGCCCGGGATTTTTTGCAATCCTTCTCGCAGAAGCCGGCTATCAGGTGACGGCGATCGACTATACAGAAGAAATGCTCAAGGAAGCACAGCAGAATGCCGGTGGATTAGCGGAGTGTATTGTGTGGAAAACCGGCGACGCACAGGCTCTTGATGTGGAAAACAACAGCTTTGATGCCATTGTAACCAGAAATGTAACATGGAATCTTCCACGTCCGGACCTCGCATATAAAGAATGGCTGCGTGTGCTCAAACCAGGCGGTATGCTTTATAACTTTGATGCAGACTGGTACGGTCATCTTTATAATGAAGAAAAGCGAAACAGCTATGAGAAAGACCGGCAGCAGACAGAAGAACAAAACGTGGAGGACTATTACAGCGGAACTGACATCGAAAAGATGGAAGAGATTGCCCGCCAGGTTCCATTAAGTCGTCTGGAACGTCCGAAGTGGGATATCGAAACTATGCAGAAAACAGGATTTCTTGATGTTTCCTGCGATGAAGCGGTCTGGAAAGAAGTCTGGACAGAAGAAGAGATCATCAATAACAGCACTTCTCCGATCTTCCTCCTGACAGGAAGAAAGAGAGATTCTTTTAATCTCAAAAATATAACAGTGGAGCCGGGTGAGAAGTGGAATGGAGAATTAGAACTTGCAAACGGCGAGATCAAACTTCCGGCGACTGTCCTGCACGGACATGGTACAGGAAAGACCATGCTGATCACAGCAGGTGTTCATGCCGGAGAATATGTCGGGATCCAGGCAGCGATCGAATTGTCCCAGAAACTCAAAATTGAAAAAGTAACAGGCACGATCATCATTGTCAAAGTCATGAACCGACCTGCATTTGAGGCCCGTAACGGCAGTATGGGACTGACTGATGACAAAAATCTCAACCGCGAATTTCCGGGAGACCCGCAGGGAACAGAAATGGAGCGCCTTGCATGGGCAGTGTCTCAGGAACTTCAGCCGGTGACAGATTATTACATCGATCTCCACAGTGGAGATGACTATGAGAAATTAACACCGTATGTCTATTATGCAGGAATGGCAGCAGAAGAAGTTGTCGCAGAATCCCGTAAAATGGCAGAACAGGTCGATGTTCCATACATGGTAAAATCCAACGTGGCGTCCGGCGGTTCCTACAACTATGCGGCTTCACAGGGAATTCCGAGTATTCTGATTGAACGTGGCGGAATGGGCGACTGGAATTACGAAGAAGTCCGCTCTACCAGAAGAGATGTCCGCAATATCCTGTGCCATATGGGAATCTATCAGGGAATCAAGGATTTCAGGACATACTATCCGCTGGATGTGGCAGATGTCCGCTATCAGGATGCAGAGGAAAGCGGTCTCTGGTATCCATTCAAAAAAGTCGGCGACATGATCCAGGAAGGCGATATCCTTGGAGAAGTCCGTGACTATGAGGGAAAAGTCAAAGAAGTCAGCATCGCAGAGTTCGACGGCGTTCTTCTCTATCAGTGCGGCACGCTGCAGGTACTTGGCAATGGACCGATGGTCGCCTACGGAAGAATCGTGAGCCGCTACGACGAGCGCAAGGAAAAAATCGTAAAATACTGGGAAAAACGAAGCGACAGTTTTCTGGAGCAGAGAAGACAGGAACTTCACAGCACCATGGCAGAACGCTGGATGAAAGAAATCAATACACAGCTTCCGGAGGGAAAAAATCTCAAGATTCTCGATGTGGGCTGTGGAGCAGGATTTTTCACTATCCTTCTTGCAAAAGCAGGCCATCAGGTGACTGGAATCGACCTGACACCGGATATGATCAAAAACGCCCGCATCCTTGCAGAAGAAGAGGGCGTAAATTGCGAATTTACAGTTATGGATGCAGAGAATCCAGAATTCCCGGATGACACCTTTGATGTGATCATTTCCAGAAATCTGACCTGGACATTGCCGCATGTGCGTCACGCATATCAGGAGTGGCTTCGCGTCCTCAAAAAAGGCGGTGTACTGCTTAATTTTGATGCAAACTACGGAATCACAGACTTCTCAAATGTGGAAGACCTTCCGGAAAATCATGCACATAACACACTCGGAAATGACATGATGCGCGAGTGCGAGGAGATCAAACGTCAGCTTCCGATCAGTTCCTACAGCCGTCCGGCATGGGATCTGGAAACCCTGGGATCTATGGATCTTAAAGATTTCCGGGTAGACTTAGGAATCAGCAGCAGGATCTATCTTGAAAAAGACGAATTTTATAATCCGACTCCGCTGTTTATGCTGCGGACAGTTAAATGACAGGCAGACAACTGCACAGACTATAAGGATATGCGGAGAATCATATGGATTTAAAACAATTACAATATTTTGTGGCATGTGCCCAGGCAGGGTCTTTCAGTGATGCGGCGAAGATCCTCTATTCGACACAGCCCAGTGTGAGCAAGGTGATCAAGGCACTGGAAGACACTCTTGGAATGCAGCTTTTTGAGCGCCTTCCGAGAGGAATCCGACTGACAGTGCAGGGACAGAAAGTCTATCACTATGCATGTAAGATCACAAATGAGATGAATGTTCTGGAGAATATGGCTTTGGGAGGCATGACAAAATGGATTCGTATTTCGCTGAATCCAAGTTCCTGGTTTGCCAATCAGTTTGTAGATTTTTATAATGAAACCTATGAAAAAAACTATCACTTTCAGATCACAACAGCAGGCGTACGGAGTGTTATGGAACGTGTCCGTGACTACATGGATGACATTGGATTTGTTTATATCCTGAGTCAGCAAAAGGAGAACTTCCTGCACGAGCTGACCAAAAATAAACTACAGTTTTTTACAATGTATGAAACAGATGTAGTCCTGTATTCAGGGCGGAAGACAGAAATTTATGCTTCCAGAAAGGACAAAGCAGAGCTTGCAGATCTGGAAGGAATCCGTTTTATCCAGAATTATCAGGATGAATTTTTTGATATCGGAGCTGCACGGGAAGATGCATTCCAGTGGAAAGATCTTGATATTTCTGTGCTGACCAACAGTGACTACATTATGGAAAAAATGCTCAGGAACAGCCGGGTTGCAAATGTAAGCGGCAGTTATCTTTCCGAGAACAAAACAGGTACTACGCCGGGAATCCCGCTGAATATGGGTGACAGTAAGGTTATTTTTGGCTATATGCTCCACAAAGGCGAAAAAATTGATGAAAGTATACAGGAATTTCTCGACTTTCTGGTAAGCAGACTTCCCAAAAGTTAATTCCGACTCATTCCAGAACAGACGAAAGGTATTCGAACTACGAATAGCACATAACCCTCCCACGGGGTTGTGTGCTTTTTTGACATCTGATAGACTTTATCTGACGAATTACTATGCGGATATTTTGTCTGAGGATTTACAGACACAAAAGGAGAATTCATGATTAAATACATTTTTAAAAGACTTCTTCAGCTGATCCCGATTCTAATTGGGATCACTTTTTTGTCTTTTGCCATGATGCGTTTGGCAGGTGGTGATGCGGTAACGTATATGTATGAGAATGCCGGTTCAGCAGTTTCACAGGAAGTCATTGATGAGACGCGGAAGGAATATGGTCTGGATCAGCCATTTCTTATTCAGTATGCGAAATGGTTTGCAGGAATGGCAACCGGAGATATGGGCAAGAGCTATGTATCCAAACGAGATGTTTATGAAACATTTGTAGAAAAACTTCCGGCAACGATCATGCTGACCGTATCATCTGTATTGCTGACAATGCTGATCGCAATTCCACTCGGCATTTTTTCGGCGGTAAAGCATAATAAATGGAGCGATTACCTGATACGTTTCCTGAGTTTTATCGGGAATTCCATGCCAAACTTCTTTGCAGCACTGGTGCTGATGTACTTTTTTTCCATCAGACTTGGATGGTTTCCGGTAATCACAACGGACAATATAGCTTTAAGCCTCGTTCTGCCAACACTGACACTTGCCATATCTATGGCATCCAAGTATACCAGACAGGTGAGAACTACGATCCTTGAAGAACTGAACAAAGATTATGTGGTCGGAGCAAAGGCGAGAGGTGTGAGAGGAAGCGTGATCATCTGGAAGAATGTTATGAAGTCTTCCATGCTGACGATCATTACTCTGCTGGCTTTATCAATAGGAAGTCTTCTGGGAGGAACTACGATCGTTGAGACTATTTTTATGTGGGATGGTGTTGGCAAAATGGCAGTAGATGCCATTACCATGAGAGATTACCCGATCATTCAGGCATATGTAGCCTGGATGGCAATCATTTATGTGGTTGTAAACCTGATCACGGATATCATTTATCACTATCTGGATCCTCGAGTAAGATTAGGAGGTGACAGAGCATGACGCAGAAGAAACAGATATCTGTCCGAAAACAGAAGATAAAGAAAAACCATGTGAGAGAAAAACTGATCTTTTTTACAATACTGACCCTGATACTTCTGGTTGTTGCTGTTTTTGCACGGAAGCTCTGTCCGTATGATCCGGATGTACAGGATCTTCTGCTGGCACAGAAACCGCCAAGTGCAGAACATATACTGGGTACAGACCGCTACGGAAGAGACATGTTTTCGCGTGTACTGGTAGGAAGTACGACCAGTATTTATGCGACACTGCTTCTGGTGGCAATCGTCACGATACTTGGAACGGTGATCGGCATCATCTGCGGGTGGTGTGGAGGAATCATAGATACTGTGCTGATGCGTATATCAGATCTGTTTCTTGCGTTCCCAAGCCTTGTTTTTGCCCTCGCAGTAGCTGGTGTACTTGGCGGTGGCATCCAGAATGCGATCATAGCACTGGCTGTCATCGGATGGCCGAAGTTTGCCAGACTTGCCAGAGGACTGACTCTTGCACAGAAAGATTCACCATATCTGATGGCGGTGAGACTTTCGGGAAGCAGCACACTGAAAATTATGTTTAAACATATTTTACCGAATATTGCAGGTCCGATACTGGTTACCTCTGTTCTTGATATCGGAACTATGATGATGGAACTTGCAGGACTGTCCTTCCTCGGACTTGGCGTACAGCCTCCGATGGCAGAGTGGGGAAGCATGATTAATGATGGAAGAAGTATGCTTCAGATCTCACCATGGATGGTACTTGCACCGGGACTTGCCATATTTATAACCGTTATGATCTTTAATCTTCTCGGGGATACACTCAGAGATTTTATGGATCCAAAAGAAAGAGCAAAGAAATAAGAGAATAAAGAAAGGAAACAACGATTATGAAGAAGAAATTACTTGCAGCAATTCTGACAGGAGCAATGCTTGTAGCAGGAATGTCTACAACCGTATGGGCTGACGGTGAAAAGGCTTTTGTTTATGGAACAACCGGATACAGCGAGGAAATGGGAGATGCGGGATTAAACCCACATGACAACTATTCAGGCTGGAGTGCACTTCGTTATGGCGTTGGCGAAACTCTGTTCAAATATAATGACAACATGGAAGTAGAGCCATGGCTTGCAACTGATTATGAATTTGTGGATGATACAACTGTAAAGATCACACTTCGTGACGGAGTACAGTTTTCCAGTGGACGTACCATGGATGCGGAAGCAGTCAAGGAATGTCTGGAAGATCTGATCGCAGTTCATGACCGTGCACCTTATGACCTCAAGATCGATCATATTGATGCAGATGGTCTGACACTTACCATTTATACAACAGAGCCATGTCCGGCGATCATCAATTATCTTGGTGATCCATATGGTGCGATCATTGACATGGATTATGGAATCCAGGGTGAAGGCGGTTCTGCCAATGTGGCCGGAACTGGCCCATATATTGCAGAGAACGTCACTCCAACCCAGATCGATCTGGTAAAAAACGATAACTACTGGGGCGGTGAAGTGAAAGTAGATAAAGTTACAGTCAAATCTTTTGCAGACGGAAGTGCATTGACCGCAGCCCTGCAGACAGGTGATATTCAGGGTACTTATGGACTCCAGTATGACAACTATGCATTATTTGAAAATAATTCAGATTACACGATTAATTCCTGTGCGACCAGCCGATGCTTCTTTGGTCAGTTCAATATGGATTCAGAGATCATGAAAGACCAGAATGTTCGTAAAGCTGTTGAGATGGGAATCGACAAAGACGGATTCTGCTCTGTCATCATGGAAGGACGTGGAGTTCCGGCAAAAGCAGCTTTCCCAAGCGGCTTTTCTTATGGAAATGATGCAGTAGAAACGGTTTCCTATGACCCGGAAGGCGCTAAGAAACTTCTTGAGGAATCCGGCTGGACGGATACAGACGGAGACGGATATGTGGATAAAGACGGACAGAAACTCAGCATTAACTGGCTGACTTACCCAACCCGTCTGGAACAGCCGAAACTTGCCGAGTACGCACAGGCTACACTGAAAGATATCGGAATCGATGTGGTTGTAAATAATACATCTGACCATATGACGATTGCAAAGAATGGAGACTTTGATGTATATGTAAGTTCTACAACTACAGCACCGACAGGTGATCCGGAATACTTCTTTACCAGTACAGTAACAGGTGCCAAGAACTATGGTAACTATCAGAATGAAGAAGTAACA
>ENA-OVGQ01003156-OVGQ01003156.1-human-gut-metagenome-genome-assembly--contig:-NODE-3156-length-13534-cov-4.051858_pt1 | contig 13534 bp, 9 predicted proteins | sample MGYA00237774_ERZ505427 | MGnify/ENA primary metagenome ERZ505427 (study PRJEB26158, sample SAMN06016404) | human gut metagenome | biome: human gut; feature: ankylosing spondylitis patient; material... | reverse complement strand
TTTATTTGCTATTGATTTTAATTGTTGAATTTAGTATAATATTAAAGAATTTTGTTAGGAGGTTATCTTATGGCAGCAGATAACAAAAAAGCGGCACTTGAAGCCGCTATGAAAAATATAGAAAAAAGATTTGGTGCCGGTGCAGTTATGCGCCTCGGCCAAAATTCAAGTCTTAAAGTTGACGCTATTTCAACAGGCTCACTTACACTTGACATTGCTACCGGAATCGGCGGTTTGCCAAGAGGTCGTATAGTTGAAATCTATGGCCCTGAATCAAGCGGTAAAACAACACTTGCACTTCACTGCATTGCAGAAGCACAAAAGCTTGGCGGTGACGCAGCATTTATTGATGCCGAACATGCACTTGACCCTGAATATGCGGCAAATCTCGGTGTAGATATTGATTCTTTAATCGTTGCACAGCCTGATTTTGGTGAACAGGCACTTGAAATTACAGAAAATCTTGTAAGCAGCGGTGCTGTTGATATTGTAGTCGTAGACTCGGTTGCGGCACTTGTACCTAAAAGTGAAATTGAGGGTGATATGGGTGACAGCCATGTAGGCCAGCACGCAAGGCTTATGTCACAAGCTTTAAGAATTCTTGCAGGTACTATTAACAAAACCAATTGCATAGTAATATTCATTAACCAGCTTCGTGAAAAAATCGGTGTTATGTACGGCAACCCTGAAGTTACAACAGGTGGCCGCGCACTTAAATTCTACTCATCAATGCGAATTGATGTAAGAAAAGTTGAGCAGCTCAAAGGTGCCGGAAACGAATTTATCGGTTCACGAACAAGAGCTAAAATTGTTAAAAACAAAGTTTCACCTCCGTTTAAGAGTGCTGAATTTGATATTATGTACGGCACAGGTATCAGCAAAGACGGTGAAATTCTTGATATGGCTGTTCAATACGATATTATACATAAAGGCGGCTCTTGGTTCTCATACGGTGACCGCAGGCTCGGCCAGGGCAGAGATAATGTAAAAGAAATTATTAAAAATGACCCTGAACTTGCAGAAGAGCTTGAAAAGAAGATTAAAGACACATTAGCCGAACAAGCTGAAAAAGCAAGGCAGGAACGCGCAGAAAAAGCCAAAGCAAACTCTGCAAAAGTTTCGGCACAAAAGCCTGAAAAGAAAATTACACGCGAAGAAGCTTTGGAAAAAATCAACATTATGGTTGAGGATGATGAGGACTGATGATTTTAACTCATCAAAAGGGCAGAGGTACAAAAGTTCATTTGTATCTTGACGGTGAATATGTTGCCACTACGGATGAAAACTGCTGGTTTGATAATTACATTTCAAACGCAACTGACATAAATGATGAGCAGTGGCAACAGCTTCTTGCAAAAATAAATTATAAAAAAGCACTTAACAAATGTGCCGATTACCTTTCAAGACGCGATTATTCAGCTAAAGAAATAAAGACTAAACTGTTAAAGACAGTTGATGAAACAAGCGCACAAAAAGCTGTTGACAGGTATATCGAAGCCGGCTATATAAATGATGAAAAATATTGCCAAAGGCTTATTGAATATTTATTAAATGTAAAAAAGTTTTCACTTACCAATATTAAACAGGAGTGTTATAAGCGCGGTATCAGCAGGGATATTGTTGATGAAAAACTTTCCAACTTTGAATCAGCATTTTACAGGATAGAATATTATGACGAATAAAGTAGGTATGATTTCACTTGGATGCCCTAAAAATCAGGTTGACGGTGAGATAATGCTTGAAAAATTAAATAAAAGCGGCTTTGAAATTGCGCAAAGCATTGAAGACAGCGATGTTATGATTATTAACACCTGCGGTTTTATTGAAGATGCAAAGCGTGAAGCAATTGAAACAATATTAGAAGTTGCCGAATACAAAAAAGCAGGAATTATAAGTGCAATTGTAGTAACCGGTTGCCTTGCCGAAAGGTATCAGGATGAAATTATAAAGGAAATTCCTGAAGTTGATTCCGTAATAGGTATCGGCGCAGATAACGACATTGTTAAAGTATGCCACAAGGCTCTGCTTGGTGTAAGAACAAGCTTTTACCCTGATAAAAAGTATTTACTTCTTGAAGGGGACAGAATGCTTTCAACACCAAAGCATTGGGCTTATTTAAAGATCAGTGACGGATGCGATAACAGATGCTCATACTGTGCAATTCCGCTTATTCGCGGCGGGTATATTGAACGCCCGATGGAAAGTATAATTAAAGAAGCACAAAAACTTGCAAACAAAGGTATTAAAGAACTTATAATTATCGCACAGGACACCACCAAATACGGATTAAAATTATACGGTGAATACAAACTTGCAAGTTTATTAAAAAAACTTGTTAGAATTGACGGTATAGAGTGGATTAGATTATATTACTGCTATCCTGACAGAGTTACAGACGAACTAATTGATGTAATAGCAAATGAGGAAAAAATTTGCCCTTACATTGATATTCCGCTTCAACATTGTAATAAAGATATTCTTAAATCAATGAACAGGTCAGGTTCGTACGAAGAATTAAAAGCGCTTTTGAATAAAATGAAAGCTAAAATTCCCGATTTTGCAATTCGTACAACTTTTATGGTTGGTTTTCCGAACGAAAGTGAAGAAAACTTCGAAGAACTTTGCAAATTTGTAAAAGAAATCAGGTTTGATAAAATGGGGTGCTTTACTTATTCACCGGAAGAGGATACTCCTGCTTGCTCTTATGACAATCAAATAGATGAAGAAGTCAAAAAACGCCGCGCCGATATACTTATGGATATTCAATACTCTGTAACAGAAGAATTAAATCAAAACAGAGTAGGAAATACATATAAGGTTATAGTTGACAGTATTGAAGACGGAATGTATAACGGCAGAGCTTATTTTGATTCACCGGAAATTGACAGTGGAATTATGTTTAAAAGCGATGATAAATTAAACATAGGCGATTTTGTTAATGTAAAAATTACAGCTTGCGAAGGCTATGATTTGATTGGAGAAAAAGTATGAATTTACCAAATAAAATAACTGTTTTCAGATTTTGTTGTATTCCTTTATTGATGTTTTTTTCACTTGTAGAATTCAAATACCATTGGGTAGGCGCACTTCTTGTATATTTCATTGCCTGTATGAGTGATAAAGCAGATGGTATTATTGCAAGAAAACGCGGATTGGTTACAGATTTTGGAAAAGTCATGGATCCGCTTTCGGATAAAACCCTTGTATTTGCCGCGTACCTTGTATTTATAAATATGGGATGGCATACAGAACTTTGCATTTTACTTATGCTTGCAAGGGAATTCCTTGTTGCAGGAATCAGAATGCTTGCAGCAACAAACGGTGAAGTTATTGCAGCAAATGCTTTTGGCAAATGCAAAACATTTTTGCAGATGTCAACTACCGGTATGACTTTCCTTTTACTTGCAATAGGCGAGGGGGCAGCAGATATTACCACATCTACACATTGGCTTAATGTTTACTGTGCAATTGCATTTTGGATTGTAAGTGTCATCACTGTTTTAAGCGGACTTATTTATGCTAAAGACGGCTGGTATTTAATAAAAACAAAATAATTGTTGCAAATTTATAAAAAATAGATATAATAGTAGTAGATAATAGTATTAAAAACTATGAAGCAGAGAAGTAAGCAGGTATGTTTATTCAGAGAAAAAACCATTTTGCTGTGAGGTTTTATAATCTAACTGCCCAAATGCACTGCCGAGTTACTCAAAGGAAATCAGTATTTTGAGTCGGTTTGCCGCGTTATAAGCATAAGCTGTATATATGCAGTTAAGTTATAAACAAGAGTGGAACCGCAGTAATTTATTGCCTCTGTCATAATGACAGGGGCATTTATTTTTATTGTTTTAGTTTATAAGGGAGATATTTTATATGTTTGACTCATTTAAAGAGGATATTAAAAGCTTTATGGAGCATGACCCGGCAGCAAGAAGTCCTATCGAAATTGTGCTTCTTTATCCAGGGTTTAAAGCACTGCAGAGCCATAAGCGTGCTAAATGGTTTTTAGACCATAAAATGCCGTTTATTGCAAGATATATAAGCCAGCGCAGTGCGCACAAAACAGGAATTGAAATTCATCCCGGTGCTACAATCGGCAGGAGGGTATGTATTGACCACGGTAACGGTATTGTTATCGGCGAAACAACTGAAATAGGTGACGATGTTATGATTTACCAGGGTGTTACACTTGGCGGAACGGGTAAAGATGTCGGCAAGCGCCATCCCACTATTGAAAGCGGAGTAATGATAGGCTCGGGTGCTAAGGTCCTCGGCCCAATTACCATTGGCAGAAATGCAAAAGTTGCCGCCGGTGCAGTTGTGGTTAAAGATGTTGAACCTAATTGTACTGTTGTAGGTGTTCCGGGTGAGGTTGTAAGAATTGACGGTGAAAGAGTTGATGACCTTGACCAAATCAACATTCCTGACCCACTTATGAATTTAATTAAAGAAAACCAAGCTGAGATTAACAGCTTAAAAAAAGAAGTAAAAGAATTAAAGGAGAAACTAAAATGAGAATTTTTAACACAATGACTCGTCAAAAAGAAGAATTCATACCAAATAACCCGGACGAAGTAAAAATTTATGCTTGCGGTCCTACTGTTTATAACTATATTCATATCGGTAATGCAAGGCCGCTTTGTGTTTTTGATGTATTAAGAAGATATTTAGAGTACAGGGGTTACAATGTAAAATTTGTGCAAAACTTTACTGATGTTGATGATAAAATTATCAAGCGTGCAAATGAAGAGGGTATAACTTTTGAGGAAGTTTCAAAAAAGTACATTGAAGAATTTTGGACTGATGCAAACGGTTTAAATTTCAAAAAAGCATCTGTTCACCCAAAAGCAACGGAAAATATTGATGAAATTATCAATATTATTAAAACGCTTGAAGAAAAAGGATATGCATACGCCGTTGACGGTGATGTATATTTCAGAACTCTTAAATTTAAAGAATACGGTAAACTCAGCCACCAGCCTATCGAAGATTTGCAATCAGGTGCAAGAATTGCAATTGGTGAAAAGAAAGAAAATCCTCTTGATTTTGCACTTTGGAAAGCTGCAAAAGAGGGTGAACCTTATTGGGATTCTCCTTGGGGCAAAGGCAGACCGGGCTGGCATATTGAATGTTCTGCAATGAATAAAAGATTTTTAGGCGACACAATTGACATTCACTGCGGCGGTCAAGACCTTATTTTCCCACACCACGAAAACGAAATAGCACAAAGCGAATGTGCTAACGGCTGCACATTTTCAAAATATTGGATGCATAACGGCTATATCAATGTTGATAATGTAAAAATGAGTAAATCTCTCGGTAACTTCAAAACAGTTCGTGAAATTGCAAATGTTTACGGATATGAAGTAATCCGATATTTCCTTATTTCATCACATTACCGTTCACCTATCAATTACAGCCTTGAAATCATTGAACAGTGCAAGAGTGCGCTTGAAAGGCTTTATACTTGCCGAGAGAGCCTTGATTTTGCCCTTAAAAACGCGAAAGACATTCCGGATGATGAAGAACTTATCAAAAAACTTAACAGCCACAGAGAACAGTTTATAACCGCAATGGATGATGACCTTAATACAGCAGACGGTGTTGCCGCTGTGTTTGAACTTGTTAAGGACATTAACACATCAATTCTTGATAAAGAAGTATCAAAAAATGTTTGCCAAACAGCCGCTGCTGTTTTTGATGAATTATGTGATGTTCTCGGCATTCTTTACAATAGAAAAAACAACGATGTTGATTCAGACATTGAAGCACTTATTGAAGAACGCCAGCAGGCAAGAGCAAATAAGGACTGGGCAACAGCAGACAGAATTCGTGATGAACTCAAAACAAAAGGTATTATCTTAAAAGATACACCGCAGGGTGTTACTTGGACTAAAGAATAATATAAATAAAGAGCAGGAACTTTTGTTTTCCTGCTCTTTTTAAAACAATTGGAGTAATTATGGTAGATAAAAGAAAATTTAAGGATGTCGAAGTATCACTTTTAGGCTTAGGGACTATGCGACTTCCGTGTGAAACCGATCAAAAAAGAGAGTCAAACCCTAATATTGATTATGAAAAGGCTCAGAAGCTCGTTGACTTAGCTTATAAAAACGGCGTTAATTATTATGATACCGCATATATGTATCACTGCGGTAAAAGCGAAAAGTTCATAGGCCATGCGTTAAAAAAATATCCGCGAAATACATATTTCATTGCCGATAAACTTCCTATTTGGATGTGCGATACTAAAGAGGATATGAAGCGTGTGTTTGACGAACAGCTTGAGCGAACCGGTATGGATTATTTTGATTTCTATCTTCTTCATTCACTTGATAAAGAAAATTTTGAAAAATGCGAAAAATTCGACGCTTATGATTTTTTAAAGAAAATGCAAAAAGAGGGTAAGATTAAATATATCGGCTTTTCATTTCACGGAACAGTTGATGATTTAAGGCGTATAGTTTCGGCTCACGATTGGGATCTTGCACAAATTCAAATGAACTATCTTGATTGGGAAAACCAAAATGCCAAAGCACAATACCAAACACTTGAAGATGCAGACATTCCTACAATTGTAATGGAGCCTGTAAGGGGCGGTAAGCTGGCTTTAGTTAATAACGAGATAAAAGATATGTTTAAAAGCAAAAAGCCGAATATGAGCGTAGCATCCTGGGCTATGGGCTTTGTTGCAAGCCATAAAAATATAATTACAATTTTAAGCGGAATGAACAGCGAGCAACAGATGCTTGATAATCTGTCAACTTTAACCGATTTCAAAGCATTTGGTGATGACGAATATTCAGTGTGCTTTAAAGCGGCATCAATACTTAATAAAAGTGAGGTTATAGGATGCACCGGCTGTGATTATTGCCAGCCTTGTCCAAAGGGTATTAAAATCAGTTCCTTTTTCTCACTTTATAACAGTGTTGTTTCAGGTGATGTTAACATTCAGCAGGGTAGAGAAGTATATGATTCATTTGCTGTTAATCCTACCGCTTGCGCCTGGTGCAATAAATGCAAAAATCATTGCCCGCAGTCAATCAGCGTGCCTGATATATTAGAGGGTAAGGTAGTCAAACTTTTTATGCAGTGAATTGATTATCGCTAAATTCAAAACAACTTTATATTGTCAATATCGCAATATGTATTGCTAATATCTTAATGTTATGTTAATATTTACTTAATGAATATATTAGGGGAAGTTTGTATGAAAAAGAGGCTGAGCGTTTTACTGTCGATTATAATTGTTTTATCTATATGTGCACCTCTTACAAGCGTTATGGCAGAAGAGGCAAGAAAGCAAAGTGTATTAAAAACTTGCAAAGAAATTGCCGCACTGTGCAATGAATATGATAATTACAATGAATTAGACAGTACAGATGAACAAACTATCAATACAAGATTGATAGTTAAGTCCGATGATAAAATTGAAGAATATGATGCTATCGACAGTGTTTATGGTTTTGGTTATGCCTTTTTGCAGTATGCAGATGATGAATCAGCAGAATTTGCGAAACCACAATATGAAAATGCAGGTTATACAGCAGATTATGATAGTGTTATTACCACTTCTTCTACCTCTATAGGTTCCAGTGGTAACTGGAGTGATGAATGGGCATACGAAGAAACGGATGCAGTTTCTGCTCTTGATTATTATAAATCAAAAATTAAGCCGAATATAAATATTGCCATATTGGATAGTGGAATAAATTATAACCATGAACTTTTTAAAAACAGAGTTGTTCGTACAAATGCAGATTTTGCTACAGGTACTGATGACGAAATGGATAAATATGGTCATGGAACAAATGTTGCCGGTGCAATTGCTAAAAGTACACCAAGCAATGTTAAATTGTCCTGCTACAAGATTCATAACCAAAATGGTGAAGGAACTTCAGCAATGGCTTTAGCTGCTTTTGAATATATAAAACAACTTTCAAATAAGCCTGATATAATCAACTGTTCATTTGTAACCCGTTCAGGTCTTGGCACTGTAGTGGATGAACTCGTTGATATGGGCATAACTGTTGTTGCCGGTGCCGGAAATGAGGGCAAAGAAGTGTATCAACAGCCAGCAATATTTGACAGTGCTATAACTGTTGCAGCAACAAATAGATATGGGAGTGCGTGTGGATTTTCAAATTACGGTTCTTGTGTTGATATTGCTGCACCGGGAGATTATGTTTACACAGCAGACATGAGTAGTAATACTGCATATGAATTTGCCAGTGGCACATCACTTGCTACACCACTCGTATCAGCAGCTGCCGCTTATGTACTTATGGAAAACAGAAAATACACACCCGAACAGGTAAAACAGGAGCTTATTGCAACGGCAACACCATTCAAAAAAAGTTCCTGTTATTATGGCCGCTATGGTGCGGGTATCGTAAACTTTTCAAATATCATAAACGGCACAAGATGTAAAGATGTTACAGCCAATTATATAAGCGGAGCATACCGAGACAATATAAGCGTTGAATTAAAATGTGCAAATTCACTTGTGGATATTTACTACACAACAGACGGCACATTGCCGACAGAAATAAACGGTACAAAATATACTGCACCTATTGATGTTACGGATTCCACAAGAATTATTGCCGCAGCTTTTGCAAGAGCAGGCTCTCCTTTCCACAGTAAATTCACTTATCTTGATTACTACATTTTAGAAGATGGCGAAAGTGAATTTGTAATTAACAACGATGGCATTATTAAAGCATATCTTGGCAATGAAGCAAATATTGTTGTTCCTGATGTAGTAAACGGAAAAGAGCCAAGAAAAATAGGTCCGCAAGTATTCAGCAACAGCAATATTGAAACCATCACTTTGCCGGATACAATTGAAAGCATCGGTGATGATGCTTTCAGCAATACAAATCTGAAATCAGTGACTGCAAACAATCTTTGTTTCTTAAATAAAAAATGTTTCTATAATTGTAATCAGCTTTCCGATATTGATTTATCAAAAGTGAAAGAAATAGGCAGTGAGGCTCTTTACGGCTGTAAATCATTACCAAAACAACCTGATTTTTCATCAGTAGATTGGGTTGCTGAAAAAGGATTAGCAGGAACATATTTCAGCACAATACATCTTCCTAATTGCACAAGAGCAGATGATAATGCATTTGACGGCTGCACAGCTGAAGAAATTATTATGAATAAAGCAACATCCATTGGTGCTCAGGCATTTTATAACTGCAGTAATTTGAAAACGCTGTATATTCCGAACGCAACAGGACTTGCCAATGATAATTTTAATGGTTGTACTAATATAAAGTTAATTTTTGCACCTAAAATAAAATCTTTAAGACTTTCCATTCCGAGCAACGTGACTATATATGCTTATAGGCTTACAAGTGCAAGTTTGCCACAAGAATATTTAGAATATAAATATACTATTATAAGCCCTGAATATGAACCTTGGATGAATAATATACCTGATAAATATCAAAGCTCAGTAACACATATAATCAGTGATGAATTCGGCAAGAGTAATGGCGGACAAATAAGAGCACGAGATAAAGGATTGCGTTTCGGATTTGAATTTAATGAAAATAGTATTGGCTTTGATTTCAGAAAGTATGCCGAAAATATCGATTATGGTTTTGTCTACACATACAAATCTCTAAACGGATTAAATGATTTCCAAAAAAATAATTCCTTGAGAGCAAATGACAGTACTGTCTATACAAAATCTGCAAATAAAAGAAATGTTGAAGGAACTGTTTCAACATATAACGCAGTATTTACAGGAATAACAAAGGATTATTACAATAACGAAATCACTGCAAGAGCCTATGTTTGTATTGACGGAATGTACTTTTATTCGCCTGTCATTACACGAAGCTACAGCAGTGCTTCAAGTGCTGATGATTATGTTGGAATTGAAGAAGCTGATAACGATATAGTATTTGTTCATGAGCATTCGTTTGTAAAGTCCTTAATTGCACCGAAATGTGAAGAAAAGGGCTATACACTGTATAAATGTGCAAAATGCAATGAAAGCTATACTGAAAATTATATCGACGCATTAGGTCATAATTATAAATTTGTAAGTGCAGATAATTCCGAGCTTACTTATAAATGCTCCGATTGCGATTCTACTGTAACTAAAACAAAAAGCGAATTACCTATATTTATTGATTATGTAAATACTAAGGTAGTGCGAGGTAATGACAATATGTATCTTGATTTGAATAATGACGGATATATAAATGCAAAGGACTATGCATTACTTAATAAAATTTAAAATTAAAAATAGGCATAACAAAACCCTCCTGAATCAATCAGGAGGGTTAGTTTTATTTTTCTATATGAAGTATTTTTTCGGCTTTTTCAACCTCTTCTTTTGTAGGCGGCTTATAGCCTTCAAGAGGATATTTGATACCGAGGTTTTCCCATTTAAAAATACCTAAGGTGTGGTAGGGAAGTATTTCAACCTTTTTAACCGTTTTAAGTGATGAAATAAAGTCGTACAAATTATTAAGTTCTTTATCATCATTAGTTAAATTAGGTACAAGAACACGCCTAATCCACATATCCTTGCCAATATCCGATAGGTACTTAGCCATATCAAGTATATTTTCATTAGTTCTGCCTGTAAGCTCTTTATGCTTTTCAGTATCAGTTTGCTTTAAATCAAGCATAACAAGGTCAGTATACTTCATAAGCTCATTGAATTTGGAGAAGAAAGGCTCTTCTCTTGTAAAAGCAGAGCCGGAGGAGTCAAGCGTGGTGTGAACACCTTTTTCTTTTGCAAGCTTGAAAAATTCAGTTACAAAATCAATTTGAAGGAGAGGTTCACCGCCGCTTACTGTAATACCGCCGTTTGGCTTTCCGTTTTTTCTCCAATAATTCTTATACTTATAAGCTTTGCTAAATGCATCCTTTGCCGAAACGGTAAACTTCGCATCATCAAAGCTCCAAGTTTCAGGGTTGTGGCAATATTTGCAACGCATATTGCAACCTTGCAAAAAAAGTACATATCTGACACCCGGTCCGTCAACAAGACCAAAAGTTTCAATGCTGTGAATTTTACCGTCCAATTTCAACAAATCCTTTATAAGTTAATAATTACATTCTGGCGTGGCAGGTTCTTGAGATAACATCCATCTGCTGTTCCTTAGTAAGGTCAATGAACTTAACAGCATAACCTGATACACGAATTGTAAAGTTTTGATATTCTTCTTTTTCAGGATGTTCCATAGCATCGATAAGCTTTTCAGTACCGAATACGTTTACGTTAAGGTGATGAGCACCCTGGTCAAAGTAACCATCCATAACCTGAACAAGATTGTTAATCTTTTCTTCTTCTGAATGACCGAGAGCACCCGGGTTGATTGTCTGAGTATTTGAAATACCGTCAAGAGCCCATTCGTATGGAAGCTTTGCTACTGAGTTAAGAGAAGCAAGAAGACCGCTCTGTTCTGCACCGTATGATGGGTTAGCACCAGGTGAAAGAGGAGCGCCTGCCTTACGACCGTCCGGCATTGTACCTGTTGCCTTACCGTATACAACATTTGATGTGATAGTAAGGATAGATGTTGTAGGCTCTGAATCACGGTATGTGTGATGCTTCTTAATCTTGTCAAGGAAAGTCTTGAGAAGCCATACAGCGATTTCGTCAGCTCTGTCATCATCGTTACCGTAACGAGGGAAGTCGCCTTCTGTTTCGTAATCAACAACAACACCGTCTTCGTTTCTGATTGTCTTAACTTTAGCGTACTTAATAGCACTGAGTGAGTCAACAACGTGAGAGAAACCTGCAATACCTGTTGCAAATGTTCTTCTTACATCTGTATCAATAAGTGCCATTTCAGCAGCTTCATAATAATACTTATCATGCATAAACTGAATGAGGTTAAGAACATTAACATAAAGACCTGCGAGCCAATCCATCATTCTGTCATATGCTTCGATTACTTCGTCATAATCGAGGTATTCTGATGTAATAGGTCTGTACTTAGGACCAACCTGATCAAATGTCTTAGCGTCAACACCACCGTTGATAGCGTAAAGAAGGCACTTAGCAAGGTTAGCTCTTGCGCCGAAGAACTGCATTTCTTTACCTGTCTGTGTAGCTGATACGCAGCAGCAAATTGAGTAGTCATCGCCCCATACCGGCTTCATAACATCATCGTTTTCATACTGAATTGAACTTGTTCTGATAGAAATATCAGCAGCATACTTCTTAAATGTGTCAGGAAGTGCTGATGAATAAAGAACTGTAAGGTTTGGTTCAGGTGAAGGGCCCATATTTTCAAGAGTATGAAGGAATCTAAAGTCATTCTTTGTAACCATTGAACGACCGTCAACGCCGATACCTGCAACTTCAAGAGTAGCCCAAACAGGGTCACCGGAGAAGAGCTGATTGTATGATGGGATTCTTGCAAACTTAACCATTCTGAATTTCATTACAAGATGATCTATAAGTTCCTGAGCTTCAGCTTCGGTAATTTTACCGGCTTCAAGGTCTCTTTGAATATAAATATCAAGGAAAGTTGAAATTCTGCCGACACTCATTGCAGCACCGTTTTGAGTTTTGATAGCAGCAAGGTAACCGAAGTATAACCACTGAACTGCTTCTTTAGCGTCTTTAGCAGGCTTAGAAATATCAAAGCCATAGCTTTCAGCCATCTTCTTCATTTGAGCAAGTGCCTTATACTGCATTGTGATTTCTTCTCTGAGACGGATAACATCGTCAGTCATAGTACCGTCACCGCAGTTAGCAAAGTCATGCTTCTTTTCTTCCATAAGGAAGTCGATACCGTAAAGAGCAACTCTTCTGTAATCGCCTACAATACGACCACGGCCGTAAGTGTCAGGAAGACCTGTGATAATCTTATTGTGACGAGCCTTAAGCATTTCAGGAGTGTAAGCATCAAATACGCCCTGATTATGAGTCTTGCAATAATCAGTAAAAATCTTATGAAGTTCAGGATCAGGCTCATAACCGTATGTTGAGCAAGCCTGTTCAGCCATCTTAATACCGCCGAATGGCATAAATGCTCTCTTAAGAGGCTTGTCTGTCTGTAAACCTACTACTTTTTCTAAGTCCTTATCAGCTTCGCTGATGTAACCCGGACCGTAAGCGGTGATACCTGAAACTACCTTTGTTTCCATATCAAGTACGCCGCCCTTAGCACGCTCTTCCTTCTGAAGACCCTGAAGAATACCCCAAAGCTTGTTTGTAGCATCAGTAGGACCTGCAAGGAAGGATTCGTCGCCGTCATAGACTGTGTAGTTCTTCTGAATGAAGTCACGAACATTAACTTCTTCTTTCCAGAGAGAGCCTTCAAAGCCTTCCCATTGTTCGAAATCTACCATGATTATTCCTCCTTAATAGAATAATTTATTATTTATATGGATTTTTTCTTTTCCGTTAATGAATTTTAACATAATAATTATAATAATAGTAATATAAATTTTTGAATATAACATATCAATTATGATATGTCATTATCGACATATGTCAATTATTGGATACTTTGTTAAATTTGTATCATATATTTGTTAAATAAAAAATTAT
>ENA-OVGQ01003154-OVGQ01003154.1-human-gut-metagenome-genome-assembly--contig:-NODE-3154-length-13547-cov-2.832049_pt1 | contig 13547 bp, 9 predicted proteins | sample MGYA00237774_ERZ505427 | MGnify/ENA primary metagenome ERZ505427 (study PRJEB26158, sample SAMN06016404) | human gut metagenome | biome: human gut; feature: ankylosing spondylitis patient; material... | reverse complement strand
CCAGCTGAGTTCGTTTTGGGTGAAGAGCCGTAACTTCATGCGCGTGCGCAATATCGAGGTGGGTTATAACTTCAGGCACCACGCCAAATTCCGCGCGGCGGGTATCTCCAACTTCCGGATCTACCTGAATGTAACCAACCCGTTTACCGTCAGCAAACTGATGTCGGATTACGACCTGGATCCCGAGTTGCTCTCCTACCGTTATCCGGTGCTTAAGTCCTATAACATCGGTGTAAGCCTTACTTTCTAATTAAACTATCGAAGCCATTATGAAATTCAGACTCATATCCAAGACGTTCCTGCTGTCGGCTGCTGTCGCGGCCGGTGCCGGATGCAGCGATTTCCTCGACACCAGTCTCGACCAGAACGAAACGGGGGAGTCGATCGAGACGACACTCGGTACGTTGTGGAAATTCGGCAATGCTTTCTACACCCCGATTGCTTCCGGTTATACTACGCTCGACTCCAATCTTTTCGCAGCGGCGACCGACGAGGCACAGCAAACCAAAGTGCAGTGCAATGCCAGCTATTTCAACAAGGGGGTCATCAACGCTAACCTCAACCCGATTTCGAATCTTTATACCGACTGCTACGAAGGGATCCGTGCCGCCAATTTTTTCCTTGACTACACAGCCAACGGCAAAGGCGAGTACATGGTGGGCATGAACCGCGATACGATCAACGACCGCCCCAACTATGAACGGGACTTGGCCTCGCTGCACTGGTACCAGGCCGAAGCGCACATCGCACGGGCTTATTACTATGCCGAACTGATCAAGCAGTACGGCGGCGTTCCCATCGTCGAGAGCCAGTATGCCGCGAACAAGTTCATCCCGCGTTCCTCCTACGACCAGATAGTCGAGTACATTGTCAAGGAGATCGATGACCATAAGGGAAAACTGGCTGTCGACTGGGCGAGTTTCTCCGAGCGCAACGGCCGCTTTACGCTGGGCGCCGCGCTGGCCATCAAGGCGCGTGTGCTGCTCTATGCCGCCTCGCCGCTCCACAATCCCGACAACGATGTCGAGAAGTGGAAAAAAGCCGCCGCGGCTGCCTACGATATTATCAGCAACCCGGATTTGAACTACTCCCTCGACAGCGATTACGGGGCTTATTTCCAAGGTAACCGCAGCCTTTCCAGCCCGGAAACCATCTATGTCGTACGCCGCGAACAGTCCAATGCGATGGAGAGCAACAACTATCCGATCGCTACGCCGGGCGGTGCGTCGGGCGTGACGCCGACGCAGAACTTGGTCGAGGCCTATGAGTGGGTCGGCGATCCCGTTGCCGGGGATCCCTATGCCAACCGCGACCCGCGTCTGGCGGCAAGCGTCGTGACCAACGGCAGCACCTGGAACGGTCATGTGATCGACCAGTCACCGGGCGGTAGGCACGACATGTCCGCCCCGAATGCAAGCAAGACGGGATATTACCTTAAAAAGTTCCTGACCGACAACCTCGACCTGACGCAGGGCGCCAAGGTGCAGCATAACTGGGTGTCCTACCGCTATGCCGAGGTGCTGCTCAACTATGCCGAAGCGATGAATGAGGCCTATGGCCCCGACCAGGCTCCCGGCGACTATGCGCTCACGGCGCTCGATGCCCTGCAACTGGTGCGCGACCGTGCCAGTCTGCAGCTTCCGATTGTCACGGCGGCGACCCGCGACGAATTCCGCGAGGCCGTCAAGCACGAACGCCGCATCGAACTGGCCTTCGAGGATCATCGTTACTGGGATCTGCTGCGGTGGAAGGATGCGATGGAGGTACTCAACAAACCCGTCCGCGGTGTGAAGGTAACGAAAACAGGAGAAGGCAAGTGGTCGTATACGCAGACCGAAGTGGCTACGCGCACTTTCCTCGAACGCAACTATTATATGCCTTTCACCCGTTCCGAGGTTGAAAATTCGAATCATACGCTCGAACAGAACCCCGGTTATTAGTTCCGGGATGCAAAAGAACAATGAATTATGAAAAACAAGTTGATCCTGCTCATCGCATTTCTTTGCACATGTGCCTTTGCAGCCTGCGAGGGCGACGGCGACGCCGATTACGGATTCGGTAAAGTATATATGCCCCAGGCCGTTTCGACCGGCGGCCTGAACAACTCCTATGCCGTACCTTCGGGCGGTGGTGACTATACCTACAATTTCCGTGTTGAAAACGGTACGGTTCGAATAATCCTGGGTGTCATACGCTCGGGAAAGCTCTCCGATAAGAAAGGGTATACCGTCGATGTCTACACTTCTGCGGAGGACACGGCGGCCGCCGTGTCCGCATTCGGCGGCGAAGCCATGCCCGAGGGACTTTATTCGCTGCCTTCGACGGTCGTGGTGCCAGACGGGAAAACCGGTGGGACATTCTACCTCGATATTCCCGTGCTGGCGATTTCGAGGAGCGAATACGCCGGCAAGAAACTGGTGCTTTCCGTCGGAATCCGGAATCCGTCGGCATACGAACTTTCCGATGCGGCGACCAAAACCGCCGTTATCGTGAATGTCGATGCCCTGAAGGCCTTGCTCTAAACATCTTAACCTGTGAGAACGATATGCCTCTTGTCGGAGAGGCATATCGTTTCTCAAAATCATGACGACCTATGAAAAAAGCCATTCTGATCCTCTTTGTACTCCTCTCCGCGGCCGGGATACGGGCGCAGATCCGTTCCGTGGAATGCACTGCGCCCAGGCCCGGCCTTTACGAGCGTACCGATTTCACGATCCGCTTGACGGCCCGTTACGACAATGCCTATCTGCAGGAGCAGGTTGCTCTCGACATGCTGATTACCACGCCTTCGGGCGCCGAACGTATGCTGCCTTGTTACTGGGTCGAGGGGGCGTCGGGTGCCGAGTCGCGCTGGGAAGCCCGTTTCACGCCTCAGGAAGAGGGACGCTATGCCTGCCGCTTCCGCCTGAGCGAACAGGGCCGTGAAACCTCCCGCTCGAAAACCGTACACCTCGATGTCGGCCCTGCCGCGGATTCCCGGGGTATTCTGCATGTGCGCGATTACTGGACGTTGATTTACGACGACGGAACGCCGTTCCGGGGTGTTGCTGAAAACATCTGCTGGGAATCGCGTGCCAACGACGATTCGCGCTTTTTCAAGGCCCTGCACGAACAGCACGACAAATATAACTACGACTACATGCTGCCGCTCTTCGCCCGCAACGGTGGTAATTTTATTCGCGTTTGGATGTGCGGATTCAATTTCCCGATCGACCAGCAAGACCATTTCAACAACATACGCTACGAGGCATCCGATGCATACTATAATCCCAGCGCCATCGCCCGTCTCGACCATTTCGTCGGGCTTTGCGAACGGCTGGGGATACACGCGATGCTCTGCATGGGACAGGGTGCCGTGCATGCCGACCGGGCGTCTTTCACCGGGGAGCCGCAGGCCCGCCGCTACATGAACCGCCTGCGCTATATCGTCGCACGCTGGGGTTACAGTCCGGCGATCGGTATGTGGGAGTTCTTCAACGAGATCGACAACATCCAGTTCCGCGATGCGAAGAACCCGATCCCGGCCGAAGAGATAGTCGCCTGGCATGCCCGCATGGCCAGGTACCTGAAAAGTATCGACCCTTACGGACACCCCGTCACCACGTCGATTTCCCACCGGGATCTCGAAGGGCTCAATTCGGTGCCTGGGATCGACGTCAACCAGAAGCATATCTATTGCAATACGGGCATTATTCCGGCCGAGATACTCCGCTATGAAAACCGTTTCGGCAAACCCTACGTTATCGGCGAGTTCGGCTATGAGTGGGACTGGTCGAAGAACTTCGATGATTTTGGCGCGGATATGGATCGCGATTTCCGCCGGGGACTTTGGTACGGCATTTTCTCGCCCACGCCTCTGACGCCGATGAGCTGGTGGTGGGAGTATTTCGAGAACCGCGGTATGATGGCCTATTTCAGGGGAGTGCGGCAAATATCCGACCGGATGCTCGCCGACGGCAAGGGCTCTTTCGAACAGATGACCGTAGCGTGCAACCCGGCAGAAGCAATGGGCATCCGGTGTGGCGACGTGGTCTATGTTTACCTTTATAACAATTCTGCCGAGCACATCAGGGAGGCGGGACTCACCGTCAATCTGGGTTGTAATGGCAGCTATGCGGTCGAAGCGTTCGATCCCGCGACGTGCATTAGCACGGCGCAGGGCAACCTTCCGACCCCAGGGCGTTTTGTACTCGAAAAAATCACGCTCGCGCCATATGCCGAGCGGATCTACATCTTTACTCCCGAATCCGTTAAATGACCGGTTTATGCGTCTTAAAACAATTGCCATGATGCTGACGCTGGGCATCGCTGCGGGCGGGGAGGCCCCGGCCCAGCAGGCTGCGCCCCTCAATCCTACCAATTTCGGGCTCGTGAGCCCGCAGCCGCAGTCCGAATTGCCGCACTCCGCGACACCGCCCCAACAGGCCGTGCGTAAACCGAAGCGACCTGCCCAAGCCCGTCTGGTGCCGTCCGGCGCGGATTCGTGGGTGCTCTCCGACGGCTGGGAACTGGCCCAAACGGATCGGTTGGTCGGAAGCGACGGTTCGCTTTTCGATTCCGCCTACGATACTTCGGCCTGGTACAATGCCGTCGTTCCCGGAACGGTGCTGACTTCGCTGGTCGAAGCGGGCGTTTACCCCGACCCCTATTACGGGCTCAACAACCTCTCCATCCCCGATAGCCTCTGCCGCACGGAGTGGTGGTACCGGATACGTTTCCCACAGCCGCGGGACGTCGCGGGACACCGTGTCTGGCTGCGTTTCGATGGAATCAACTACCGCGCCGACGTGTGGCTGAACGGCCGGAAGGCAGGTACGGTCGACGGGGCGTTTACCCGGGGCGTGTTCGATGTGACCGGGTTTTTCTCGGCCGAAAACGTCCTTGCCGTGAAGATCCGCCCGCCGCACAACCCGGGGATTCCCCACGAGCAGTCGAAAGCCGCGGGGCGGGGCCCCAACGGAGGACAGTTGTGCCTCGACGGGCCGACTTTCATCAGTTCCGAAGGCTGGGACTGGATTCCCGGCATCCGCGACCGTAATATCGGCATCTGGCAGGATGTGACGCTCGAATTTACAGGCGATGTGACGCTTGCCGACCCGCAGGTAATCACCGACCTGCCGTTGCCCGATACGTCGTATGCCGACCTGACGATCCGTGCAGAGGTTACGAACCACGCTGACGAACCATGCCGGGCGGTGCTGCGCGGCACTTTGGACGGCGGTATCGGTTTCTCGCTGCCGGTCGATCTCGCTGCCGGGGAGACCCGCACGGTGAACTGCACGCCGGCCGAGTGCCCGGCCCTGCGGATTGAGGAGCCCCGCCTGTGGTGGCCCAACGGCTACGGGCCGCAGGAACTCTATACGTTGCAGTTGGCGGTCGAGCAGGACGGAGTCCGTTCCGATGCGGAGCAGGTTCGTTTCGGCATCCGGGAACTTACCTATGAGTTGAGCGTGGATACGCCTTCCGGGGAGGAGTTGCGCATCGACTTCGCCCCGACGAACGACCTGTGCGGTGGTGAAATGCCTTTCGACAGCTTCCATCGCCGTTCGGCGGGTGACGGGGTCGTTGTCCCGGCCCTGAAGGCGGGGGTCGATGTTTCGCGCTTGCGCCGCATCGAAAAAGACGGTGCCGCGCCGTTTCTGGTACTTCGGTGCAACGGGGTGCGGATCTTCTGCCGCGGCGGTAACTGGGGCATGGACGACGGGATGAAACGGGTTTCGCGCGAACGGCTTGAACCCGCTTTCCGCCTCCACCGCGAGGAGGGTTTCAACATGGTGCGCAACTGGACGGGCGAATCGACCGAGGAGCTTTTCTATACGCTTTGCGACGAATACGGTTTGCTGGTGTGGAACGACTTTTGGCTCTCGACCGAGGGATATAACCAGAATGTCAACGATGAGGAGTTATTCATGGCCAATGCCCGTGAGACGGTGCGTCGTTTCCGCAACCATCCGTCGCTGGCCGTGTGGTGTCCGCGCAACGAAGGCTATGCTACCCCGACGCTCGAACCGCGGTTGGCCGCGCTGATAGCCCGGGAGGACGGCACACGCTTTTACAGTCCCAATTCCCGCTATATGAACCTGCGCACGAGCGGCCCGTGGCATTACCTGGCCGATGAGTCGGAATATTTCCTCCGCCATGCCTTCGGGTTCTCCACCGAGTTGGGAACTCCGTCGGTGCCGACCGCCGAGTCGATGCGCAAGTTCATTCCCGAGGCGGACAGGTGGCCTATCAGCGATACGTGGTACTACCATGACCTGCATTTCGGGCTGCCGGAGTACTGCGGGGCTGTCGATGCACTCTACGGGAAGGCCGAATCGCTCGATGATTTCTGCCGCAAGGTGCAGCTGATCAACTATGATAGCCACCGGGCCATGCTCGAAGCGTGGAACAGCCGTATGTGGAACTCCACTTCGGGCGTGCTGCTGTGGATGAGCCATCCTGCATGGCCCAGCCTCGAATGGCAGACCTATTCGTGGGATTTCGAGACCCACGGCTCCTTCTACGGCTGCCGCAAGGCCTGCGAATCGCTGCACGTGCAGATGAACCCTCATGACGGACAGGTGTTGGTTGTCAATACGACCCGCGACGCCCTTACGCACGGCCGGGTGATTGCGACATACTACACACCGGCCGGAAAACGCCTCGGCCGGCAGCGTGTTGTGCTGGAGGAAATTGCCGCCAATGCCGTGACGCCGGCCATGTCGGCCGCCCTACCCGAGAACCGGGACTGCTACATGGTGCGGCTCGAACTGTATGTCGGTGGCAGGCGGGTTAGCGTGAACGATTACCTGCGCAGTCCCGGCCGGGATTTCACGGCGTTGAACCGGTTGGCACAGGTTCGGCTCCGGGCGCGCCGCGTAGCGCGGCAGGACGACGGACGTGCCACGACGGTGCGATTTGAAGTGTCGAATCCCTCGGCCACAACCGCCCTTGCGGTGAAATTCAACGTCCGCGACGGGCGGACGGGCGAAGCGATCCTCCCGGCCTATATTTCCGAAGGGTATATCCATTTGCTTCCGGGTGAAAAACGGACGGTCGAAGCCGAATACGTTTCATGCGGCGGAGCCGTTCTTTCGGCCGAGGGTTATAATCTGGAACGGCATACATTGTTGGAACTCTGAATACCGCAAATGCGAAAGGAGCCGTGAAACATCAGTTTCACGGCTCCTTTTTTGTGCCTGCCTGTCGCTCCGAACCGAAGGTCGGGGATGCTTGCGGAGCAGCCGGCGTGCCGTAAGGCGGAGAAGTCCGGTCGTGCCCCCGGCTACATGAGAAAACTCCCTCGGGCACTGCAAAGCCCTGTTTTTATCGTGCGGAAGAGGTTTCGTTGTCCGGAATATGCGCGGCGATCTCCATGCACATGCGGCCGTTGTGATAGGGGCATTTCCAGAATCCGGCCTTGTCGTCCGTTCGGTTGACGCTGCCGTCGGGGAGAATGCTCCACCACCATTCGCCTCCCGTGCGGTCGATGAGGTGTGTCTTGATGTAATCCCATGTTTTCAGGGCGGGCTCCAGGGCCTCCTTGCGGCCGTGGAGCCGGTAGAGATAGAAAAGCCCGATGACGCACTCCGCCTGCACCCACCAATGACGTTCGAGATTCCGGGTGCCGTCGGGGTGCCGTTCGTAAATCATGCTCCAGTCACCCATATAGCCTTCGAGGGCCGCATTGGCGATGGCGTAGCAGCTGGTGCGGGTGCGCTCGTACAATGCTTCGTCGCCGAGCGTCGCTGCGGTTTCGAGCAGCAGCCACGAAGCCTCGATGTCGTGGCCGTAGGAGAAGCAACCGGCGCTTTTCAACTGCCATCGGTCGTCGAAAAATAGTCCCAAGTGGCCGTTTTGCGGCTGCACGATCCGCGAGAGGAAGATTTCCAGCAGGTTGCGGGTCTGCCTGCGCAGCCCCTCGTCGGGCCAGATGCGGAGCAGGTTGGTATAGGCCTCCAGGATGTGGAGGTGGGTATTCATCGTCTTTTTCTCGTTGGCGTCCTTGTCGCTCAGGCGCACGTCGTCGATCGGTGACCAGTCGCGGGCCGCCGCCTCTTCATAGCCGTTGTTAACGGCGTCGTAGGAGTGCTCTTCGATAGCCCGGAAGAGTCCGATTGCCTCCCGAAGCGCCCGCTCGTCGCCTGTCGCCCGGGCGTATTCGCTCAGTCCGTAGATGGCGAACCCGAGGGCGTAAAATTGTTTTTTCGTGTCTGCAGGGTTGCCCGCAGCGTCCACCGACCAGTAGACGCCGCCGTAGGTTTTGTCGAGGAATTTGTCGAGCAGGTAGTCCCGTGCGGCTGTGGCTGTTGCCAGGTATTGCTCGCAACCCGATGTCCGGTAGGCTGCCGAGAAAGTCCACAGGATGCGGCCGCAAAGGATTGCACTCCGCCCGGCGTTGGCTATCAGTTCGCCCGTTCCGGTCATGCGGCCGAAAAATCCTCCTCCCGGGTCAACCATTTGCCGCGCCCAGAACGGGAGGATATTATTGCGGAGCTCTTCGGTGAGCTCGCGCTTGAATTGTTGTTCGCGGTTCATGTTCATTTGTTTGCGGCCCTGCGCAGGGCCAGTTTTTCTCCGATTTCGCTTATGCGGGTTTCGTTGAGCGGATAGATTGCAACCAGCAGCACGGCCAGCGCGCACCCTGCCGCCGGCAGCCAGCTCATCAGCATCCGCAGTCCGAAGATTGCCTCGCCGTTCTGCACCGCGGCGCCCGAGGTGTCGTATCCGTAGGAAGCCAGCAGCCAGAGGATTAGTGCACTGCCGAATGCGCCGCCGAATTTCTGGGCCATCGACGACGACGAGAATATCAGCCCCGTCGAACCGTGGCCGTGCTTCAGCTCCGAATAGTCCGCCACGTCGGCATACATGCTCCAGAGTAACGGGAAGGTGATGCCGGCTGCGGCTGAAATCACGATTTGCAGTACGACCATCGCCCAGCATCCGGCAACGGTGGCCGGCATGAAAAAGAAGACGATGCTCAACAGGCCCGATACGGCCATGGCCCAGATGTAGGTCATCCGCTTACCGATGCGCAGCGAGATGGGTACGGCCAGTACGACCCCGAGCATGTTGGCGATTTCGCCGATGGCGAGGAACGCTCCGCAGGAGAGTATCATACTGCCGCCCAACAGGTTGTCCTCCCCGATGAAATCCTTGAAGTAATAAGCTGCCGCCCCGCCGCGGATCGAGTTGAAGAGCAGCGCGGCCACCGCCACGCCCAGCAGTATCCACCACGGCCCGTTGCCGGCGAGCGATTTCATGTCGGACAGAATCGACTGTCCGCCCGCAGACGGGCTTTCGACCGGGGCGACGCGTTCGCGCGTCAGGCGGAAGCAGAGCAGGAAAAGCAGCGCGCAGATTGTCCCGACGACGATCATGGCCGCCTGCCATCCGTCGGCCTGCGCGGCGACGGCCCGCGCGGCGTCCATGTCCCCGGTGTCGGGGGTGAAGAGGTCGCACAGGGGTTCGAAAATCGCCAGTGCCAGGAAGCTGCCCCCGTAGGCGAAAAACATCCGGTAGGAGGAGAATACCGTCCGTTCGCGCGAATCGTCGGTCACCACGCCCAGCATCGCCCCATAGGGGACGTTGATGGCGGTGTAGACGGTCATCATCAGCAAGTAGGTGGCGTAGGCCCATATCAGTTTGGCCGAATAGCTCCACGTGGGTGTCGTAAAGGTGAGGATGCCGGCCACGGCGAAAGGAACGGCGACCCAGAGCAGGTAAGGTCGGTAACGTCCCCAGCGGGAGGTCGTACGGTCGGCGATCAGGCCCATGACGGGATCGGATACCGCGTCCCAGAGTTTGGTGACGAGCAACAGTACGGCGGCATGTTCCAGGCTCAACCCGAAAATGTTGGAGTAGAAAAACGGAAGATAATAGGAGAATATTTTCCAGAACATGCTCGACGACATGTCGCCCAGCCCGTACCCGATTTTTTCCGACCGTGCAGCTGCCATTTTAGCGTTTGAGGTTTTTGTCGATGAGTTTTTTGAGCGTTTCGACGCTGTGCCCGGTCGTAAATCCGTCGGCAGGCGTGTGCAGGCAGTAGTCGACCAGCTGCCCGACGGTCGAGGTCGCTACATGCATGCGGGTATCGCACGAGGCGTAATAGATGCAGACCCGTCCGTCGGGATCGGCGATCCAGCCGTTCGAGAAAAGCACGTTCGACACATCGCCCGTGCGTTCTTCGCCGAGGGGGCTGAGCAGCATGCCCGCGGGCTCGGCCAGGGGTATCCAGGGGCGTTCGAGCTCGGTCATGTATAGGTAGAGCACATAGCGCAGCCCCGCGGCGCAGGTTCGTACGCCGTGTGCCAGGTGCAGCCATCCCCGGGGTGTTTTGATCGGATGGGGGCCTTCGCCGTTTTTCGTCTCTTTGATCGTATGGTAGTAACGCCGGTTGATGATCGACTCGCCCGTGACTTGGGCGTGCGTGATGTCGTCGATGAGCGCCCAGCCGATGCCGCCGCCGTTGCCCGTGTCGATAAACCCGTCCTGCGGCCGGGTGTAGAGGGCATATTTCCCGTCCACGAATTCCGGGTGTAGAACCACGTTGCGCTGCTGGCTGGAGCTTTTCAGGTCGGGGAGCCGCTCCCAGTCCACCAGATTTTTCGTGCGTGCGATGCCAGCCGCTGCAACGGCGGACGACAGGTCGCCCGGAGCCGCTGCCGGGTCTTTCCGTTCGACGCAGAAAATCCCGTAGATCCAGCCGTCCTCGTGTGCCGTCAGACGCATGTCGTAAATATTGGTTGCCGGTTCCCCGTATTCGGGCATGGTGACGGGATAGTCCCGGAAACGGAAATTGTCGATGCCGTTAGGCGACTCCGCCACGGCGAAAAACGATTTGCGGTCGGCACCTTCCACGCGAACCACCAGGAGGTATTTGCCGCCGAATTTGATGGCTCCCGAGTTCATCACGGCATTTATCCCTATCCGTTCCATGCAGTAGGGATTGGTCGCAGGGTCGAGGTCGTAGCGCCAGAAAAGCGGCGTGTGCGCTGCCGTGAGTATCGGATGGCGGTATCGGGTGAAGATACCGTTGTAGGCATCGGTTGGCATATTTTTGCGTGTCAGGAGCTGCTCGTGCTGCAACTGCAACCGGTGCATCGTTTCCTCAAAGTTGGTCATTGTCGAAAATTGAGTCTATATTGTTTGTTATTGAAAGGCGTTGGCTGCATCGGCCGCGAATAACGTCCGTGGCGAAGCATAGAACCGGTTGAAGTCGGCCTGCGAGACCTGTCCGGGATAGGGTGCGTAAAAATGCCCGGGTTTTAGCGTCTGTAAGGCATTCCTCCATACCAGTACGTATGCGGGACGCTGCTCCCCGATGCCCTGCATCAGTACCCCCGTCCACCAGTCGGCACGCGGAATACCCTCCATGCCGGTTTCCGATACGGCATAGGGTTTCCGGGGGTCTCGGGCGATCTGATCCATGATCCCGAGCGATGCCCCGAGCCGCGTGACGAATGCCCCGGCATCGCTGCTGTGGTAGGCATCCAGCCCCAGTATGTCGACCCATGCATCCCCCGGATAACGCTCGAGGTATTCCAGTCCTGTGACGCACGGGTTGGGCGAATAGACGGTGAGCATACGTACGCCCCTGTCGCGCATGCGTTCGACGGTCATTTTCCAAAGTGCTTCGTATTCGGCGGTCGAACAGAGCCGTTGTCCCCACCAGAACCAGCTCCCGGTGTGCTCGTGCCAGGGACGAAACAACACCGGAACGGTCGTGCCGTCGTTCGTGGACAGGGAGTTGAGAAAATCGGCCGCAAGATCCACCCATCCGAGGAATTTCGCATGGTTTCTGCCGCCCGGCAGTACCGAACGTACGGTGCCGGGGTCGCTCACATCCCATGCGTCGCCGCCTGTTAACGGGTTGCGGGGATGCCAGCTGACGGTCGTCAGCCCGCCGCGTTCGTATTGCCGGACAATTTCGCGGCGCATCGTGTCGAAGGGTACGCCGTCGAGATTATGCCCCGTCCCGAGCTCGATCTCCCCGAGGTCGCAGCCACGCACGGCCGGATAATCCCCACAGCATGCCTTCACGTCGCAACAGCCGGGCCGGTAGGCCCAGTCGCAGCCGTAAAAGGGGAAGTCCTGCTGCCCGAACAACAGCCGGTTCCGGGCGGATGTTTCCCGCAGGAGCCGGAGCAGGGCCGCCGGGGTTCCGTTGCCGGGTGTCGCCGTAAGCGCTTGTGCATGGAGGCCCAGCGTGCGATTTGCCGCCGTGATCTCCCGCAAGGTAGTATGGTCGTTGTCGAAGACCGAATTAAGCCCCTGCTCTTCCTGTGCCGGGTCGCCGCAGTAATCGTCGCCGGCTTGCCAGCTGAGGTGTACGGGGCGTGCCGCGCCGCCCCAGCCCCAGAAATTGCATCCTGCCACGATGTCGCCGGCCGCTGCACTGCGTATGACCTGCTCGAAGATATGGCGGTAGTAGGCGTCGCGGGCCGTCGTAGGCGAGCCGGGCTCGAAGGCGAAGCTGTCGCGCGGGTAGCCGAACTCCTCGATGACGAGCGGTTTGCCCAGCTCCCGTGCGATTTCCGCATGGCGGCGGATGTATTCGGTCGTTTTTTCGCTCCGTCCGGCCCAGCACCTCCCCGATCTCCCGGAAGCTCAATCCCCCGAACGTGCGCAGGTACACCACCTCCCGCCCCGGCTCCGGCAGGGCGTGGATGCGCCGCCATAGCCCGATGTCCCCTTCGCATCCCATTTCCCCTTCGCTGCCGGTCGAAACCATGTGGTTGGGGTCGAGTTGCTTGATGAGTTTCGCCGTGCGGGCGACCCAGGCGAAGAAGCGTTCCTTGTTGTCATCCGAGAAGGCCCGCGGCTCGTTGGCGATCTGCCAGGAGAAGATGGCCGGGTCTTCCCGGTAGGGGCGTCCCGTATAACGGTTCGTACGGGTGACGATGTGGCGTATGTGTTTTTCCAACAGTATTTTACAACTGTCGGTGGCCTCTGCTTCGTGGAACTGCCGCACGTAAGCCATGAAGGTGTCCCATCCGGCCAGTCCCGGAACGGGATAGGTGCCCCGGCCGCTCCATTCGAGGTACTGGCTGTATCCGCCGCTCCATTCCCAGGCATTGGTGAGGTAGAGCACTGCCTGCATGTCCCGCTTTCCCAGTTCGGACATCAGGAAATCCAGCCCGTCGAGTGCGCGGTCGTCGTAAACTCCGGGTGCGGTTTGCAGGATCGGTTCGACTTTCGATATGACTCCCGTGTTGCCTTCCGACCCGACCAGGACACGCAGGTTGCCGATACCCGATGCCTTCAGCCTGTCGAGTTCGCGGCACAGGCGGTCACGGTCGCGCCCCGGCCCTTCGGTGGCCAGCAGAGCCCCGTACCAAAAGTTGGCTCCGACGAAATAGCCTGAATTGGCGCTTCCGCCGACGAAACGTCCGTTTTCCACACGGATGAACTGGGGCTGGGGCTTGTCCTGACATCCGGACAAGCTTAGCGTAAGGGCTCCGAGCAGCGGCGTAAGCAGGTGTTTCATGGATTCGGGTTTAGTCGGTTTTCAGTTATGCAAATATACGAACGGAGGCGACTGTGAAAAGAGTAGTATTTTA
>ENA-OVGQ01003126-OVGQ01003126.1-human-gut-metagenome-genome-assembly--contig:-NODE-3126-length-13622-cov-2.680401_pt1 | contig 13622 bp, 8 predicted proteins | sample MGYA00237774_ERZ505427 | MGnify/ENA primary metagenome ERZ505427 (study PRJEB26158, sample SAMN06016404) | human gut metagenome | biome: human gut; feature: ankylosing spondylitis patient; material... | reverse complement strand
TTCTTGCCTCTCTATGATTGATAAAGAGACGATTGGTATTCTTTATGAAAGTAGTGTGGCGCACATGACATTCCAGGCTGTGAAGTTGAAAGACATTATTAAATGAGAGATTTCCCCCATAAACTAAATAAATACCGATGAGAAACAAACAAATTTTCTTAATCAGTTTCATTATTTACTTATGCACAATTTCTTCGGTTCGGGCAGGTGAATATCACCTGCTCCCGGAACCGCAAAAGTTTACCCCTTTAGGTTCCAGTTTTGTGCTGGGCAGAACAAAGCTTTCTACTCCGGTGCTTCGGCAAGAGTGGGAAGCTTTTGTTGTTGATAGGGGTGGAGTGATTGATGACAAAGCTCGTGCAAGTATTGAAGTGAAACTGGTACCTTCGTTAGAAGAGGTACCTTTGAACGCAGACGAAGCTTATCGCCTGGTGGTAAATAATGGCAAAGTTACGGTTGAGGCTGTGACGGAGCATGGTGTGTATTGGGCTATGCAGACTTTGGCCCAGCTACAAGATGTACAAAAGAAAAAGGCAACATTCAACGGTTGTTCAATTGTTGACTGGCCAGCTTTCCGAATACGCGGCTTTATGCAGGATGTAGGGCGTACGTATATGTCGATTGAAGAATTGAAACGTGAAATTGCTGTTCTTTCACGATTTAAAATTAATGTTTTTCATTGGCATCTGACTGAAAATCAATCATGGAGATTGCAAAGTAAAATTTTTCCGATGTTGAATGACAGTGTGAACACGATTCGTATGCCGGGTAAATACTATACATTGGAAGAAGCGAAAGATTTAGTCGCTTTTTGTAAAGCGCATAATATACTTTTAATTCCGGAATTTGATATGCCGGGGCATAGTGAGGCTTTTGTCCGTACATTCCGTCATGATATGCAGAGCCCGGAAGGAATGAAAATTCTTAAATTGCTGGTAGATGAAGTTTGCGAGACTTTTGATGTACCTTATCTTCATATTGGTACGGATGAAGTTCGGTTTACCAATCCAAAGTTTGTTCCGGAAATGGTCGAATATGTCCGTGCCAAAGGAAAGAAAGTCATTTCGTGGAATCCGGGATGGCATTATAAACCTGGCGAGATTGATATGACGCATTTGTGGAGTTATCGTGGAAAAGCCCAAAAAGGTATTCCCGCAATTGATTCTAAGTTTCATTATCTCAATCATTTTGATACTTTTGGCGATATCATTGCATTGTATAACAGCCGTATTTATAATGTTGAGCAAGGAAGTGACGATATTGCAGGGACAATTCTTGCCATCTGGAATGACCGTTACGTAGCTAACGAACGCAATATTATACTTGAGAATAATTTCTATCCTAATATGCTGGCTATTGCTGAACGTGCATGGAAAGGCGGAGGTACAGAATATTTTGATAAGAATGGTACTATCTTACCTTCTGAAGACTCTCCGGAGTTTAAAGAATTTGCTGATTTTGAGAATCGTATGCTTTGGCATAAAGAGCATACATTTAAGGGATATCCGTTCGCCTATGTAAAACAGACTAATGTAAAATGGAATATTACTGATGCATTTCCTAATGGTGGAGATTTGAATAAAGTCTTTCCTCCGGAACAGGAATTGAAGGATTCTTATTTATATGAAGGAAAAGAGTATGGGGTACACCCTGCCATTGGTGCGGGTATCTATCTTCGTCATGTATGGGGGAAAATGGTACCTACTTTCTATAAAGATCCGCAAGAGAATCATACGGCTTATGCCTATACATGGGTTTACTCTCCGAAAGATCAGGAAGTAGGGCTGTGGGCTGAATTCCAGAATTATGGTCGTTCGGAAATGGACCTGGCTCCATTGCAAGGTAAATGGGACTATAAAGGCAGCCGTATCTGGATCAATAATGAAGAAATACAGCCACCTGTATGGACAGCTACTCATCGTACAAAGAGTAATGAAATAGCGTTGGGAAATGAAAATTGTGTGGCACGTCCACCTATCGCCGTCCATCTGAATAAAGGCTGGAATAAAGTTTTTCTGAAATTGCCGGTTGGCAAATTCAATATGCCCGAGGTGCGGTTGGTGAAGTGGATGTTTACTACAGTTTTTGTAACTCCTGACGGAGAAAATGCAGTGGACGGACTTATCTATTCGCCCGACAAAACGAAGTGATTGAGAAAAAATAAAAACGAATGAAGAAAATTTTATTAATGATGTTGTTGCTCGCCTCAATGGCGGGCAACGCACAGGAACGCAAATATTCTACGTTCTATTATCAACGTGCAACTCTGTTTGAGGAGTTGCCTGTGACTTCAAAAGATATCATTTTTCTGGGTAATAGCATTACCAACGGGTGAGAATGAAGTGTATGATTGATTAATAAGCATGTAAAGAACCGAGGAATGAGTGGTGATATCTGTATGGGTGTTTATGATCGGCTGGATGCGATTTTGAAAGGAAAACCCGCCAAAATATTCTTGTTGATCGGCATAAATGATGTAAGCCGGGGCACCTCTGCAGATACAATTGTGAACCGTATTGGTATGATTACTCAAAAAATTAAACAAGATTCTCCAAAAACAAAGCTATATTTGCAAAGTGTACTTCCGGTAACCGATCATTATAAGATGTTTGGCGGACATACGTCACGCTGGCAGGAAGTGAAAAAGATCAATGAGGGACTGATGTATCTTGCTGATAAAGAGAATGTGACCTATATCGATCTTTATTCTCATTTTGTTGATGAGAAGACCGGGAAAATGAATATTGAGTATACTAATGATGGTTTACATTTACTGGGAAAAGGCTACTTAAAATGGGTTGATATTGTTAAACCTTATATAAAAAAAAAAAAAAAAAGATACTATTCTTATCTCTTGATGGTATGCACCATTTTATCCGCACAGAAGCGGGTGAAAGTGGCTTGTGTAGGGAATAGTATTACATACGGATATACTCTTCCGAATCCTGCAACGGACTCTTACCCATCACAGTTGCAACAACTCCTAGGGGAGACTTATGAAGTTGGAAATTTCGGGAAATCAGGAGCTACCTTATTGAATAAGGGACATCGTCCTTACATGCAGCAAGAAGAATTTAAAAAGGCAATTGCTTTTGCCGGTGATATTGTTGTTATCCATTTGGGTATTAATGATACGGATCCACGTGATTGGCCGAACTATCGTGACAGTTTCGTGAAAGATTATCTGGCGTTGATTGATTCTTTCAGAGTTGCTAATCCTAAATGTCATATTATTATTGCCCGTTTGACACCGATCGCTGATCGTCATCCTCGTTTTGAGTCAGGTACCCGTGATTGGCATGGAGAAATTCAACAAAGTATTGAGACGATAGCTAAATATGCAGGAGTTCAGTTAATGGATTTCCATGAACCGCTTTATCCTTACCCCTATCTTCTTCCGGATGCTGTACATCCTAACGTAGAGGGAGCCGGTATTCTTGCAAAAACGGTATATTCGGCGATTACAGGAGATTTTGGAGGGTTACATCTATCTGAGTTGTATACTGATAACATGGTACTTCAACACGGAGAACCGTTGGCTATCCGGGGCAAAGCAAATGCGGGTGAAAAAGTGACTGTTTCAATAGCTAAACAGAAGTTGACTGCAAAGGCTGCTTCCAATGGAGACTGGACTGTCACCATTCAGCCGTTAAAGGCCGGTGGCCCATATACACTGACTGTCTCTGCCGGAAAACAGAAACAAACATTCAATAATGTTTTGGCCGGAGAAGTGTGGCTTTGTTCCGGACAATCTAACATGGAATTTTATTTGAGTTGGAGTAAAACGGCTAAAAGAGATATTCCGCAGGCTGCTAATGATCAGATTCGTTTGTTCGATATGAAGGCACGCTGGCGTACGGACGCAGTGGAGTGGGATGCATCCGTATTGGATTCGTTGAATCATTTGCAGTATTATAAAGATACCGAATGGACGGTTTGTTCACCTGCAACAGCAGGTTCATTTTCTGCTGTGGCCTATTATTTTGGCAAAATGCTGCAGGATAGCCTGAAAGTGCCTGTAGGATTGATTTGTAATGCGATTGGTGGTTCGCCTACTGAAGCATGGGTTGATCGCAGTACATTGGAGTATAAGTTCCCTGCTATATTACGTAACTGGACTCAAAATGACTTTATTCAGGATTGGGTACGCGGTCGCGCTGCTCTTAATGTGAAAAAGGCTGTTAATAAGCAGCAACGTCATCCTTACGAACCTTGTTATTTATATGAGGCAGGTATTCGTCCTTTGGAGCAATATCCTATTAAAGGCATCATCTGGTATCAGGGTGAATCGAATGCACATAATCGTGAGGCACACGAGAAATTGTTTAAGCTCTTGGTTGAGAGCTGGCGTAAAAACTGGGAAAATGAGAATTTACCTTTTTATTATGTACAGTTGTCAAGTATCAACCGTCCGTCATGGCCTTGGTTCCGTGATAGCCAGCGTAGAATGATGTATGAAATATCACATACGGGTATGGCGGTATCGAGTGACCTGGGCGATTCACTTGATGTGCATCCCAAACATAAGCAGCCGGTAGGCGAGCGTTTGGCTCATTGGGCTTTGAATCAAACTTATGGAAAGAAGAATGTTACACCTTCGGGACCAATGTTCCGTAATGTAGAGTTTCGTGATGGCGCTGCTTATGTATCATTCGATTGTGCCGAGGGTATGCATGCATCGGACGGAAAGCCGTTACAGACATTCGAAGTGGCAGAAACAGAGGATATTTATTATCCGGCCACAGCCGAAATCGTAGGAAATCAAATTAAAGTATATAGTAAAGAAGTGAAAAATCCTCTTCACGTGCGTTACGGTTGGCAACCTTTTACCCGTGCCAATCTAGTCAACGGTGACGGTTTACCGGCATCTACGTTCCGTACGGACTGGGGAAAATAAATTTGAAAAAGTGAGCAGTTTATGATGAAAAAGTTATTGTATGGACTTGTATGTTGTTGCAGTTTAGCCTATGGGCAAAACCAAGACACTTCGGATGTGTTAATGCTGAATGACGATTGGTCGTTTTCACAGGTAGGAACAGAAAAATGGCTGCCAGCTACTGTTCCGGGCACAGTTCATCAGGATTTGATTCATCATAAACTGCTACCTGATCCGTTCTATGGGACCAATGAAAAAAAGATTCAGTGGGTGGAGGACGAAGATTGGGAATATAAAACTTGTTTTGTCGTTACAGAGGAACAATTAAAGAGAGATGCCGCCCGGCTTTTCTTTGAGGGATTGGATACCTATGCTGACGTTTATCTGAACGGTTCTTTGGTTTTGAAATCAGATAATATGTTTGTGGGTTATGTGGTTCCTGTAAAACAGGTGTTACGTAAAGGTGAGAATTTGCTGCATGTCTATTTTCATTCTCCTATAAAACAAACTCTTCCACAATGGTCATCCAATGGATTTAATTATCCGGCTGATAATGATCACCACGAAAAGCGTCTTAGTGTATTTACTAGAAAAGCACCTTATAGTTATGGATGGGACTGGGGAATCCGCATGGTTACAAGCGGTATCTGGCGTCCTGTGACTCTTCGTTTTTATGATGTTGCCACTATTGCCGATTATCATGTGAAACAGTTGAGCCTGACAGATCAAGTTGCAAAACTTTCTAATGAATTGGAAATTAATAGCATTTCAGAGAAGGAAAAATCTGCTGAGGTTTTGATCTCTTATTCATTGCAAGGAGGGAAAGAAGTAACAGTAAAGAAGAACGTGACGTTAAAACCGGGTTTAAATAAGATTCATATTCCGTTGGATATTCAGAACCCTGTACGTTGGATGCCCAATGGATGGGGAGAACCTCATTTATATGATTTCTCAGCACAAGTGATATGTGACGGTAAAACAATTGCCTCGCGCCAGCATCGCATCGGACTTCGTACGATACGGGTGGTAAACGAAAAAGATAAAGAGGGAGAATCTTTTTATTTTGAAGTGAATGGTATCCCGATGTTTGCCAAAGGAGCCAATTATATCCCTGATGATGCATTGCTTCCCTGTATAACCACTGAGCGTTATAAGACCCTGTTCCGGGACATGAAAGAGGCCAATATGAATATGGTACGTATATGGGGGGGAGGAACTTATGAGGATGATCGTTTCTATGATCTGGCAGATGAAAATGGTATTCTTGTTTGGCAGGATTTTATGTTTGCCTGTACTGCTTATCCCAGCGATCCTACTTTCTTGAAGCGGGTAGAAGAAGAGGCTGAATATAATATCAAACGTCTGCGCAACCATGCTTCATTGGCCATGTGGTGTGGAAATAATGAGATTCTGGAAGGATTGAAATATTGGGGATGGCAGAAAAACTATACTCCGGAAGTGTATGAAAATATGTTCCGGGGGTATGATAAGTTGTTCCGGGGATTGCTTCCTGCCAAAGTACAGGAACTCGATGAAGGCCGTTTTTACAAGCATTCTTCTCCTTATTTTGCAAATTGGGGACGTCCGGAGTCATGGGGCATAGGTGACAGTCATAATTGGGGAGTGTGGTACGGCAAAAAAACATTCGAATCATTAGACACGGATTTACCGCGATTTATGAGTGAATTTGGTTTCCAGTCGTTCCCGGAAATGAAGACGATTGCTACATTTGCTGCTCCGGAAGACTATCAGATTGAATCGGAAGTGATGAATGGGCATCAGAAAAGCAGTATTGGTAATGACTTGATACGTACCTATATGGAACGTGATTATATCGTTCCTGAGAAATTTGAAGACTTTGTGTATATCGGACTTGTGCTTCAGGGACACGGCATGCGTCATGGGATGGAAGCACATCGTCGTAACCGCCCTTATTGTATGGGGACATTATATTGGCAGCTTAATGATAGCTGGCCGGTAGTTTCCTGGTCCAGTATAGACTATTATGGCAATTGGAAAGCGTTGCATTATCAGGCAAAGCGTGCTTTTGCGCCGTTACTGGTCAATGCAATACAGGAAGGCGATAGCTTGAATATTTATCTGATATCCGATATGTTGGAAAAGCAGAGTCAGCTTACACTTGAAATGAAAGTCATTGATTTTAATGGCAAGACATTAGACAAAGAAGTCATCAAGGCAGTTGAGGTACCGATGAATACTTCTTCTTGTATCGTGCGTAAACCGTTGGACACTTGGGTGAATCCGGAACAGCGAAAGAGCAGTTTTCTACTACTTAGCCTGAAAGATAAATCAGGTAGGGAAGTGGCTGAAGAAGTTTATTTCTTTGATAAAACCAAGAATTTGGAGCTGCCTCAGACAGCTATTTCCATGAAAGTGAAACAACTCGATGGGAAGTGTGAACTGACCTTGTCATCTCCTAAACTGGCAAAAGATGTCTTTGTCCAGATTCCTGTTCAAGGAGCCCGTTTCACTGATAATTTCTTCGATCTGTTGCCGGGTGAAAACAAAAAAATAACGATAACGTCTCCGGAGATTAAGAAGGGAGAAAGCTTGAATATCACAGTGAAACATGTACGAGATACCTATAACTAACACCTATTAAATAATTTGTATGAGAAATCTTTTTAAAATTGCCGGTTTACTGGCGCTCACGGGATTTATTTCTTCGTGTAACGACAAAGAAACTACAGCTAATTACCAGGTAATTCCTTTACCTCAGGAAATTACGACTGCTCAAAGCCAACCATTTACATTAAATGGTAGTGTAAAAATCATCTATCCGGAAGGAAATGAAAAGATGCAACGCAATGCCCAATTCCTGGCTGATTATCTGAAGAAAGCCACAGGTAAGGATTATGCCGTTGAAGCAGGTACTGAGGGCAAAGGTGCTATTCTGCTTAAGTTGGGTATGGAATCAGAAAACCCCGAAGCTTATCAGTTGAGTGTGAACGCAGATGGTGTAACTATTGCTGCTCCTACTGAAGCTGGTGTATTCTATGGTATCCAGACTTTACGTAAGTCTATTCCGGTAGCTATCGGTACAACTCCTTCATTGCCGGCTGTCGAGATTAGCGACTATCCTCGTTTTAGTTATCGTGGTGCCCATTTTGATGTAGGTCGCCATTTCTTCACAGTAGACGAAGTAAAGACATACATCGATATGATGGCTTTGCATAACATGAACCGTTTACACTGGCACTTAACCGAAGATCAGGGATGGAGACTTGAAATCAAGAAGTATCCTAAACTGACTGAGATCGGTTCAAAAAGATCGGAAACTGTAATCGGACGTAATTCCGGTGAATATGACGGAAAACCTTACGGTGGTTTCTATACTCAGGAAGAAGCCAGAGAAATCGTAGCGTATGCTGCAGATCGTTATATCACTGTTATTCCTGAAATCGACCTTCCGGGACATATGCAGGGAGCATTGGCCGCTTATCCGCATTTGGGATGTACAGGTGGACCGTATGAGGTTTGGAAAATATGGGGAGTATCTGATCAGGTGCTTTGTGCCGGAAACGACAGTGTACTGACTTTTATTGATGATGTCTTGACGGAAGTAATGGATATCTTCCCTTCTGAATATATTCATGTCGGAGGTGACGAATGTCCGAAGACTGAATGGGCGAAATGTCCGAAGTGCCAGGCTCGTATCAAGGCCTTGGGAATCAAGAGTGACGCTAAACATTCAAAAGAAGAGTATTTGCAGAGTTTTGTTATCAATCATGCAGAAAAATTCCTGAACGAACATGGACGTCAGATTATTGGCTGGGATGAAATCCTGGAAGGTGGACTGGCTCCGAATGCTACAGTGATGTCATGGCGCGGCGAAGGTGGCGGTATCGAAGCTGCCAAGCAGAAACATGATGTTATCATGACCCCGAACACTTATCTTTACTTTGACTACTATCAGACCAAGGATACAGAGAATGAACCTTTGGCTATCGGTGGTTATTTACCTTTGGAGAGAGTGTATGGTTACGAGCCGATGCCTTCTTCATTGACTCCGGAAGAGCAAAAATATATTATTGGTGTACAAGCTAATCTTTGGACGGAATACATTCCTACTTTCTCTCAGGCTCAGTATATGGTGTTGCCGCGTTGGGCTGCTTTAGCAGAGGTGCAATGGTCTAATCCTGAAAAGAAGAATTATGAAAACTTCCTGAGCCGTTTGCCGCAGTTGATTAATATTTATGATGCTGAAGGATATAATTATGCCAAACATGTATTTGATGTGAAATCTGAGTTTGTAGCTAATTCGGCCACAGGAGCAGTAGACGTAGTGATGACTACTATTGACGGTGCTCCCATTCATTATACATTAGATGGAACTGAGCCTACGGCAGCTTCTCCTGTGTGTGATAGTATTCTTACAATCAAGGAAAGTTGTACTCTGAAAGCGGTTGCTGTCCGTCCTACCGGAAACAGCAAAATGCTGACTGAACAGATTGCTTTCAGTAAATCTACTTCAAAACCTATTAAAGCCAATCAGCCTGTAAACAAGCAATATGAATTTGGTGGTGTTTCTACATTAGTAGACGGACTGAAAGGAAATGGCAATTATAAAACAGGTCGTTGGATCGCTTTTTATAAAAATGATATGGATGTAACGATTGACTTGCAACAACCTACCGAGATCTCCAGTGTAGCTATCACTACTTGTGTTGAAAAGGGCGACTGGGTATTTGATGCACGTTCTTTCTCAATTGAAGTATCAGATGACGATAAGACTTTTACAAAGGTAGCTTCTGAAGCATATCCTGAAATGAAAGAGACAGATCGTAATGGCCTTTACGAGCACAAATTGACTTTTGATCCGGTAAAAACCCGTTATGTGAAAGTGATTGCAACATCGGAACACTCGATTCCGGCATGGCATGGTGGTAAAGGTAATCCGGGCTTCTTATTTGTAGATGAAATTACGTTGAATTGAAAAAATAGAAATGACAGAAATTAAAACGATTCGTTTTCTTTCTATCATTGGATGTTTACTTGCCGGGATGGCTGCTTCGTGCAGCTCCCGGCAAGTTGCGCCTAATGAAGAAGGGATTAGCGTGCAGAAAATGACCGGATTCCCCGAAGGAGAACCCGGTTTTTCTTTGGGTGTATCGGCATGTTACGCCGGCATCTATCAGGGAGAATTATTGATTGCCGGCGGATGTAATTTTCCGGAAACTCCGGCAGCTGAAGGAGGGAAGAAGAAATTCTACCAAGGTATTTATGCTACTGACGCTTCTGCAGATTCAGTTTTCGTGTGGCGAAAAGTAGGTCAGCTGCCCGTTGCTGCTGCTTATGGAGTCTCAGTATCGACTCCTCGAGGGATCGTGTGTGTGGGTGGATCGAATGAAAATGGATCCTTGTCTGCCGTTTACCGCCTTTCTTTGAGTGATGATAAACAAGCTGTGATTGTAGATACGCTGCCATCTTTACCTTGTACGATGGATAACATGAGTGGTTCGGTTGTTGATTATACCCTTTTTGTAGCCGGAGGCAATGTGAATGGCAAGCCTTCGAATGGGCTTTATTGCCTCAATCTGGGCAACCCTGAGACCGGCTGGCAACAACTTCCCGATTTTCCGGGTGCTCCCCGTGTACAGCCTGTATGTGTGGGGCAGCGTAAAGAGAATGAGACACTTTTATATCTGTGGGGAGGTTTTTCCGGGGCATTCGATGGGCGGTCTGCAACTCTTTCTACTGACGGATACTGTTATTCCCCCTCTTTGCAACAATGGCAACCCGTCTCTACTCCCATAGGGAGTGATTCTGTGCCTGTAGCTTTAGGTGGAGGTGCAGGTATAGCTCTGACAGACAGTCTGATACTTTGCACCGGTGGGATTAATAAAGATATTTTCTTGTCTGCCCTGCAACGCGAGGAGATGATGAAAGCAGCAGTGACCGGCGGTAATCAGGCAGCTGTAGACAGTTTGAAATCTGAAGCAAAAACATATATGTTGCATCCGGCTGAATGGTATCGTTTCAATGACCGTATCCTGATTTACAACACACGTCGGGATAAATGGGAAGAGGCTGTTCGGAGCCAAGATGTCGCTCGTGCCGGTGCTGCATTGACAGGACAGGGACAGACCTTCTTTAACATCAATGGTGAGTTGAAGCCGGGGATCCGTACTCCGGAAATAGCTAAGATAATGATTGACTAATTGCAGATAATCTGACATTTTACTTATATTTGTGCATTGAAAACAAAAAACTAAAACCAATCATATCATGATAAAACCTACAATGAGAATTTGTACTTTCTTGCTTGCAGCCGGTTTGATGATAGCAACAGCTGGTATGAAAGCGCAGTCTGTCATTCCCATACCTCTCCGGATGGAACAAGGAAGCGGAACTTTTCAGTTTTCCGGTGAAACCCTGTTGTATACCAATCTGAAGGGTAAGGAGAAGAAAATGATGATGGATTATCTGGAGACATTACCCATTCACTTTAAAAGTTCCAAAAAACAAGCCAAAGAGAATGTAGTCTCATTGCTGATAACAAAGGATAACTCTCAGTTACCCTCTCCCGAGAGCTATACCTTAGAAGTTACTCCCCGTAAAATAACAGTGCAGGCTACTTCCGGAGCCGGATTATTCTATGGCGTACAGACCCTTTTGCAAATGGCACAGCCTGCAATGGGAGATACTTGGTCAGTTCAGGCTACGACGATTCAAGATTCACCACGATTTGAATACCGGGGGCTGATGCTCGATGTTTCAAGGCATTTTCGCTCCAATTAGCTTATTATAAACTCAATCGTTTACATTTACACCTAACAGATGCTGCGGGGTGGCGTATCGAGATTAAGAAATATCCTTTATTGACAGAATTTGCCGCCTGGCGTCCGGAAGCTAACTGGAAAAAATGGTGGAATGAAGGTGGACGTAAATATTGTCGTTTCGATGCTCCGGGGGCTTCAGGCGGCTATTATACACAGGATGATATTCGTGAATTGGTCAATTATGCACGCGAGCGCCATGTTACCATTATTCCTGAGATCGAAATGCCGGCTCATTCAGAAGAGGTTCTGACCGCTTATCCGGAACTGTCCTGTTCGGGAGAGCCTTACAAGGATGCCGACTTTTGTGTCGGAAACGAGAAAACCTTTACGTTTCTTGAGGATGTGTTGACGGAGGTCATGGAGCTTTTCCCTTCTCAATATATTCATGTTGGAGGCGACGAAGCCGGTAAGGTAGCTTGGAAAACCTGTCCTAAATGCCAAAAGCGCATGCAGGATGAGCATTTGGCTAATGTGGATGAATTACAGAGTTACCTGATCCATCGCGTGGAAGTGTTTCTCAATGCTCATGGACGTAAACTGTTAGGATGGGATGAGATTTTGCAAGGAGGACTGGCGCCCAATGCTACTGTGATGTCATGGCGTGGTGAACAAGGAGGTATCGATGCCGTAAAATCCGGTCATCAGGCGATTATGACTCCCGGGTCACATTGTTATATAGATGGTTATCAAGATGCACCTTATTCCCAACCTGAGGCTATTGGCGGATATCTGCCCTTGGAAAAGGTATACTCTTATAATCCGATCCCTGCCTCACTTACACCTGATGAAGCGAAGCTGATTTATGGTGTCCAAGCCAATCTTTGGGCGGAATACATCCAGACTGACGAGCATTGTGAATACATGATTTATCCTCGTATTCTTGCGTTGGCCGAAGTGGCTTGGTCTGCTCCCGAACGAAAATCATGGACTGATTTTCGCCCGCGTGCTCTAAAAGCCGTAGCATATCTACAATCCAAGGGATATCATCCGTTTGATTTGAAAAAGGAGATCGGTAATCGGCCTGAAGCGTCAAAACCGGTTCAGCATCTTGCCTTGGGCAAAACGGTTAAATATAATGCTCCTTACAATGCGTCTTATCCGGCGCAAGGCGATAAAACCCTGACTGACGGAATCCGGGGTAGCTGGACTTACAGTGATGGGGTATGGCAGGGCTTTATTTCCCGTGATCGTTTGGATGTAACTATCGATATGGGTGAGTCGACTGTTTTGCATTCGATTGGCGCAGATTTTATGCAGGTAGTAGGTCCGGAAGTCTTTTTGCCTACCGAAGTGATAATTTCTGTTTCGGAGGATGGCAAGAACTTCACCGAATTGAGTCGTCAGACACATAAAGTAGTGAAGTCGGATGCTGTGGTCTTTAAAAACTACGCATGGAATGGGGAAGCCAAAGGACGATACATCCGCTATCAGGCTCGTGCCGGAGAAGAGTTTGGAGGGTGGGTGTTTACCGACGAAATCGTTGTAGAATAACCTTCCTCACAGAGCGGGTGAAACCAAACGTATATATTAATAAATAATAGTATTGAAAGAATGAAGAAACTACCTTATTTTGTATCATTTGCAGCTGCCTGGCTATTTATAGCAGTGGCTTCTGCGCAAGAGAATCCGGTAGATTATGTAAATCCGTTCGTCGGAACGACGAATTACGGAACAACGAACCCCGGAGCTATTTGTCCGCAGGGAATGATGTCGGTTGTTCCTTTTAATGTGATGGGGGACAAATCCGTTGGTAATAAAATAGATAAAGACAGCCAGTGGTGGTCTACACCTTATGAACATACCAATACCTATTTCACCGGATTCTCACATGTTAATCTGAGTGGAGTAGGATGTCCGGAGCTGGGCTCCTTACTTTTGATGCCCACAACCGGAAAATTGAACGTTGATTATTTACAATACGGAAGTGCCTATAAAGACGAGAA
>ENA-OVGQ01003125-OVGQ01003125.1-human-gut-metagenome-genome-assembly--contig:-NODE-3125-length-13622-cov-20.284145_pt1 | contig 13622 bp, 7 predicted proteins | sample MGYA00237774_ERZ505427 | MGnify/ENA primary metagenome ERZ505427 (study PRJEB26158, sample SAMN06016404) | human gut metagenome | biome: human gut; feature: ankylosing spondylitis patient; material... | reverse complement strand
TATATTTATATATTTATATATTCATACCAATGTATTGGTAAATCAAAAAATATATAACTGTGTTCATGTTGAAAGAATATATATTTCATAATTTGTTTAGAATGATTTGAGAGCATAAAAAATAACTTATATAGAATATTATATTGATGTATATTACAAGATATTTGAGAATATTAATATGAACTATAAATGAACAAATACAGAAAAATGCACAAAAATACTTTGCTTGAATATTCCGCACCTTCAACTGCGTATTATTCACTTTGCTTTTGTTTGTACATCAGATACATTTTAATAGATTATGAAAAATCTGTTTTTCTGACGCGGATATAATTGTGCAATATTTTAAATTTGCTCATTTATAGTATATGAATAAATAAAATAAAGAGAGGAAAATATGTTTATATTATCCCCTCTTTATTTTTATTAAACTATAAAAGCGCAAATAAAGAAAATTGAGTATTAAAGATTTTTAAGAAAATCATTCAGACGCTGATTAAGTATTTCTATTCTTACTCTTAAATCTGCATCATTTTTTATTATTGATTTATTACTTTTTATTGTGTCAAAATTATTTTCAAATAGTGTTAATGCCTGTTCTGTTTTGGCTATTGATGATATTCTTTTTAATTCACTATCAGAAATAGATGTTTTTCTTTGTTCTTTTTCTTTTTGTAACTGCTTCATTTTTTCAATATTGGTTTCTAAACGAGCTTTTTCCTTTTCAGCCTTGTTTTTAGCATCTGTCATATAACGAAGTTTTTCTTCAACACTATCACTATCTTTTGGCTCTTCAGGTTTTGTGGATGATATCTGGTTAATCTTTTCTTCAAGCACTTGTAAGGTTTGATTTTTTTCATTAAGCTCTTTTAATACAGAATCTAATTCTTTTTTATATTGTTCAGCTTCTTTGGCGCGCTCTTCAGATAATTTTTTAATTGATTGGAATTCAGCGTTTTCAATATCACCATTCTTTTTTATTATTGTAAGAATACTTTTCTGAGCATCTTCATCTAACTTTCCGAACTTGTCAGCCTGATTAAGATCTATACCATTATTATTAAGAAGTTCACTTAATTCAGGTATGAGCTTTTCTGCTGTTGTATATTTTCTTGCCTGTCGTTCAGATATATTCAGCTGCTTTGCAATTTCAGCATTTATATTTTTGATTTCACCTTTGACTTTTTTTGCTTCGTATAGTTCCTTAAGTCGGCTGACTTCCCATCTTTTTACTTCCATTGAGGATTCTCTTACATCGTGATTAGCAGATATAAGCATAATTTCCTCATCTATCTCAGTTATTTCAGATTTTTCTATCTTACATGGTATACCAGCAGGGAAAAGCTGATTATACTCTTTATCAGTCATACTTGATATTGCGCGATATCTTCGTTCTCCAGATACAAGTCGATAAGTGTCATTATCTGAATTATATAATACAGATAGATTATGTCTTAATCCATTTATAATAATACTTTCTTTTAAGGCTTCTATGCCATCTTGAGTATACATTTCATTTTTTGGGTTAGAAACAATTTTTTCTTTGGGAATATATTGAAAGTTATATTGAGTTTTTGCCTGTATTTCCTTTAGCTTTTCACCACCGTCAGAATTCAAAATACCTGGTTTTGTTGCACCAGCACTAAATGATTTCTTTGCCATTACTTCTTCTCTCCTTTCAGATATTTAGCAAGTTCTCTAAAATGTTTATTATCCATCAGACCAAGATAATTAACAAGTTCTATATAATCCTGAGCAGCTGAGCATCTTTTGTCATATGTCAGTAATGGCTCAAATAAAGTATTTGATTCATTAACAGCTATACAATTTCTAATAGATACAGGTAAGAATTTATCTCCAAACATATTTTCGTAACTTTCATACATTTGCTTATATAAAGTTGTTCTACCAGCAACTCTTGTCATAAACATTCCTGCAAATTCAATAGATAATGCATACTTGGCATTAAGGTCTTCAATTGTATCAAAAAGTGACATTAATCCATCATAAGAGAAGTTATCAACACATATAGGTGTGATTATTTTATTGCTTGCACATATAGCACAGGTAGTTAAATATGATTTAAATGGAGAATTATCGATAATAATGTAGTCATAATCATCTTTTAATAATTCAAGATTATACTTAAAACATAATTCTACATTAGAGTCCTTACTTTCATCATATATTTTGTAGATTAAAGTGTTGAGAACCCTGGATGCACATAATATAGAAATATTTTCATAATCAGTAGCAGATATATAGTTTTTAACTTCAGACTTGTCGTTTAACTTTGAACAAAACAATTGTTCATAGTCTTCTTCATTTCCTTCGTCAGTTTTTCCAAACATTTTTGAAGTATTCATCTGTGGATCTAAATCTATTAATAGTATAGAATATCCAGATATTGCTAATATTTGTGCAATAGATATGGCTGATGATGATTTACCAACGCCACCTTTTTCATTGATTAAACTTATTATTTGGCTCATTATTTTCCTTCTTTCGATTTATTATAGATTTATTATACAATACTTTTGGATTAAATCAATGTTTAATAATGTTTTTTTTCATATTTTTTCAATATATGAATGAAATTTTGTTAATTAGTTTATATTTTTTGAACTCAGTTCAAATTCTAGTTTGATATATATTGTTAAATGAAGAAAAATATATAAAAGTAAGTTGTTTATGCGAATTTAGATTCGCAACTATAAATGAGCAAATTTAAAATATTGCACAAGTATATCCTCATTAAAAACAGATTTTTATAATCTATTTAAATGTATCTGAGGTACAAACAAAAACAAATTATTTTTGTGCATTTTTCTGTATTTGCTCATCTATAATTTGCTATATATTATTATATATAAAACGCCACTTTACAACTTTATAAATTATAGACTTGATGTCAAATCAGCTATCTTCAAATCAGTTGTTTTAAAGACTTTGTCACGGTATTGGACAAAGTATTCATCCTGATAAGGCAGAATATTCATAGCACAATAACTGATATGAAAAAGTTGTAAAGTGGTTTTAATGTAAAAATATGAGAAATTCTTTCGCTATTATAACGATATAATACAATATAGTTTATAGCATAAAATTATACTGGAAAGAATAATAGAAATTGAACTGAGTTCAAAAAATAGTGCAATAATAAGTAGAAACCAATATAGTATTATAGTTAAAAATTAAGTGGATGGTGTAAGAGATATATTAAGTACATCACATAAATATAAGAATGTAGAAATAATAGCGTGAGCATTGTGCATAGATTATATACATTTAAATATTGTAATATTGCCAAAATTCAGTAAATTAAGATTTATGGTACAATTATTGGAAAATTCATTGATGATATATGATATACAACCAGAATTACAAAGGGGATAAATCATTCTGGGCAATAGTATATTATCATAAAAATATTGGTATTATTATAGATGAGGCAATAAAAAATATGTAAAAGAGCATACAGAAGAAACAAGAAAAGAAGAACGAAGAAGTACCACTTTATAGTAGATTAGCAAGAGTACTTACGATACCGTCCTCATTTTTTTAGTGAGTAGCAACATAGCCTTTATGAAAGCTGATATTAAACTACAACTTAAAATGGTAATTGATAACTTCCGGTGTATAGGAGAATGTTATATATAAAACCAAAGATAAAATTTAATTATTACTTTAGATAATGGTTGCTAATCTCAGATATTATAAATAACTACTTCAGAGCAGATATAAAATAGGATAGTACAAATAAAAAAGTGAACTCAGTTCATAAAAAGGTAAATAAAATATAATACTTTTATTGCACAGACTCATTTTTAAAATAATGATTTGTGACAAATTTATTATAAGAAAGTTGTGCAATATATTTTCTTATGCAAATATATAAAGGAATGTATTAGGTTATTATTTGATTTATAACCATCATGAATTCTATCCATTCCGCCGGGATACATTACAAAATAATTGTGAACTCAGTTCAGAATATAATTAAAAAAGTAAAATTATTTTGAATTATGTAGTCTATCATTGATGCCGTAGGTCCAGCTCATACTTTTTTTTGCCACATGCGATATCCAGGCGGAATTGATAGATAGGAAATTTTTCCATTATTAAACACAGGTACACAAAACATTATGCTTACAAAACAGTGTCCATTCAGGTAATTGGAACCATTATGTGCAGCATGGTCAAATAATTTTGAAACATTTTCAAATCTTGTGACAGATTTAGATACCACAGTATCATTGACACATAGAAATACAAGCTGTTTCTACAATAAATCTGCTATCAGCTTTAAAGCAATCCAGACAATTGTATTCATAAATATGTAATAATCAACATTCTCATAGGAACAAACATAATTAAATGCATTTAGTGTTTGCTTTGTTATTCCGGATAAGAAATGTTTATACAGAAAACATATTGAATGCGCTGATTCCAACGTAAGTATGGATAGTATAAGCATAAACAGGGTATCCGCTGTTGGGACAGGAAAAGTTTCAAAATAAATCAAAAAATAATTATAAAGCCTATCAATTTGTTATTTCGTTGTATAATAATTTTGTCGTACTGGGTCACTTTTCTTTGTGATGTTTTAGGCAAATTAATTGTACATTACAAAGTTCTGTACGGCATTTTTATGTAAAAAGTTGTAAAATGGTGTTAAGATATATAAAATTAAAAAATGAACTCAGTTCACTTTTAGACTTTTAATTAGAAAATGTATAATGGATTTAATCTAAAACAATGAAAAGGAAAGGGCTCATGCTTAGAAATAACTGTCATATTACTAATAGATAAATATAGTGATTTGTTTATAAGTAGATGTTGGGGTCAAAAGCCCCAACTATGATACCTACAGATTGTTTTACGCTACGCACTTCCACGTCTACGCTCCGCTTCGGTCCGTGCTAAACATGTGCCACTGGCACATAGCACCCTACCCAATATTCGCATATCGTGGGATTATCATCTCACTTTTATGCTCATATCGGGGCGGGTCACAAGATCATTCACCCACCTATGAGCAAGCTCATGTGGGGTTAGAACTTTTGACTCTGGTATCATAAAATAAATTATTTTTATTTGTGGTTGAGCTGCATATCGCTATATTACCTCTCGAAAAAATATATTTTTATCACCATTCGCTATTACTAAATTAATATATTAACTATTAGGCGTTTGCGAAACGCCAAAAGCCACATAAATGCTGACTTTTTTGTTTTTGTAATTTTGTTTTTCCTCACAAAGTTTTAAATTTTCATGTCTATTTTATACAAAAAATATTTTTAAAACATCGAACTTAAAATCTATTTTTGTACAAAATACATATATTTTAGTTATTGAATTTCGCAATTACCTATATTAACTATAAATGAGCAAATTTAAAATATTACACGAATATGTCCACGTTAGAAAGACATATTTTCCATAATCTATTGAAATCTATATAAGACACAAACAAAAGTAAATTATCTTTGTGCATTTTTTGTATTTGCTCATTTATACACCAGTTTACAATTTTATAAATGATAGATTTGCTGCCAAATAAGCTGTTTTAAAGCCTTTGTCATAGCATTTGATTTTATGTGCGTTTCGATATTTTTCACGAAAGTGGCAAAAAATATCTGGCTGCTGATATCCTTACTTATCTCAAGAAGAAAATACTGTACACTTTTGGTACGGTATTGGACAAAGTATGCATCTTGATAAGACAGAATATTCATAGCACAATAATTGATATGAAAAAGTTGTAAAGAGGTGTCATTTATAGATATTAACTATAAATGAACGGAATAAAAAACATATGTTCAAGTTCCACGTGAAACATATGTCTGCTCAGTAATCACAACTCTAAGTATTTATTTACATGGATAAGTTATTTCCTACTACATAAAAAGCTTCCATCTCAAAAAATATTTCAAGAATTATTAGCTTTCTAATCTGAACTTAGAAGTTTATAATTCTAACACCACTTTATAAATGATAGACTTGATGCCAAATAAGCTGTCTTCAAATCAGCTGTTTTAAAGGCTTTGTCACAGCATTTGGTTTTATGTATGTTTTGATATTTTTCTTGAAAGTGGCAAAAAATTTGGCTGCTGATACCATTACTAATGTCAAGACAAAAATACTGTACACTTTTGGTACGGTATTGGACAAAGTATTCATCCTGATAAGGCAGTATATTCATAGCACAATAACTGATATGAAAAAGTTATAAAGTGGTGAAGCTTAAAAAGCTCATACGAGAATTGAGCAGTTTTCTTAAATAATATTATAGGGCTTAATCAGAATAGTATGTTGATTTAAAGTTAAAAATAAAGTTATAAACATGTGAATTTAAAATATTTATAAATTATGCTTTTTTTTGTAGCAAATAAAAATATAAAATTATATAATCATTAAGCAAAAGCGAATTACGGAGTGTTTGATTATGATATATAGGGAAAAATACAAGGTTGAACTAGAAGATATAGGGATGCATAATAGAATATCCAACAAAAGGATAATAACAATAATGGAAGATGTTGCCGCAGCGCATTCTGATTCGGTTGGGTATGGTGTTAAAGAAGTTGGGCAGACTAATTGTGCATGGGTTTTATTGGATTGGAAGATAAAAGTGGTTAACAGACCTGAATATAATACACATATAGAAGCATTTACGTGGTCAAGAAAAAGTGATAAGTTGTGTGCTTATAGAGATTTTGAGCTTCGTGATAATAACGGAAATGTGTGTGCTTTAGGGACATCACGCTGGCTGTATATGAATCTTATCCGAAGACGGCCAGTAGTGCTTAATCAGCAGATGAATGAGATATATGATACAGAAGAAGGCAAGATGGTCTTTGATGAGGAAATATGTAAGATAGATACGGAAATAGATGCTGGTAGTAATGATAATATAAAGGAAATTATTGAAAAAACATATAAAGTGGAACGAAGAGATATGGATATTAATGGTCATATGCATAATGTGAGCTATATAGAAGCTGCATATGAGGTAATACCAGAGGATATCTATAAAAATCATGAGTATTCTGACATAAGAGTTGAATACAAGAAAGAAATTATGGAAAATCAGGAAATTAAAATTAGATGTATAGTGTTTAAAAATAATGGTTGCCTGATAACTATGGAATCGGAAAATAAACTTCATGCTGTTATAAAACTTTCATGAGCTTATATCTGATAGTGTAGATGTACATATAAATATTAAGAAAAACTAAGAAAATAAATGTATGAAAATGTCAAAATACATTTGACAAAAGAGAATTATTAATATATACTAAGCAAGATTTGATTGACAAACTAAGTTGGTTTGTTAATGTATTAGTAAGTTTAATAAATAAAAAATGCAATTAATGGTTGATATTATTAATAGTAACATATATAATAATATTAGTTTTAAGAATATCGTTAGTACATATAAAGACTTGAGATAAAGAGATTTTAGAAGTCATATGTTTTGATGGTAAGTTTTGTATTTTTTATGTTTTTGAATAATTCTATTGACATTTTGATAATATAATTGTATAAGATTATATGATAATCATACGACAAGATAGATATTATATTTTGATATTTGTTTTGTTTGATTATTTAGCTAATTAATCAATTTACTGATTTATCAAGTGATTGATTATTTGTTAGTTATTTGTTTTGGACAAAGGTATATTGGACAATCTCCAAAACCAATATACTTGACTATATTTCTATCCCCTCTACTCATCCCCGGTCACCCCAGACCGGGGAACTTTTTTGTTAATTCAGGTCATCTTTGGTTATATCTATAAATGAGCAGATACAGAAAATGTACAAAAATAATTAGCTTTTGTTTGTACCTCAGATACATTTGAATAGATTATGAAAAATCTATTTTTCTAACGTGGACACATTTGTGCAATATTTTAAATTTACTCATTTATAGATCATATCTTAAAGTGTGTTTGTTTTACATATCCACAGATGATACAATACATTTATGATTATGTTATTCATGGTCTGCCTGATTGTACAGTTATATTTATAACTATAAATGAATAATTTAAAATATTGTACGATTATGTCCGGGTTAGAAAGATGTACTTTGCTATTTGGATGAGATTATGCAGTATTTCTGATTTACTCATTTATGGTTTACAATAAGATAATGTTTTCTGTATGCTGTATTCGGATAAGAGAAATCTGTTGGACTTGTACAATGCGCTGAATAATTCGTCACATACGGATATTGATAATCTGACAGTAACTACGCTTAAGGGCGGAACATATATGAAGTATAAGAACGATGCTTCGTTTGTGTTTAGCTATGAATTGTATATGTTTGAACAGCAGTCATCGATTAATTTTAATATGCCGCTTAGATTTTTTCATTATGGTTCGGAAGTGTACAGGGATATGTTTCCGAATAATGTCCTGCACAGAAAGAGTATGCTTAAGATACCGACACCGCATTTTATCACATTTTATAATGGAAAAGAGAAGATGAAGGAGCGTGTTAAGATATTGAGGCTGTCAGATATGTTTGAGCAGAAGACGGATAATTCGGAGCTTGAGCTGATAGTTACTGTCATTAATATTAATCCGGAATATGAGAGTGACAATGACAGCAGGACTGATAAGGAAGAGCCTATTATCGGTGATGAAAGTAAGGATGTTTTTGTTAAAAATGCACTTGCAAATGCAGACATACTTAACCGATGTAAGTCTTTAAGGGATTATATGACATTTGTTAATAAGGTTCGTAATAAGATGGATGCTTATGAAATGGACGTAAAGGAAGCGGTAACGGAGGCGGTGGATGAAAGTATTAATGCATATTTTGATACTTACATTATTCATAGAAGAAAGAGCTTACTATTATACAGCTTGTATGGAGTATAGCTCTTTTTTTATGGGATATACAATTCTCCAATCTTAAATAAAAATTCTAAGTAATAAAAAATAAGCAATACAAGAAAATTACTCAAAAATATATAAAATAACTCAAACTTCGCACATTAAAATGTGCCCATGCACCTTGAAAATTCAATAATAACTGGCATAAAAATAGCGTGAAACCAAAGGTTTTGCTATAATTGAGTTGTCTAAAAACAATTATAAACCGGAGGCTCATGCTATGAATAAAAGTATAACACAAGCGACTCAAAATGATAAGCAGATTTCTAAATCTATCAAACGATTTTTTACAAGGTTTCATATTTCTTCAGCCTTGAAAGCTGTCAATGCCTATAAAAGGAAAGGCACTCCGGTAACGGAGATTTTTCAATACATGTTTCTGCTGATTTTCTCCAACAGAAGTATGTATATGAGTCTGCTCACAGGAAAAAATACCCCTAATTTTGCAAAAGATACCGTGTATCGTTTTATGAAAATGGTTCAAATTAACTGGATGCATTTATGAATGCACTTCCTGAATTGTTAAAAACGAAACTGCAAGTTGCTTAAGGTCTGAACATTGACAACTTAATAACTGCCAGGTATTGAATTTTCAAGGTGCATAGTTAAAATTCATGTGCGAAGTTTGAGTAGTATTATATAAATATGTCTTAATAATGTTGACAAAATCTGTAAAAATTAGTAAAAAACAGGTAAAAATTGAGTTACAAAAATTAAGTAATGTGATATAATTAACAAATAAATGTAAGTAGATAATATATGTTTACATATTACTGATAATATACAGGGAGGATTTATTATGGAGCAGGATAATAACATAATTACAGCATCCATAGAAGCTGAAAGCGTATCAGCACATACAAAAGAAAAGAAAGTATCAGGGATTAAGAAAAGATTTGGGAAGAAAAACAGAAAATCTGCCACTCAGATAAATGAAAGTAATAATGGCGTTAATCAGATAGATGGTACATATGAAGCAGCAGGAGAAGGAGATGTAACTACGGATGCATCTGCTTCTGTGGATACAAAGAAGTCTTTCAGAAAGAAGTCTTCAAAGGCAAAGAAAGCATTTAATATTTATAGGGATAATACAGGCGATGGAAGTAATAACACTGCAAAGCAGGGAGAAAGCTTTATGAGAGGCATTAAAACCAAGCTTATAATTACTTCACTGCTTCCTACGGTTGTAGGTGTAATAATTGTACTTATAGTTGCTGTTATTAATATCACACAGGGTATGAATGAACAGGCTGTCAATGGTCTGACACTTCTGGGTGAGTCTACAAAGGCAAGTTATGAGAATACTTATATGGGTGACTGGCGTGTAGATAATAATGGTAATCTGTTTAAGGGAGATACGAATCTTTCACAGAAGCAGGATGGAATAGATAAGTATATAACTGATAATGATGCGGATCTTGCAGTATTTATTGGAGTAGATTGTAAGCTGACATCTTTAAAAGATTCTAATAACAAGAGAATGTTAAGTCTTAAGGCAGATGAGAAGATATGGGAAAATGTTAAGTCAGGTACTATATATACAACTTCACATGTTGATATTGATGGAACTGAATATACAGGTGTGTATATTCCGCTTAAGAACTTTAGTGGAAGTGTTGTCGGTATGATGTTTTCTGGACAGCCAAGAACTGATATAACTTCATTTATTATGAACAAGATTATAGCACTTATAGTTATATCACTGGTAGTATTTATAGTTGTTATTGTAGGAGCATTTTCAGTATCAAGCAGAATTGCAAATGCACTTATTTCAGTTAACAAAGTATTTATTTCCCTTGCAGACGGTGACCTTACAGGAGAAGTTAATCCTGCACTTCTTGCAAGAAAGGATGAGATAGGACAGATGGCTAAGTCTGTTCAGGTACTTATTGACAAGTTACATACTATTGTCACAGACTTACAGAGTACAGCTGCCGCACTTCACAGTGCAGGTGACAGCATGACTAACACTGCAGGACAGTCAAGCAAGGCTACAGAAGAAATATCAAGTGCAGTTGAGGACATATCAAAGGGTGCAATCGCACAGGCGGAGGATATACAGAATGCATCAGCCCAGATTGCCAATATGGGTGAACTTATAAGTGGAATTGTAGAAAAGGTTGCTAATCTTACACAGGCGGCAGACACTATGAGTAAGGCAGGCGATACATCTATGAATACTATGGTTCTGCTTTCTGAGTCTAATGATAAGACTAATGAATCTATTGATAAGATTGCAAACCAGATTAATTTAACTAATGAGTCAGTTGGTAAAATCGGTCAGGCTGCATCGCTTATTACTAATATAGCAGACCAGACAAGTCTTCTTGCGCTTAATGCTTCGATTGAATCAGCAAGAGCAGGTGAGGCAGGCAGAGGCTTTGCAGTTGTAGCTTCTGAGATACAGAAGCTGGCATCACAGTCAGATGAAGCCGCAGGAGAGATTAAGGATATTATTGAAAGACTTCAGCAAGAGTCACAAAAGACTGTTTCTGATATGAATGATACTAAGGTTCTTATTAATGAGCAGATGGATAATCTGAATGCAACTAAGGACAGTTTTGTAGATGTGAGCGATGGTATTGCAGTATCAAGACAGGAGACTTCTGTTATCGAAAGTAACGCGGATTCTTGTAATGAGGCAAGAAAGCAGATTGATGATGTCGTAACTAATCTGTCAGCAATATCACAGCAAAATGCAGCTTCTGCACAGCAGACAACAGCATCTATGGAAGAACTTTCAGCAACTATCGGTACGCTTGCAGATACAGCTAATGACCTTATGAAGATATCAGAGCAGCTTAATATGGAAGTAAGCTTCTTTAAAGTAAGGTAAGAAATGCTTAACAGCGTGAATTTACGAGTATAAAGATGAAAAATAAATAGTGAATATTAAGAGGAAGGCAATAGTGAATATGTCATTATTGCCTTCCTCTTATATCATAATTCGCAAATTATTGCTGTTACACCCTATAATCCGCACTATCACGCTCTTTTTCCTGCTTAGCAGATTGCTTGGATTGTTCGTTTGTTAATCCGTTTGAAAAGTAAATGCCTGATTTACTCCTCAGTTCTATCAATAACTTCACCAGTGTCAGGGTTTACAGATATTCCGTTGACTTCAAGCCGTTCATCAATCTGGATGACAAGGCACTGTTTTCCATCTATAAGACGGGTTTCTACAAGGTCTGTTTTATCAGGATTAATCTTTATAACAACGTCAGGTGTCTTTACCTCAAACTTTCTTGAAGGAGTTATGTTAGCAGCGGCAAGCCGTCCATTTTCACCTGCAGCCATTTCAAAATGTTCTTCAAAGTCTGTAAGGCGTTCATCAGAAACACCACTACGCTCTAATATTTCTTTAACCTCTGTCTTATCAAGCATTACAGGGGCACTTGATACAGCCTTATGTTCTTCGATAACTTCATTCAGGTTATCGTGGATATTCTTTACCGTTTCATAGTTACAATCTTCACCAAGTGTTTCAGTTACAAGATTATTAAAGGTTTCTTTCTGGACATCGGCAGGAAGAGGAACTTCACAACTAAGAACTGAGTTCAGAAATTCCTGCTGGAAGTCGTCTGTATCTTTACAGTGGAATAGTATACTTTCATCATCAGTACTTCTGTTATTGAAAGCAGGAAATAAAAATGCGATATCAGGGTTATCCACCATATGGCTCTGTGTCTGGTTATGAAATGCCTTATCATTCTCAAAGTACCCAAGACCAGCCTTAGAAAGTGTAACCGGGCATATACAGCATAATATGTAGTTATATACCTCATCAGAGGCATCATCCATAGCAATGTTGTCAGCCGTAACACCGGGAATATCATATGTCTGGTTTACGATAAGAATAAGATAGTTGCCAGGATAATAGTAGCTGGTAATTATCTTGTCGTATAACTGGTTAAGAAGGTTATCATCATTCAGCTCACATTTTCTGAGTTCAAGAAGAAAATCTCTCTGCTGGTCTTTTCCGTAAGCATCAAGTGTAAACTTCATATCAATCAGGTTTCTGCCCGGCGTTCCGGAAAGACATTTTTTAAGAATGTCAATATACTTGTGGCGTTCTTCCTCAGGAAGATTAAGAAATGTTTCATTAAATGTTGTTACCTTATTTTTCTCTCCATCTACATAGCAGCCACATAATCTTAAGATACCGCAGTCTTCAATGTTAAACTGGGATTTTATTTCATTTATTTCTTTACGTGTCATAAATATAACTCTCCTTTTATTATCAGATTTTGAATAGCTCTGAAAAGCAGCATTAATATTCCTGTTTTTGTACTTTAACAGGATAGTATTATTATTTTACCACAGAAATGTGTCTGAAACATCAGGCATATTAATTATATTTGTCAATTTTATATGGCGGATAAATCTCATTAAGAAAATGTGTAATATTTTTTAATTGATTTTAAATAGTAATCTATAAATGAGCAAATTTAAAATATTGCACAAGTATGTCGGCGTTAAAAAACAGATTTTTCATAATCTATTGAAATGTATTTGAGGTACAAACAAAAACAAATTATTTTTTTGCATTTTTTTGTATATGCTCATTTATAGTAGTAATGATAATTTTGAAAGTTTCACAAGATTAAAAGTATTATTAAAGTATATATGAATGTTTAAAGAAGTAAAGAGTATATTTACGAGAGTATATTATACTTAATAAAATGATTGTAATATTATAAAATTGGATG
>ENA-OVGQ01003094-OVGQ01003094.1-human-gut-metagenome-genome-assembly--contig:-NODE-3094-length-13724-cov-3.090277_pt1 | contig 13724 bp, 13 predicted proteins | sample MGYA00237774_ERZ505427 | MGnify/ENA primary metagenome ERZ505427 (study PRJEB26158, sample SAMN06016404) | human gut metagenome | biome: human gut; feature: ankylosing spondylitis patient; material... | reverse complement strand
AAAAAAGGGAACTATTTCTTTACAGAAACAGCCCCCTCTTCGTGATTTAGGTTATAAAATATTTTTGTTATCTATTCGTCTTAGGAGTCAATATTATATTGTTATCCTCACATTTATAATCGAAACGTTTGGTAAGAGCGAGTATAGAAAGAATTTGTCTTATATCATCGTCCGTACTAAAAGTACAGGTAAAACGGTCTTTTTGCAATTGTGCATCCGAAATAATGAAATGAACATCAAAATGTTTTTCAAGACACTGCACTATTTCCTGAAGTGTGGCCTGTTCGAATTTCAGTTTTCCGTTAATCCATAGCAATACATCTCCCGGACGGCTGGCTTCTGTAAGCATGGGTTGCATCGTACGGGTATCCACACTCAGCATCTGTCCCGGCTTCAACAAAATACCTTCCTCTTCAGACTGCCCCGGCAATTGGACTTTTACTGATCCCTTCAATAAAGTGGTCACCACCTTTTCTTCGGACGGACGTGCCCGGACATTGAATTTTGTACCGAGCACGCAAGTCCTGACATCATTACTATTAACAACAAAGGGTTTTGTCTTATTACGTGATACCTCAAAATAAGCCTCACCACTCAAGTCGACCTGTCTTTCCCGCTTCCAGAAAGAAGGCTTATAGACGATCTGTGTTGAAGCATTCAACCATACTTTCGTTCCATCCGGTAAAACTGCCTGTGCCCGCTGCCCTGATTCGGTAGCAAAAATATATCCTGCCGACTTTCCGGAGGAAATCCAGTATAGGGCACCGACAGACACCAACAGACCGCACAGGAAAGCTGCCAAAGGCATCGCGTAACGTTTCCATTTTGATACACGTATTCTATGCACTGATTTTTTCTCTGACTCTTTGTGCTTTATCCGGTCCTTCAAAACGCTTAGTGAATTTTCGGTGTCCACACCATCCATTGCCACCTTACGTTCACCGACAAAAAGCATATAATAAAGTTGGTCCAGTTGTTTTTTGTGTTCTGCAGAAGCATGATACCATGCCTCCACTTCCAGACACTCTTCGACATCTGATTCTCCTTTCAGATAGTTCAGTAGTTTTGTTTCATCCATTGTTTTAACCAAATCTTTAATACCTATATCATACACTGTTACGTATAATACAGTTCAGAAAACAAAGTTACTAAATAAAACACAAACTTTTTTTTCTTCAGAAAATCATTTTGTAGGTAGCAAAAATTTAGCTACGTTTGTTCGCTAATAACAATGGAGAGAAGAATGGCACAGACTCTGACTAACCTAAACATAAATGATAATAATGCCGTTATATCAGCCCTGCGAGAAGGGGATGAAGAGGTGTTTGATCATATCTACCGTTACTATTTTCGTGGATTATGCGCCTTTTGCTCTCAATATGTCACTCTGAGCGAATCGGAAGAAATCGTGCAGGATACTATGATGTGGCTATGGGAAAACAGAAAAACCCTTATACCGGAACTTACTTTAAAGACTCTTCTCTTTACTATCGTCAAGAACAAAGCGCTTAATAAAATCTCTCATTTTGAAATAAAACGCAAGGTGCATCAGGAAATTGCGGAAAAATATGAAACGGAGTTCTCTTCACCTGACTTTTACCTGGAAAACGAACTATTCAGATTGTACGAAGAGGCTTTAAGAAAACTACCGGCCGAATTTCGCCAGGCATACGAAATGAATCGAAGTCTTCAAATGACTCATAAAGAAATTGCGGAGAAACTGAACGTCTCTCCGCAAACAATCAATTATCGCATAGGGCAAGCCCTGAAAATATTACGGTCCGAACTAAAGGATTATCTCCCGCTGATCATGTTGTTTTTATTTCTGCAAGGGCATAAATGAAATAGCTTGTCCGCCACCGGCTGCCATACGGATATTCAACGTATCGTCTGCAGTCACCTCCTGTTCCGTAATCTGATACTCTGTCGGATTGGTTTTCCAATCAGCTTTCTCACCATCAGCATAGATGATTGCTTTATAGGTCTTCCCCTTCTCTAAAAAATCAAGACTGACAGGCAAGACCCGCGGTTCTTCATTCGTAGAGGCACCCAGGAAATAATTCTGTTTAGCCTTCCGTACCACTGCTACAAACTCTCCCGGCTCACCGGCCAATGCCCTCGATTCGTCACAATCAGGATCGAAATCACGGAAGAACTGGAAGGCAGGATGCCCTTCATAGTGCTCGATCATATCAGATGCCATTTGTAACGGAGAATATAAAATCACCCAATTAGCCAACTGCTTGGCCAATGTTGTATTGACGCGACTATTGCCCTTATCCTGATCATTCCACTTCTGACGTTTAGGAGAATCTTTCGTCTGTGTAAACAAAATATCAAAAGTACCCGGAGTATAGTCCATCGGACCACCCAATAAGCGGGTAAACGGCAACATTTCATGATGTGAAGGAGGATTACCTTCGCTCCAGGCATTCCACTCCATACCGCGGGCGCCTTCACGTGTCATCATATTGGGCCAGGTACGTCGTATACCGGTATCTTTGATAGGTTCGTGCGCATCAAGAGTCATACGATAACGGGCAGCCGTCTCAACCACTTTTTGATAATGGTTCACTCCATATTGTCCATGATGTGAATGTCCGTCAGGAAAAGCACCGGCATAACCTGTTTTCAGAATATGAATGCCCTTATCGGTATACCACTTGATTGCCTTCTCCATCTGGCGCTCGTAGTTGGGAATGTTTCCACCGGTTTCATGATGTCCGATGATCTGAACATTCTTTTCACGTGCATAACGAGTTATTTCATCCATATCAAAGTCGGCATAAGGTTTAGTAAAGTCAAAACTCTGCATACCTCCCCAACTTTCCCATCCTTCGTTCCACCCCTCAAACAACACACCTTCGATGTTATTGGCATGAGCAAAATCAATGTATTTCTTGGCATTGGCGGTTGTAGCGCCATGCCGATCGTCCATCTTCCAGGTTTCCACTCCCAGATGCATCCCCCACCAGACACCGACATATTTTATCGGCTTGATCCAGTCGGTGGTATCCAGTTTACAAGGTTCATTCAGGTTAAGGATCAACGACGAATTAATCAGTCCGACAGCTTGCGGAGCGATCTGAATGGTACGCCATGCAGTGGTAAAACGATTCTCTTTACGAGCTTTAATTCCATCGGGCCATGAGGCAAGTTCGGATTTCAGAGTATTTTCACCATCCTTCTTCAAAGTCATTTCCGGAAAATCATAAAGAGCAGCTTCATGAATGCTGCCATACACCCCTCCGGATGTTTTGAAAGTGAAAGGAGTATTGGCATTCTCCACTTCACTGATCTTCTGTTTCGAGTACAGCAATTCATAAGTCTCGAAACTGGCAGGAATAGACCAAGAGGTCCCGTCTTCATGAAAGCGGAAAGCAGTCAGTTCATCGGTGATCAACAAAGAGTCGACACCGGGCACCTCATACTCGTAACGAAAGGCTACACCATCATCAAATACACGAAAACGAAGAGTCAATTCCACATTAGCGGCATTTTTCAGAAGAACCGCCATTTCATTATAATGATTCCGGTTCGTTTTATTCTCTCCCCAAGGCTGCGTCCAGATCTCGTCTTTATCGGTAAAGACAGTGTTCACCACACGAAATCCCCGATTAAGATCGATTCCCTCTTTCGCTTCGAAACCGAGCGGAGAGTTATCCAATAAAAGGGTATCGTTGACAGTCACCCGATACATCATCTTTCCATCGGTATCCGCAGTAAAAGCCACTTTGATATGTCCGTCCGGAGAGGCTAATTCCGTCTTCGGAACACAACTATAAAAGCCCATCAGCATCAAGGCGATGAGTAATATATGCAAAATCTGTTTCATGGTTACAATTCGTTTATACGGTTTAGAATTCCAAATCAGCCAGATGTGCATTATGATCGGACAAATAGGTGGAATCTGTAATCGCAGAAGAAATAATCTCTGCATCTGCCACCTTGATTTGCGGAGTTACGAAAATGAAATCGATCTTTTCCCGTTCGGCCACAGGTACTCTTCCGAAATCATGGAAAGTATAGTTCTCACCGGACTGTTTCCCGGCTATCTTCCATGCATCTTTCAAGACAAACTCATTGGATGTGATCGTTTTGTAAGCTTCCCACTCTTCAGAAACATTAAAGTCTCCGGTCATCATAGCAGGATGTGTACCGGCTATTTCTTTTATCTTATCAATAATAAGCAGGGCACTGTTACGACGAGCTTCCGTACCAACGTGGTCAAAATGGGTGTTTAACATCAGAAACTCTTTTCCGGTAGTTTTATCCTTTAATTTAGCCCAAGTAGCCACGCGGGTACACGCGGCATCCCAACCAAGTTTGCCGATACTATCCGGATGTTCGGAAAGCCAGAATGTATTACTGTCTAACAAATCATATTTATCTTTCCGATAGAATACAGGAGCATATTCCCCCTGAGTCTTTCCATCCTCGCGTCCCACACCTACATAGGCATAATCGGGCAGGCCGGACAACAGGTCTTTCAACTGATGATTCAGTACTTCCTGCATTCCCAGCACATCGGGATGTTTCTCACGGATAAATTCACAGACCTTCTCTTTACGATACTTCCAGGAATTCAAACTGTCGCCCAGATTATCATAGCGGATATTAAAGGTCGCCACACGAACATGGGTAATCGGATTAGAACTGCAACCCGCCAAAAGCAGGGTAATAAAAACTCCGATAAAAAAGCAAATCTTATTCATTAGTTTATATGTGTTGGTTATTAAATTTAAAGCTATTTCGTATATGATACAACTAAAGAAGAAAAAACACTTAGCGATCTGTCCGATAAGTGAGGGCAAGTTGCCGGCAAGCGGCACGATTGATCTTTCCCGTTTCCGTCAAGGGTATAGCCCCGACTGACAAAATCATCTTGGGTAACTGATATTTAGACAGAAGCTCCTTCATCTTTGTTTCCGGTAACTCTGCATCTGCCCCCTTCTCTACCAAAAGCACAACCGCCTCTCCTAATCTGGCATCGGGTACAGAAGTGATTGCAAAAGGAACTCTCATCCAGGGACGAAGTATCTCTTCTATCTGCTCTGCCTGTACTTTGATACCTCCGGTATTGATGGTATTATCCTTCCTGCCCAAAATAGAGAAGCTGCCATCGGAATAGATCTCCGCAACATCATTTGTCACCAAAGTGGTATCACAAACCAATGGAGCATCGATCACCAATGTATGTTCGGACGAAAGAGAAAGCCGCACCGAAGGAAAAGGCCGGTACAACATACTCGCATCCGGTCCGTTCAACTGTCTTAAAGCAATATGTGAAAGGGTTTCTGTCATGCCATACGTAGAATAAACCTTAACCGGTAATTGCCGTATCTCAGCTTCCAACCCTGCATCTATTGCCCCTCCGCCTATAATAAGAATATCGGTCCGGCAGAGCCTCTCTTTTTCTGCCGATACCTGCAGTGTGTTGTAAACCTGCAACGGCACCATAGCGGCAAAGCGAAGCGGTATGTCCACGTCCGCCATCGGATGCCCGGAAGGAGTCCGGATAACCAGATTCAACCCTGCCACCAATGCCCGGCATACACAACAATACGCTATCTCCTTGTCGAAGTCCCAAAAACTCACAAGTCAGCCGGGCACTTTGCATCATCTGCTCCTTACGGACCTTCAGCAGTTTGGGAGTCCCGGTAGAACCGGAAGTTTTCACTGTCAGATAAGGAGAATCACTGAACCACTCTTCCAGAAACCGGTAAAGTTCGTACAAAAATCCCGATGCCTCCTCCGTGTAACAAGCCACCAGCCTTTTCACGTCCTCCTTGGAAAGCACACTGCCTTCCAACATTAGGTGTTGTTCTTCTCTATTAAATATCATGTGCCGACTCCTCTTATTTGCAAAACCATAAACAATCTTTTCGAATCTCGAGGGGCATCTCGACATTGTCCGTAAACAGTAGCCCGGTACCTAATCCTTGTGGCAACGGATTCCGGAAAGTCGCACACCATTGGGCTATGGCATTCAGACCGATATTCGACTCCAGCGCAGATGTGATCCACCAACCGATATGTTGCTTTTCCGCTTCTGCAATCCATTCGTTGCCACCACTGATCCCGCCATGCAGAGATGGTTTCAGTATGATATACCGGGGGTGGATAGCCGCCAGCAATTCCCGTTTTCTTTCAATGGCATTGCAACCTATCAGTTCTTCGTCCAAAGCAATAGGAAGCGGGGACTCAGCCGCCAGACGGGCCATTTCCTCCCACTGCCCGGCCCGGATAGGCTGCTCTATGGAATGTAGGTCCAATTCGGCCAACCGATTCAGTTTATCCATAGCATCGGCAGGTGAGAAAGCTCCATTGGCATCCACTCTCAACTCTATTTCTCTGGCGGAATAGTGAGCACGGATATGTCTCAACAGGGCTAATTCTTCTTCAAAGTTTATCGCACCGATTTTTAGTTTGATACAGCGATATCCCGCCTGCATCTTGACTTCGATCTGTTGCAGCATTCTGTCAAAACTTCCCATCCAGATAAGTCCGTTAATAGGTATACCGGCTTCTCCGCGCGAAAAAGGAGTATCCCATAATGCCCAGCTCTGTGTTTCGTAATGGCGCAGTGCTGTCTCGAGTCCGAACAGAATAGAAGGATACCCACGTAAAGATTCTATATCCAGTTCTCCCGTTTGTTCCAGTCGCTGACAGGCACTCCGAAGCACCTGTTCATAATCCGGCAAGTCATCACAACTCAGTTTGGGTAACGGAGCACACTCTCCTACTCCGACACGTCCCGGACACTCTATGGAAGAAAGATGGATATACCAGACATTCCGGGTAGTATAAGAACCACGCGAAGTTCCCGCAGGTTGCTTGAAATGAAGAACGCGTGGAATAATGTTTATTGTATACATAAAAATGATATAAAGAAAAGGCCTCCCATCAAGAAGGCCTCTGTCTGCTTATGGAAATTTAGGATATTGTTTAAAGTCCGGTTTACGCTTCTCCAGAAAAGCATTCTTGCCTTCCTGTGCTTCATCGGTAAGGTAATAAAGCAGAGTGGCATCACCTGCCAGTTCCTGAATACCGGCTTGACCGTCGAGTTCGGCATTCAGACCGGCTTTAATCATGCGGAGTGCCAACGGACTAAGCTGCATCATCTCCTCCGCCCACTGAACATACTCGTCTTCCAGTTTATCCAGCGGTACCACTTTATTGACCAGCCCCATATCCAGAGCCTCCTGCGCATTATACTTGCGACAAAGGAACCAGATCTCACGGGCCTTCTTCTGTCCCACAACGCGGGCAAGATAAGATGATCCGAAGCCGGCATCGAAACTACCTACACGAGGACCTGTCTGTCCGAAGATCGCATTTTCGGAAGCAATAGAGAGATCGCATACGACATGCAACACGTGTCCGCCTCCGATGGCAAATCCGTTAACGGCAGCAATAACCGGTTTCGGAATCGAACGGATTTGTTTTTGCACATCCAGTACACTCAGGCGGGGCACTCCGTCTTTACCGATGTATCCGCCACGGCCCTTTACGTTCTGGTCGCCTCCCGAACAGAAGGCCTTATCGCCTGCACCGGTCAATACCACAACATTGATATCGGGCTCTTCACGACAGATGCGCAGCGCATCGCTCATTTCGCCTGTTGTAGTAGGGGTGAAAGCATTCCGGTAACGTTCGCGATTGATCGTAATACGGGCAATGCCATTATAGTAATCAAACAGAATATCTTCGTATTCTTTAATAGAAGTCCATTCTCTTTTAGTTTCCATTTCTATTTATTTTGATGATTATTATTTCAGTAATTCCTGTACTTTCTTTTGCAGTTCGGGTGTATGTACATTGGGCGTGTTCAATAAAGCAATTGCAAAATTATCCGCCAGCACCTCTTCCGGATCTATGACATATCCGGTGTTCCGCCCTACTTTATCAAAGAAGTCGGTCGCTTTCTGTAATGGATAAATAACTGTCTTCCCACTCTCCCGGAGAGGCTTGAACGACTCGTCCAACGGAATCAGCCCCACATTGATATACTGATAGAACTTACCCGTGGTATAGGGTCTGTTGGTATAGATAATCATAGTGCAGTTCTGTGGCTTACCGTCAATGGTAAAAGTCGCATAACTATCGCAACGACTGACATCGGGATTGGAGATACGGCTTTTCCGTATATCTTCGGGGAACTCAATCTCTTTGGGCAGGATGTTGAAGTCGATAGCTCTGTACAGTTTCTCTTTGAACCCGGGATTGAGACGTGTCAGGATGTGGAAAGTTTCATGCACCAGCAGGCGTGTGTGAGAAGCTTCGGTCCCCCGCTGAAAAGTAGCGTCCGTCAATGCGATCCAGTTACTGCGTGTGTATCCTCCCGCCCCTCCTTCGTCTTTCATTGTTGTCTTTACCAGCACAATCTCTTTCGGAAATGGAATCCGATAGCCGTATTTACGAATCGTATCATTCAGGTTCTTCCTGATCTGCTCGATCTGCTGCGCTTCTTCCGCTGTCCATTCACGCACTTCACGAACGGCCAGGCTGACGAGGTCTTCTCTTTTGCCTTCAGGATTTTCAAGTCGGGCAGCGATGTCAAACGGACTCCAATTAGCCGTATAAGAATCTTTGGCCGCTATCAGGCGTTTTGCTTCTCCGGCAGAAGCCAACCGAAAATTGATTGTATCTGCCTTGGCTGCCGATTCCTCCGATACGTATCTCTCGGGAAACATGGCTTGAGCTTTCTCCACAAACAGGGAAGCTGACAAAAGTAGCATCCCACAAAATAGGTTTATCTTGTGCTTAGTCATCATATTAGTTTTTTAGTTGGTGATAGTAGTCTTTCAATATCCGTGCATCTTTATTTTTATTGGTGAAAACCTCCATAATGACAGGTTGAGTCAGTAACTCGGGTTGAGTGAAAGTTTTCATGGCTTCGTCCAACTGTTTTTCATCCTGCACTTCCTGATAGAGGAATCCCCGTTCTTCGGCCCATCCCTTGGCAGACGTCTTATGCACGGCAGTCACAAAGCGATGGGAAGTACCGGACATTTCAAGTCCCGGCAAAGTATGAAAAATCTCCCCTCCTCCATTATTCAAAAGCAGAATACGGAGGTTACTTCCAAAATGATTGTTCCACAGGGCATTCATATCATAGAAAAAGCTCAGATCACCAATGACCACAAAGTTCAACTTCTTCGAAGCGGCAGCATAACCGATCGCTGTGGAAAGGGAACCTTCAATGCCGCTCGTACCCCGGTTGCAACAAACCTCTACCGTATCGGGAAGCGAATAAAGCTGGGCATAACGCACGGCGGAACTATTGGCCAGATGCAAAGCACACGAAGCAGGCAACGCCTGAATGAGTGATCCGATAGCAGACATTTCGGAATAAGGCAACTCCGGTCGGGGAAGCTCCTTGCAGAAGTTCTCCCATTGCCGGGGATATTCCGGTGTACGGTTATCCAGCAGAAAAGCTATCTTCTCCATAAATTCAAATGGGTCCATCTCGATAATCGTAGTCAATGCCCCTTGGAACAGATCGATCACTTCACCATCCGGCGACACATGCCAATGCCCTTTGGGCGGATGCTGGCGAAGATACTTTTTCATTCGTTTAGAGACGATATGCCCCCCGTAAGTGATCACCAATTCGGGAATCATCTTCTCTTGCATCTCGGGTGACATGGCATAGAGGGCTGCATCGAAGTTCCGGATCGGGATGCCCGGAACGGTCTGATTGCCTAAATGCTCCGTGAACCAGGCAAACTGCTTGTAGAGCATCTTTGAATATTTCTTTTCGAACAGATAAATCAGGTTCATCTGGCCGACGATCATCATACGGCGGTTGTATTTATTGAGGCGGTCGATCAAGCCGTCATAGTCGCGATCATAAACATTCAGTCCTTGATAACGTGTGATGACACGTACTTCGGGAAGTGACTCTGCCGTAAACTGGAACAGGGGTTCGGAAACCGGCACGTTGATGTGCACAGGGCCTTTACCATGATGATTCAGTTCAAGCAATGCTTCGTTCAGCAAGCGGTTGCAGTACCATTCATCCTCGTCCGTATGTATTTCGGGCAGATCGACAGACTTCTTCACCAATGACCGGAAAACACCCGGCTGAGGTAAAGTCTGTCCGTCCATCTGGTTGATCCAGGCGGCAGGACGATCGGCGGAAATAACTACTAAAGATACTTTCTGGTAGTAGGCCTCTGCTATGGCAGGATGCAAATTCAACAAAGCCGTGCCCGATGTGCAACAAACAGCGGCAGGAGTTCCGCCCTGTAAAGCAAGCCCGATAGCAAAAAAGCCGGCACTCCGCTCGTCTGTTACCGAGTAACAAGTGAAGTCGGGATGTCCGGCAAGTGTATGTACAATCGGTGCATTCCGGCTTCCGGGACATAAAACGACTTTCGTCACCCCATGTGCACGGAGCAACGCTACCAACTGCAATATGTTTTTCTTATCTGAATACATCGCTTTATATATTATTTTATTTAGGAGTTCAAGTTCTGCATGGTCTGCATCTTCTTTTCCGTCTCCTGAAACTCATCATCCAACTCGGAAGAGGCCAGCAGGCCGCCTCCGGCATACAATGTCAACGAATCTTCTTTCACATTCATACAGCGTAAGTTGACATACAGGTCCGTTCTCCCTTCCGGCCTCAACCAGCCTATAAATCCGGAATAATAGCTGCGGTCATAGCCTTCATTGTCAAGGATAAACCGGTAAGCTTCTTCTTTTGGCAATCCGCATACGGCGGGAGTGGGATGCAACAGCTTCAATAAATCTCCCAACCTCTGACTGTCGTTCAGCGAGAAGTGGAAATCCGTTTTCAGGTGAGACAATGCCCCGGCAAAAGCCGGATAAGGTCCTTTCTCCGTCGGAGAAATCCCCAACGAGCGGAGTTGCTTACGAATATATGCCGCCACATACTCCTGCTCCTCCCGGTTCTTTTCATCCCATTGTTGCGGAAGCTCACCATTCTGTAAAGACTGGGTTCCTGCCAACGCTACCGTATTCCATTCTCCTTTCTCACCCGATAAAATGATTTCCGGAGTACTGCCCATCCACACCCCGGTTTGCGGAGTATAACAAAGATAGACATACGAATAGATGTCACGCCTGCAAGCCCGGTAGAAAGCCGCTGCGGGAGAGAATCCCGGCTCTCTCCTCACCGTCATTCTGCGGGATAGTACCAACTTATCAAAAGTACGTTCCCTCAAAGCCCTGATAAAGACATCGAAACAAGCCTCATAGGCTTTCTTCGCTCCGAGTGACCGGTCGCTTCGGAGCTGTTGCCCGTACGATGCCGCATCGTCCCCCTGTGCAGGGGTATGCAAGTTTCCGGCGCAGGAAGGAATCTCGTGACAATCCGGCCGGATCAATATGATAGGACATTGCGGAGTGACCCGGAAAGGGGCGATGACAAAGCCTGTCCGACCATTCAAATCTTCCATTTTCCGGATAAGGTGTACTTCTCCGCAAGTCTGCATCAGAAAGTGAGGTTCCTCTTCGCCCGGATTACGATACATTGCGAAGCTCCTTCCCTGACGGATCAATTCATCTATAATCTCACAATTATTTGTTTCTTCTAACGTCATCTCTTCTTTAATATACTATTCACTACCCGTATGGAAGACACCAACTTGTCCGTCGACGTAAATACGTCCACATTCCAGACATGTGATGAACGTCCTTTGTGGATAATGGTACCGACGGCACGTACGGTATCTCCCTCGTGGGCAGATGACATGTGGTTACCGCTGACCTGCATACCAACCACAATCTCGTCGGGCTGGCAGAGAATCATCGAACCCAGTCCGGCAACAGTCTCGGCCAGTGCCAACGTGGCACCTCCATGCAGAATGCCGAAAGGCTGACGGGTCCGCTCGTCTACCGGCATAGTAGCCTCTACCCGGTCTTCGGAAGCATAGGTATATTGAATGCCCAGATTTCCCATCAAGGCATGACGTGCACGCTCGTTCAATTGGTCGAGAGGAATCTCTGCCGGACGAATCTCAGAAAGAATCGCTTTTTCTACGGCAAGAGCAACTCCGTCTTCTTCATTCGAAGCCGTCACCACATCGGCACATACCTTTACCGAATCCTGAGCATTGCCCATGGCGATACCCAATCCGGCAAACTGGATCATGGAAACATCGCAAACGCCATCACCGATAACAATGATTTCTTCCGGAGTGATATCCAAATGGGAAAGCAAGGCTCCCAACGAAGTTGATTTGTCAATGCCACATGGCAGGACTTCCAGGAAATAGGGTTCCGACCGGAATACATCGAGCGCTCCGTTCAAACGTTTTTTCCAATGTTCTTCCAATCCGATAAGCGCCTCTTCGTCATCACTGACCAACATACATTTGGAAGGAGCAAAATCAACGGCAACCGAAAATTCGGGTTCTTCAATCAACTCCATCCGATTGAGGAATGCTTCCTGAAGAATGTGTTCATTATCTGCCTGATCAGCAATCATTCGGTCTTCGGTGTAAGTAAAGATTGCAAATCCGTTTTTACGGGCTTTCTTCTCCAGATAAGGCAACATTTCGGGGTTAATACGCCGTTCGAGCAATACTTCCCCATTTTTGGCATTAATGACCTGTGCGCCGTTATAGGACAGGATGTATCCGCCATAGTTACCCAGCTCCAGTTTCTTTGCCAAAGGCAAAATCCCATAAGTGGGCCGACCGGAGGCCAAAACAATATGTACTCCCATCTGCTGTACTTTTAACAAAGTGGCAAGGGTACGAGGAGTAATCTCCTTCTCATCATTGAGCAATGTCCCGTCTACATCAAGGACTAACAGTTTATACTTCATGACCTCGAGTTTTTTGTTTAGATTACAAAGGTAAAATATTTAAGGCAACATCCCTGTTTCTTTAGGGAAAATTATACCATAAGGTACAGAAAGAAACCTGCGTCCGGACTCACAGAAGATGCGGGAATCATCGTTTCACCCGATAACCGGACAGAATGAAAGCACCACGCTTCAGGTCTGTAAACAAACGTACCGGGCTGTTACTCTTAAGGATAAAAGTCCGGTCAGTACATCCAGCCTCTCGCAACAACTGCCAAGCCGAAATTTTCATTAAGAAGGTGTTTTTGTATGGACAGAAAGGTCGATGCCCTCTCTTACCTACCAACCGGAACTAAGCCTTAAAGAAAGGATATCCGACATGGGGGTGTCGACACATCCGACATGGGGGTGTCAGCATGCCCGACATGGGGGTGTCGGACAACGTCGGTTTAAAGGATAAAAGGGTTGGGGTGGAATGTATCGGGGGAAAGCTCGCCGACCCAATGCCATATACGACAAACGGTGGACAAATAGCACTGCACTGCAACTCGTCCACCGTCTTGATCCGGTCTTTTTTATGAAGCGAATCAGAATTCGCTTGTAAAGTGGAACCGGATATTTTTGAAATCCATCTGTGCCATCTGAAGCACATAGTTCGAATCGGCCAGGAAAACATCGCGTCCTTCACGATCCTTGGCCATATACTGATATTTACGTTTCTTGAATGCTTCCAACTCTTCCAGGTCATCGCTTTCAATCCAGCATGCTTTGTACAAACTCAACGGCTCCCAACGGCAAGAAGCATTGTATTCGTTCAGCAAACGATATTGAATAACCTCAAACTGCAACTGACCTACCGTACCGATAATCTTGCGACCGTTGAACTGATTGACAAACAACTGAGCAACACCTTCGTCCATCAACTGGTCGATGCCCTTGGCAA
>ENA-OVGQ01003088-OVGQ01003088.1-human-gut-metagenome-genome-assembly--contig:-NODE-3088-length-13749-cov-7.454871_pt1 | contig 13749 bp, 9 predicted proteins | sample MGYA00237774_ERZ505427 | MGnify/ENA primary metagenome ERZ505427 (study PRJEB26158, sample SAMN06016404) | human gut metagenome | biome: human gut; feature: ankylosing spondylitis patient; material... | reverse complement strand
TGATGAAATTTGAAATAGAAAAACGTGTAGAAATGCAGGATATATTTTTTTTAAGGAAGCTATATGCATACGTACACAGTAAGGAGTGGAAAATGGAAACTTTAGACAGAAAAAAAATAGGGATGAATATCAAAGTAAGAAGGATGCAGAAACTGATCTCTCAGACAGCGATGGCAGAAAAATTAGGGATCTCGCAGACACATATGAGCAACGTCGAAGTTGGCCGCGCTATGCTTAGCCTGGAGCTGCTGCTGCAGCTGAAAAATATTTTAGGCTGTACGATCGACGAACTGCTTTGTCTGGAAGATGAAAACAAACCCAGGAAAAAGAGAGTCAGGGTCATTCGTTACCTTGATTAAAGCTAAGCAAAAAGATTTTTAAAGAAAGTGGTGGGACGAATATGCAAAGTATCGATTTGAAAAAAATAGGCAATGAAATCAAAGTCAGAAGAGTAAAACAGGGCATTCAGCAAACAGCTTTGGCGGAAATGCTGGATATAACGCAGACCCACCTGAGCAATATTGAAAATGGCAGAGTCCCCGGCAGTTTGAAACTGCTGTTGAAGCTGCGCAGTATTTTCGGGTGCAGGCTGGAGGATCTGGTCGATCCGGAGTGTGATGAAGCGCCGGTCAAAGCTAATGATAAAAGAATGCGGCGTATAAAAGTGATCAGATATTATGAAAATGCCTGATAGCAGGCATGAATAAAAAACAGGTCAGCTTTTAGAAGGCTGGCCTGTTTTTTATTACTGTCTGAAGTAGCTGGGCTGTACTGTGAGCAGTAGTGAAAAGTTCACAAGTCAGCGGAAATTTTTGTGGTATATTAATAAATAGAGTAAAAGAAAAATCTTGTTTTGAGAGTGAACGCCATGACTTTAAAACAAAGTAATTATAAATCGATAACAGCTTTACTGCTGATACTGGTTATTGCTGTCGGCGCAGTCTGGGCCCCTCTATATGTAGAGGCCAGTCACGGACATGACTGCAGCGGAACAGCTTGCCAGGTGTGTCTGACGGTCAGCGTTATCGGCAGCTGTCTTAATTATGTTCTGCCGGCGCTGCTGCCATTGCTGCTGAGTCTGTCAGTTCCGGCTGAAAGTGTTGGAAGCAGGGCTTTGCCTGCCAGTCTGGCAAGGCTGACGCTGATCGGGCTGAAAGTGCGTCTTGATAATTGAGAATTGCCAAAATTTATTTTAAATAAATTTTGGAGGTCGTACCTTGAAAAATAAATTTGTTTATCTCGTTACTATCATTCTGGCTGTGCTGTATCTTGCGGCGGGGCATTATTTTGCTGTGCAGGGTTTAAGTTTTTTTAAAGAGAAATCGCCTACTGACGTTGTTGAGGCAAGGGTAGTGAAGCTTTTGCCGGCAGCAGCCGGGGCTAAATTTGAGCAGATAAGATTTGAAGCCGAATTATTGTCAGGAAGGCAAGAAGGCGTCAAAGTGACGGCTGCGCAGAATAAAGCCGGCAGTTTTGCGGTTGGGCGCGATGTAGCCGTTGGCGATAAGGTGCTGCTGCTGCCGGGACAGAGTAGTCAGGGTGAATGGAGTTATGCCGAGCATCTGCGCAGTAATGTACTGATGTGGCTGTTTGCTGTTTTTGCTTTAAGTATTATCGCTTTTGGACGGATGCAGGGCGTAAATACTTTGATCTCTCTGCTTTTTTGCTGCCTGTCGATCTTTGCAGTTTTTGTACCGGCGATACTGTCAGGCAAGAACGTTTACTGCTGGACGATCCTGACCTGTGCTTTTATTGTCGTGACTAATCTGCTGCTGGTGAATGGCATCAGCAGAAAAACGGTCGCGACTATTTTGGGCTGTATCGGCGGACTTGTCATTGCGGCGCTTATCAGTGCGTCTGCAGACAGTTTTTTGCAGCTTACGGGGCTGGTAGACGAGGATTCCATGTACCTGCTGTTTTTGAATCCTGCTGACCCGGTCGATCTGAAAGCGATCATATTCAGCGCGATCATTATCGGCGCTTTGGGAGCGATCATGGATGTGGCGATGGATATTGCTTCGGCCCTGAACGAGCTGGCGGCTACTACTGCTGAACCTACGAGGAAAATGCTGCTGCAGGCCGGCAATAATATCGGTCGCGATATCCTGGGCATGATGTCCAATACGCTGATCCTGGCATATATCGGCGGTTCACTGACGATAGTTTTGCTGTTCTTTGCCTATAACCATTCGCTGCTGTATCTGCTGAACAAGGAAATGGTGGTCGTAGAGATCCTGCAGGCCGTTATCGGCAGCTTTGGCATTCTGTTTACGATCCCGTTTACTTCTTTTATCTGCAGCAGGCTGTATGTAAAAAAGGCCGGAAGACGTCATAAGTCAGGCTTGGAAAATAAAATATAAATTATACGGCAAAAATCTTGCAGGAATTGATTTGATGTATTATAATAAACCGTGCTGAAAAATTATATAAATTTATTAATTATATAATAAAAAGTATAACTGGTAATACAAAAAATAAACGGGATGCAATTAAAAAATAAGCAGGATGGGAGCAGCTGTTATGAAAAATGAAGATGATGTTATCGGCAATGAAATAACGGGTGGCGGGAGCAGTTCCAGCGGTCCTTTAAAAAGTCTGCTGGAGGTATGTCCGATCTGCGGCAAGGAATTTTCCTGCAATAAAACCTATCATGTCTATACGGCCCTGGCCGGACGCCGGCGGCAGTATTACTGCAGCTATCACTGCTTTAAACAGCGGCCGAATCCCAAAAATAAATTATAAAACACTAAAACACCGTACATTTTGTACGGTGTTCTTTTATTATGCTGTCGTGCATAGATGACAGGAAGTAGTTTGCAGGATTTGTTGAATGATATTTTTGCAGTGCTTACATATATTCACCCATATGTGGAACCTATAAAGCATGAGCAAGTAAATCAGTATGATTGTCCTGTAGAGGGGTAAAATTATATGATATTACAAAAAAATATTGCTTTTTACAAAAAGCATAACTACAATATTAATTAGATAACGAATAGTTTAGAAAATATTAAATAAAATAATTGTAAAACTTAAATTGATGAGAGAATTTGCAGAAATTTAAAATCATGAGAGAAGTGAAAGCATGAACGCTGACAGTTACGGCCTTAAATTGAACGAACAAAGCAGTGAGCAGACGGTCTATGACTACAATATGCTGATGAGTGCGATGAACGTCAGTGTCAGCAAGCACTTGATGGACGAAAATTTTACCGTAGTCTGGGCTAATGATTATTTTTACTCGCAGACTTTATACACAAAGCAAGAGTATGAAGCAATCTATCATAACAGCTGCCGCAAATATTTTGAGCAGTACCCGGAAGAGTATGAAAAAATGGCGATGGCAGTTGAACAGGCCTTGCTGAAAGGGAAAAGTGGTTATGAATGTATCTGCAGGATGCCGCGTAAAGATGGAAGCTGTTCCTGGATCAAAGTCAGCGGTATGTTCAGCGACCAAAAGGTTAACGATATCCCGGTCATTTACGCTACCTTTATTGATGTTACTGAAGCCGTTGAACAAAAGGAACTGCAGCAGCAGCTGGAAAAACGTTCACAGGAACTGCAGGCGGCACTGCAGGCGGCAGAAGTCGCTAACCGTGAAAAATCTGATTTTCTTTCCCGGATGTCGCATGATATCAGGACGCCGATGAACGCTATTATGGGGATGACAGATATTGCCTCCGCGCATATCGACACTCCGGAAAAGGTACAGGATTGTCTGCGGAAAATCTCGCTTTCGAGTCAGCATCTTCTGGGCCTGATCAATGATGTGCTGGATATGTCGAAGATAGAAAGCGGAAAAATGACTCTGGCGGAAGAAGTGATCGAGCTGCCGGAGGTGATGGATACTATCGTTTCGATCATGCAGAGCAGTGTCAAGGCCAGGCAGCAGCAGTTTGACGTGCGCCTGCGGCATATCAGGCACGAGCAGCTGTGCTGCGATTCGCTGCGTCTGCGGCAGGTACTGATCAATGTGCTTTCCAACGCTTCCAAGTTTACGCCGCCGGGCGGTACCGTCAGTTTCGATATCGAAGAAACGGCGTCAGAAAATGCGGCCAAAGCCTGGTTCAAATTTACAGTCAGGGATACCGGCATCGGAATCAAGCCGGAGTTTTTGAGGGATATTTTTAAACCCTTCACCCGCGAAAAAGACAGCCGGATCGATAAAACTGAAGGCAGTGGTCTGGGGATGGCGATCTCGAAGAAAATCGTCGATTTGATGGGCGGGACGATCGAGGTCAGCAGCGAGGTTGGTACTGGTACTGAATTTACGATCAGGCTGCCGCTGCCGATCAGTGAACTGGAATTGGGCAATTTTAAGTTTCCCGATTTGAAGATCATCGTAGTCGACGATGATGTGATCGTCTGTGAGCATACGACGGAGCTTTTACGGCAGATTGGCATTCGTTCGGACTGGGAAACGTGTGGACAGCGGGCGGTGCAGAAGGTCCTGGCGGCGCATCAGGCGGGTGAGCCTTACGACGCGGTGATATTGGACTGCAGGATGCCGGATCAGGACGGAGTGGAAACGGCGGCGATCATTCGCCGCGCTATCAGCGAACCGCTGCCGATCATTTTGATTTCAGCATATGATTCGGCCGATGTTGAAACGAAGGCGCGTCAGGCGGGTGTCAACGGTTTTATGACGAAGCCTGTTTTTATGTCGACTTTGTGCCGGGCGTTACAGAGATATGTTTTAGGTCAAGCAGCTGCCGATGAACAAAAGAGTAAAACTGATTTCAGCGGTAAACGCTTTTTATTAGTGGAAGATAACGCCTTGAACCGTGAGATAGCGATGGAAATGCTGGAATCTGCCGGCGCTGTGGTAGAAAGTGCCTGTGACGGCGCAGAAGGCGCGGCAAAATTTGCGGCGGCGCCAGCCGGCTATTATGATCTGCTGCTGATGGATGTGCAGATGCCTGTGATGAACGGCTATGAAGCCACGCAGAAGATCCGCGCTTCTGCTAAGTCCGATGCCAGAACCGTGCCGATCGTGGCGATGACGGCCGATGCTTTTGCCGAAGATATCATCGAAGCGAAAAAGGCAGGTATGAACAGCCATTTAGCCAAGCCTTTAAATTTAGCGACGCTGGTGCGTGAAATAAATAAACAGCTGCAGAAGCATTGAAAAAGAGAATAAAAGTTCGGGGACACCGTATGTGTGATTGCATACGGTGTTTTTTTATTTGTTTGAGAAGAAAAGAGGCTGTTGTCTAAGGCTGGCAAGTAAATAATTCAAATAACAAAACCGTCTGCCTGGGCAGGCGGTTTTTTGCAGTTCGGGTACCAGTTGCAAGACTTTCAGATAGGCGTATTCACTTATAACAAAAATGTCTTGCGGGGGGGGACAAATATGGTATTATATCAAAAATAATCTATATAGATACTATTAAGTATAAAGAATAAGAAATTATCAAAACAAGAATTAATTAAAATATTGCGAAAGTAGACAGGATGAGTAAGGTTTTCACCAAGACGTTGCGACCCTCCGTCTTGCTTGAAAATATTTCCCCATAAGTGCCGCTTTGCGAAAAAAGCAGAGCGGCAAACCCAAATACACGCTGCGTTTTAAAGACGCAGCTTTGATGAACGTTTTTAGACAGGGAATACAGTCGCTTCCTTTGTTTAAAATATTATTTCCAAACAACCCTTTATGTATAATCGGGGTCTTACAATCAGCGTGAAAAATTTACAGAAAGGAGCGGGAAAGGCAAAAGCCAGGGCAATCATTTTCATTAGAAGTCAGGCTGTAACACGCCTGCTGCCCCTGTGCGATAAAAGATAAAAATTTGAAGTAAAAATTGATGATGAAGGAGTGAGACAGTTGTCTAAATCCAAAAGATACCAGTTAGAGAAAAAAATCATAGTTTTTTTGAGCAGCAGTTTGTTTGCGATTTCGGGGTTTTGTGCAGGCGACGTTTATGCCGCGGCTGTTTTTGCGGATGGAACCGGGACCAATTCGACTGTTGCCGGCGTAAATAACAACGCCAGCGGTGAGAATACCAATGCTGTAGGTTATAACAATCATGCTATTTCTGATAACAGCAATGCGATCGGCGCGAATAACCAGGCTTTGGCCGAGGATTCCAATGCCATCGGCAGTAAAAACAACACTTATGCCAATGAATCGAACGCGATCGGCAGCGGCAATATCACTAATGGCATCGGGTCTAATGCTATTGGTAAGGATAATGTGGCCAATGGCTTGGACAGTAACGCTTTTGGTACTGCCAATAAGGCGAATTCGGATAATTCCAATGCTTTCGGTACCGGCAATCTTGCAGATGGGATCAGCACCAGCGCCTTTGGCTATTTGAATAATGTCAGCGGCAATGAATCAGTGGCGTTTGGTTTTACCAATACCATTTCGGCAGCAGAGGCCGTAGCAATGGGACGCAATAATCAGGTGATCGCTACCGGAGGCAGTGCGATCGGTAATAATAATCAGGCAATGGCGATGTATTCTACTGCGATCGGCAATGATAACTATGCGATCGGAGAGAATTCCAGCGCGATCGGGCTCGGCAACAATATTACAGCTAACGATGCTACGGCGCTGGGAAATAAGAATACGGCTTCAGGGATCTCGGCAGGCGCTGTCGGTATCAGCAATACTGCCAGCGGCCATAATGCCCAGGCTTTCGGTTATTTAAACGAAGCTACGGCTCAGGATTCCCAGGCCTTCGGTGCGCAGAACAAAGCGACGGAGCGTTATGCCAGTGCTTTCGGGCATGAAAATGAGGCTAAGGCCTATGCGGGCAGTGCGCTGGGTGTGAAAAACGTGGTTACAGGCGATTTTGGTTCGGCGGTCGGTTATGATAATACGGCTTCCAACTATCTGGCCAACGCCATCGGTACCTCGAATGTGGCTTCCGGCGCCTATGCCAATGCTTACGGTGTGTATAATGAAGCTACTGCCAGCTATGCCAGTGCCTTTGGCTACGGCAATAAGGTCGGCGGCGAGCATGCTATCGCGTCTGGCTACAATAATAATATCGCCGGTAATTTTGCCAGCGCTTTCGGTACGGAGAATACGGTCAGCAATATTCGCAGTGCGGCCGTAGGTTCAAATAATACCGTCAGCGGCGAGATCAGTAATGCTTTTGGCTATAATAATACCGCCAGCGGCAATTATACTAACGCGATCGGCTATAATAACCAGGCGCAGGCTTTTGCCGCTTCGGCGATCGGCTATCAGAACAGGGCTACGGCCAGCGCGGTTTCGGCCAGCGCCGTGGGTCGTTCCAACGAAGTGAGCAACGAATATGCCAATGCTTTCGGTGCTTTGAACAAGGCGTCGGGTTCTTCCTCCAGCGCTTTCGGCGTCAACAATAACGCTTCGGGGTCCTTTGCCAGTGCTCTGGGCTATCAGAACACAACGGCCGGCTATCTCGGCAGTGCTGTGGGCGCCAGCAATAACGCGTCTGCTAATTATGCCAGTGCTTTTGGTTATGGCAATGCGGCCTCGGGCTATGTCGGCAACGCTATCGGCAGTATGAATACGGCTTCCGGCAGTTATGCCAGCGCCGTAGGCTATCAGAATACAGCCAGCGGCGTCAAATCCAATGCTATCGGCAATGAAAATACAGCATCAGAAGAATACACTAATGCTGTCGGCGCCGGCAACAGAGTCAGCGGCTACGCCTCCAGTGCCTTCGGCAACAATAACGAGGTGACTGCTGAATTCGCCAGCGCTTTTGGCCACAGCAATAATATCAGCGGCTATGTTTCCAATGCCCTGGGTTATGATAACGCTGTCAGCGGCGATTATTCAACGGCGGTAGGCCTTTTTAATAATGTAGGCGGCAATTCGTCCTATGCTTTTGGCTATGGCAATAATATTGCTGCTAATTCCAGTTCCGCTGTCGGCAACGGCAATACGATCAGCACCGGAGCTGATGATTCCTTCGCGCTTGGTAACGATACCAGTATCTCGCTGGCTAACAGCGTCGCTTTGGGCAGTAATTCTGCAGCGACGGCGATCAACAGCGTTACTGGCAACAGCAGCTATACTAAATGGGCCGGCGTCAGCGACGTCGTGGGCGTTGTCAGCGTAGGCAGCTCCGGGGCGACCCGTCAGATACAAAATGTAGCGGCAGGGCAGGTCAGCGCAACTTCTACCGATGCCGTCAACGGCAGCCAGCTGTATGAAGTAGCGCAGAAAGCGGCCGAGCAGGCTACTGTTTCGGCAGGCGACAGCAATGTCGTTGTTACGTCAACTACCAACAGCAGCGGCGGCACCGATTATGAAGTGAAGCTGGCTGACGAACTGCAGATCGGTACTGGCGTCAATGTCGACGGCACCGGCGATGGCAAGATAGATGTCGGTAACGGCAATGTGGTCATCGACGGCAGCGACGGCTCGATAACTGCCGGCGGCGTGACGATCAATAAAGATGATGAAGGCACGATAAACGGCCTGACCAATACTACCTGGGACCCGGACAATTATGTATCCGGGCAGGCAGCGACCGAAGACCAGCTGAAAGCGATCCATGATAAAGCTGCGGAAGCGGCCGAGCTGGCAGCTAAGCATACAACTATGGAAGCTGTCGACAACAATATCCTGATCGAAAAAAGCACTAACGCTGACGGCGGCGACCATCACGAACTGAAATTGAATGATGTCGTTGAGATCGGCAGCGGTGCCAATAAAGTCACTATCGACGGTACAAATGGCACTGTCAGCACCGGTAATATCAATATGAACGGCACCAACGGCATGATAACTGCCGATAAGATCACTATCGACGGCGGTTCCGGCACGATCGGCGGTCTGACCAATACTACCTGGGACGCAGATAATTACGTTTCCGGGCAGGCTGCGTCGGAAGATCAGCTGAAAACCGTTTATGATACCGCAGTCAAATATGACGTGGACAGCGGCGGTAATATCAACACCGGTAAAATCACGCTGGAAGGCAGCAGTGGCACTACGATCGGCAATGTAGCGGCAGGCGAAGTCAGCGCTACCTCGATGGACGCCGTCAATGGCAGCCAGCTTTATCAGGTCAAGCAGGACATCAATAATATCAATCAGGATATCACCAAGCTGGGTGACGAGATCGATACGGTCGGCGCGCTGTCAGCAGCGATGGCAGGCCTGCATCCGCGCTTCCAGGACGGTAACAAGGGCGAGCTGGCCATGGCCTACGGCGGCTACGGCGGCAAAAGCGCATTAGCAGTCGGCGGCTTCTACGCCCCCAACGAAAAAGTAATGTTCTCACTGGGGCTGGGCATTTCCGAAGGCGGCAGTAAAATGGGCAACTTCGGCGTCAATTTTGCACTGGACCGCTCTAGAGACCGCAAGGCAGAACCGAGAGATATCATCTATACCCGTAAAGAAGTAGATAATTCTTTAGCGGCGCAGGATGAAAAGATCCAGCTGCTGCTGGCCAAGGTCGAAGAACAAAGCAGAGAAATGGAAAAACAAAGCCGTGAAATCGAATACCTGCGAGCACAGGTAGAAAAGTAAATACAGAAAATACTATACTTGCCCCGGCCTGCAAGGCTGGGGCAAACTTTCTGAGCAGAGGAGCAGTAAGTATGAAAAAGATCTGGAGCTTTATCCTATGTCTGGTCATAAGTCTGACGATGACCAGCGTTTGCCTGGCCAGCGACGGCGCTGACCTGAACAAACAGCAGCAGGCAGTAGTTAAGGTATTTGCCGCCTTAAACGGTCAGAACGGGATGGAATATGCCGGCATACGCCAGCTGATGTCAGCGAAGCTGCAAACAGAGCTGGATGAAAAAACTTTCGGCAGTGTGAAAAATAATCTGCGCCGCAGCTACGGCGAGCAGCGCGAAAACAGGTTCCTGGCCTATCAGCGGTATGCTGACGGCGACCGCCTGGCTTATCTGGCTAAATACAGTAAGGAGAAAGCTCTGCTGTTTATATTCGTTTTCGATAAGCAGAACGATCTAGGGGCGTTTTCCTTTCAGCCCATAGGCGAACAACAGCAGTAACAGTACAGTTTTTCCCGTTTTACAGCATTTAAATAGAAAGCAGCAGCGATATTTTCAGCAGAAAGCTTGCTGCTGCTCATCTGATTTCAAAAAATGATCCCTTTGCCACAGCGGCAGATAAGGGATCATTTTTTGAAATTTTAAATGTAACAGTTATAAAAATTATAAGAATTATAAAAAAGTGCTTAATTGTAATAAAAATATCTTGCAAGGTGCAAAGAAAATATGTTAATATGGCAAAAATAATCCATATAAATAGTATTAAGTATTAAGGTTTATAAATTAATTAAACTAAAATTACTTAAATTATTACGAATGAAAAGACGATGGAGAAAGCAGAGGTCAGCCTAAAAAACAGAACAGCTTTATAAAAAATAGATGCGGGGCAGATTTATTGTTTCAGCATACTATACAAAGCAAGTAACTATTTAAGGAAAAGAGGTGGGGAATTGTCTAAATCCCGAAAAGTTCAGTTAGAGAAAAAAATTATGATTTTTTTAAGCAGCGGTGTCTTTATTTTTTCAGGCCTGTATGCGAGTAATGTGCAGGCGGCGCCCGTTTTTTCCAGTGGCAGTGCTTCTGATTCCACTGTTGCCGGTGTCAATAATACAGCTTCCGCTAATTCCAGCAGTGCTTTTGGTTATTTCAATACTGCCGGGGGCCTGGCATCCAGTGCTTTTGGCTGGAGCAATACTGCCAGCGCCGAAAATGCCAGCGCTTTTGGTTATGTCAACGAGGCGAGCGGCCTGGCGTCCAGCGCGCTCGGTTTCAGGAATAAAGCGGCCAATGAAAATGCCAGCGCTGTCGGTTATGGCAATAATGCCGGCGGTGTAGCGTCAAGTGCTTTTGGTTTCAGCAATGTTGCTAAAGTGGACTATGCCAGTGCTTTTGGCTATAGCAATGAGGCGAGCGGCCTGGCGTCCAGTGCAGTTGGTTTCAGGAATAAAGCGGCCAGTGAGAATGCCAGCGCTGTCGGCTATGGCAATAATGCTAATGCTCTGGCTGCCAGTGCAGTTGGCTACAATAATACAGCCGGCGGCGTAGGTTCCAGTACGATCGGCTATAATAATACGGCTACGAATGAAAATGCCAGTGCTTTTGGTTACGGTAATACTGCCGGGGGCCTGGCGTCCAGCGCTTTTGGTTTCAGCAATACTGCCAGCGGTGATAATGCCAATGCTTTTGGCTATAATAATATTGCCAGCGGTTCCAAGAGCAATGTTTTCGGAACGGGAAATACTGTTTCCGGCAGCAGCAGTACCGCAGTCGGTACTGCTAATGAAGTTGCCGCTGAAAACAGCACTGCTATCGGCAATAACAATACGATCAGCTCCGGTGCAGAAAATTCGGCGGCGCTGGGAAATAATATCAGTATCAGCTTAAAAGACAGTGTAGCTTTGGGAAATAATTCTACAGCGACGGCGATCAACAGCGTTACGGGCAACAGCAGTTATACTAAATGGGCCGGTGTCAGCGATGTCGTGGGCGTTGTCAGCGTAGGCAGCTCCGGGGCGACCCGTCAGATCCAAAACGTAGCGGCAGGGCAGGTCAGCGCCACTTCTACCGATGCCGTCAACGGCAGCCAGCTGTATGAAGTAGCGCAGAAAGCGGCCGAGCAGGCTACTGTTTCGGCAGGCGACAGCAATGTCGTTGTTACGTCAACTACCAACAGCAGCGGCGGCACCGATTATGAAGTGAAGCTGGCTGACGAACTGCAGATCGGTACTGGCGTCAATGTCGACGGCACCGGCGATGGCAAGATAGATGTCGGTAACGGCAATGTGGTCATCGACGGCAGCGACGGTTCGATAACTGCCGGCGGCGTGACGATCAATAAAGATGATGCAGGCACGATCAACGGCCTGACCAATACTACCTGGGACCCGGATAATATCACCAGCGGGCAGGCGGCAACGGAAGACCAGCTGAAAGCGATCTACGATACGGCGGCGGAAGCAGTCGAGCTGGCCGCGCAGCAAAGCTCGGTATCGACAGGCGACAGTAACTTTATCGTCACAAAAACCACTAATGACAGCGGCGGCATCGATCACGAGCTGAAGCTGAATGAAGTAGTCGAGATCGGCAGCGGCGCCAATAAAGTCACTATCGACGGCAATAACGGTACGATCAGTACCGGTAATATCAATATGAACGGTACTAACGGCATGATAACTGCCGATAAGATCACTATCGACGGCGGTGCAGGCACGATCGGCGGTCTGACCAATACTGCCTGGGACGCAGAGAATATCACCAGCGGCCAGGCGGCGACCGAAGACCAGCTGAAAACTGTTTCTGACAGCGCTATCAAATACGATGTGGACAGCGGCGGCACTATCAATAAAAACAAAATCACGCTGGAAGGCAGCAATGGCACCACGATCGGCAATGTAGCGGCGGGCGAAGTCAGCGCCACCTCGATGGACGCCATCAACGGCAGTCAGCTGTATGCAGTACAGCAGGATATAGGCAATATCCACAGAGATATCAATAAGCTGGGTGATGAGATCGATACGGTCGGCGCGCTGTCAGCAGCGATGGCAGGGCTGCATCCGCGCTTCCAGGACGGTAACAAGGGCGAGCTGGCCATGGCTTACGGCGGTTACGGCGGTAAAAGCGCATTAGCAGTCGGCGGCTTCTACGCACCTAATGAAAAAGTAATGTTCTCACTGGGACTGGGTGTTTCTGAAGGCGGCAGCAAAATGGGCAACTTCGGCGTCAACTTTGCGCTGGATCGCTCTAGAGACCGTAAGGCAGAAGCACGAGATATAGTTTATACCCGTAAAGAGGTAGACAGCTCTTTGGCAGCGCAGGATGAAAAAATCAAACTGCTGCTGGCTAAGCTGGAAGAACAAAGCCGGGAAATAGAAGAACTGAAAGCAAAAGTAAACTAACAGCAAAACCCCTGTCTGCTAAGCAGACAGGGGTTTTATTCTGAGGATAGGAGCAGCACAGCACGGCTGATGATCTGCATAAAAGCAGTCAACAAAAAACAATGAAACAGCTTTAAAATTTCAAAAAAATTTACTGGAAATCATCTTTTGAACAGAGTGGAGCTGTTTATATGTTTTAGGTTCAAAAGGCAGCCGCAGCAGGCCTTGACAGGTAATGCGGCTTTTAATCTGGTTTTAATCTTGGCGTTATAAAATAAAGACAAAGCAAAGGCCGGCGACGTAACGGCCGTTAAGGAGGTAAAGGATATGAAAAGAAAATCTATAGCTATGCTGGCAGCAGCTCTCTGCACCTTGGCGATCACAGTTACAGCTTTAGCTGCCGAACTCATCAATGCGGAACAGGCGCGCAGTATTGCTGCTCAATGGGTACCGGCAGGCAGCACACATCTGGTGACTAAGGACGGAAGCTTTGAATTCGTGCCTCATTATGACGTTAAATTCTATGATAATAAAACCAATACCGCCTATGAAATAGAAGTTTTAAGAAACGGCGGCAAGGTAAGAGAGTTTAAAATGGAAGCGCAGACCGTTCTGGGCAGCCCTAAAATCGTCCTTTCAGTAAATGATGTGCAAAATCTGGTCCGGAAGGAATTCCCGAATGCTGTTTTTACTAAAGTAGAATTAGACCGCGGTGACGGGCTTTATGAATATGAAGCAGATTTTTACACGCCGGAGGTACGGGGCGAAATGAAATTCAACCCTGAAACAGGCACTGTTATTGAAAAAGAAATAAAATATACTGTGTTTTAAGCAAGAAGCGGACAGTAAAATAAGACCGGATTTTCCGGTCTTATTTTTATTTGACAGCTGCGGTTCGGGTACGGCGGCC
>ENA-OVGQ01003084-OVGQ01003084.1-human-gut-metagenome-genome-assembly--contig:-NODE-3084-length-13759-cov-3.989419_pt1 | contig 13759 bp, 9 predicted proteins | sample MGYA00237774_ERZ505427 | MGnify/ENA primary metagenome ERZ505427 (study PRJEB26158, sample SAMN06016404) | human gut metagenome | biome: human gut; feature: ankylosing spondylitis patient; material... | reverse complement strand
TCTACTTGGATATGTCTAACTTTGTTATGAAAGAAGAAAATGGGAAAAGCTGCCAGATCACCCAAAATACAGTAACAACAGAACCTTCTCCTCAAGATATGCACGGCGAAGGTGGCGGAATTTTTCTGATTTATTCTAAAGCAGAAATTGAATCTGGAACCATCAAAAAAAATACAGCCATTGCAGCTCCTGACGAAAACGGTAATATCCGGGGCGGATTAGGTGGTGCAATTTCAGCAAAGTATTCAGCAGTAACCATCAAAGGAAATGCAGAAATCTGTAATAACAGTGCGGGTTACCGTGGAGGTGCGATATACACAGAGGGAACGACAAATGATTCTAGTCTGCTTAATATAGAAGGTGGAACTATCAGCGGCAATCATGTGAATGGAAGCGGAGCCGGTATATTCGCTATATGTTCTAGGGGAAACAAACATAATATGGATGTGATAATTTCCGGTGGAACGATAACAAATAATTACAGCGGAACAGGAGAGAATGAAGAAGAAAATGCGATCGTCTTGATGGGGTGGGATCCGAATCTGACTGAAGATACCGGTTTCGCAGATCTGAATCTTAGTGGCAGTCCGGTAATAACGGGAAGCGTAACACTTTCAGATGATAATAATTATGGGCCTCGTATATATGTAGGTAAATCTTTGCAATTATCAGACAAACATATTTTGGTGACACCTACATATGGAAAAGCTGATTTAATTGCGGTTGAATATGAGAATGATTCAGCAGCTGAATCGTTTGAGTCACAATTCTATTCAAATGGTATGAGCACACTGGTAAGAGATGGAAAGTATTTAAAATGGGCTCCGGTGAAACCAAAAATCACAATTACACCGGATAAAGAAAAAGGCTGTCCGTCTTCTAAAATTGTTTTAACGGCAAAGGCAACGCATGTGCTTGACGATAAAGGCATTACGTACAGCTATCAATGGTATAAAGATGGTCAGATCCTGAATAGTCAGACAGGAGAAACTCTTAAAGTCTCTGAGGCGGGAACCTATAAAGTGGAGGTAACAGCTACAAGTCAAGCAGGAGTGAATTCCACAGAGACAGCATCTATTGTAATTCCTGCGTTTGAACATTCTTATTCCTGGCAGTTTGATAAAACAAATCACTGGGAGCACTGCAGCATTGGAAATGAGAATACAACTCCGGAAGCGCATACATTTGGTGACTGGACAGTGACAAAACAGGCATCAATCGGAGTGGAAGGAGAAAAAGAAAGAACCTGTACATGTACAGCTTGTGGATACAAAGAAACGGCAACAATCCCCGCAATCTACATTCCAAGTTATCCGGTAACAGGTATTAAGGTATCTCCGGACACACTTACTCTTACCGGGAAAGATGAAACTGCACAGCTTACCGCTGAGGTGCTTCCATCTTATGCAGATAATACGCGGGTAACATGGAAGTCCAGTGATGAAAGCGTGGTAACTGTAGATGAAAAAGGTAAAGTAACCGCAGTTGGAAATGGAACAGCTACGATTACAGTCACATCCGTAAGCGGAAATTACACCGCAACTGTAGCCGTAACCGTAAAGATTCCGGTAGAAATTGAGAAGATCACGATTGAAGCAGAGAAGGAAACACTGACGAAGATTGGTGAATCCACAGAACTGAAAGTTAAGATTGAACCTGAGAACGCAGACGCCCAGAAGCTGATCTGGAAGTCTGGCGATGAAATGATCGCTGCTGTAGATGAGAATGGTAAAGTAACAGCAATCGGAAATGGAACGGTAATAATTACAGTAACTACAGAGGATGGAAAAAACACAGCTTCAATAACGATCACAGTGAAGATTCCTGATGAGCCTGTAATTAACAAGACAAAAGGGTTCGGACGCTTAAAAGTCCGTTCTGTAAACCAGACGAAAACTTCCATAACCTTAGAATGGAGTAAACTTGATGGTGTGGACGGATATTTGGTATATGGAAACCGCTGCAATACAAAGACAAAGACGTACAAATATCAAAAGCTTGCCACTATTACAAACGGAAGTACATGGACACATAAAAACCTGAAGAAAGGCACTTTCTATAAATATATCGTAAAAGCATATAAGATAGTAGATGGCAAAAAGGTAGTGACAGATACATCTGCCTCCATACATGTGATCACACAGGGCGGCAAATACGGAATTGCAAAATCTGTTTCCGTAACTAAGATCGGAAACAAAAAGAATGTTTCAAAAATAACCCTGAAAAAAGGAAAAACAGCACAGATCACAGCAAAAGAAATAAAAAAGGACAAAAAGATCAGACACCACAGAAATCTCTGCTATGAAAGCAGCAATACAGCAGTAGCCACTGTCAGTCCGGAGGGGCTTATCCAGGCAGTTGGTAAAGGAACCTGTACGATATGGGTATATGCACAAAATGGTGTATATGCGGCACTGACGGTTACTGTGAAATGATAAAACATGATATCATCTGAATATATAAAAGCAGGGCAGAAACAGTTTTAATGCTGTTTCTGCCCTGCTTTTGTCTGATTTCAATGGGAATTTTTTTACATTGCATTTTTGTCTTTCCGTCTGGGATTTTTATTAACTATTGGTTAGTTTTTTATAAGCGCCATTACAGTCATCTATAACTTTGATTGTAATTGACCTAAAAAGAAGCAGATCTCCGTTTCTGAACTCAGAAATGAAAATCTGCCAGCTTAACTTATGATACTAACGGCAGTACGTAAGTCACCCAGAACCATGACATAGGCATGATCAGCACCATCGCCGGTATCATGTCCGCAGTTGGGAAGTTCTTCAGCTTCACCATACGAAAACCGGTTGCAAGCATCAGAAACCCGCCACAGGCTTTAAAGTCATTGATCATGCCCGGTGTAGTCAACGGGAAAATCGCCGTTGCTGCAAAGAACAGGATCAGGAAAATGATCACCTGCGGAATGGCGATCATACACACTACCATTCCCAGGCTGCAGGCAAAAATAGCTGCTGTAAATAAATCCAGAATAGATTTGGAGATCAGCACTGAATGATCCCCGCTCATTCCGGATACGATAGAGCCATAGATTCCTGTTCCGCTTGCACAGAATAATACGATGATCGTCACCAGTGTATTCATAAACTCATCCTCAGAAAGCTCTGAATTTGAATTCTTGATAAATTTGCCGATCACACGCTGCATAACACCGGCACCGGCATTAATCCTTTCTCCAAGATGAATCGCAAGTCCGATTCCCGTACCGATCACAACAGAAAAAATAACCGCCGGCATATTTTCCATCAGACCGATGGTGCTGATTCCCATTCCCATAGAACATACCCCGAATACAAGGGTAATATCCTCTTTGAATTTCGGACTTAATTTGTGCCCCACAAGAGCCCCCAGGATTCCGCCGATAACTATGGATAATGCATTGATAATTATTCCAATAGGCATAACCTTTTTCTCTCTCCTTTATCTTTATCTTTTTTCTTCTTCGTAAATATTATACCCATCTCTGCCATTCTGTTTTGTCTTATATAGTGCAGTATCTGCATTTTTATACAGATCAAGATATCCTGTTCCATGTTCCGGAGCAAATGCCATTCCGGCACTAATGGTAATATTCTTTCCATTCATTTCCGTAAACGATAATTCTTCAACCTTTTTTATCAGACTTTCGATTCTGGAAACAGCAACTTCTCTGCTGTCCGTTTTCCTCATATATACTACAAATTCATCACCACCAATCCTGCCAACAATATCTCCTTCACGAAAATGTTCATGAAGCACTTCACCAAATTTGTGCAGGACTTTGTCCCCTGTAATGTGTCCATATATATCATTTACTTCCTTAAAATGATCCACATCCATGATCACAAAAGTTCCCGGTTCCTGCGGGTGTTCCTGCAGAACATTATGGATCCGTTCTTCTGTACTTCTCTTATTGTACGCGCTGGTCAGTGCATCTGTCTCTGCTGCCTGAATAAGCTGTTTATCCTTTGATCTGTTCTTAACAAATCCCCAAAGGAACAACATGCTTACCATAACACAAAACCCGATTGTAAAAATCAGTTCATATCTTCGTACAAAGTTATAAGATTTCTGCGCTTCAGAAACAGGGATAACATAACAAATCATCCAGTCATTCAATCCCATATCTGTATAGGCCAGATAACGGTCTGAATTATAATCATTTCCAATTCTTATTTTCATCAGTCCATCGGCACCCACTGTAAAATCTTTTTTCACTTCTGTCAGGGACGAATCAAAAATAAGTGTCTGATCATCATAAAATCCAAAGTAGTTATCGCCATATTCAATCTCATGATAGGCAAAATCACCATCATACGCAATAATCTCACCATCACTGGTAGTAATCAGTGTATATCCTACATCTTCAAAGAAATCGTTAAACAGCATACGGCTTAATGCAGTTACGTTATAAGAACCACCCAGAACTCCTATCACTTTTCCGTTTTTCCAGACCGGTACGCCCAGAATTACACGGGTTTCTTTATCTACGCTGCTCTCCAGTGGATCGCTTAGTGTTTCTTTTCCCTCCATTCCTTCCTTAAAATATCTCCTCAAAGATACATTCTTCTCTGCTCCGTTATCATAATGAGCCGTACCATCTGCTTCAATCAGTGCTGTACGCTCTAAAGCAGTTTCCTCTTCAAGCGATATTAACATTTCCATATTTTCATCCGACACAAGTTCTTCGGATTTTCCAATCTCTTTTGCTATACCCCTCAGATATCCATAATGAATATCCAAAATTGCTTTAATATGTTCACTCTGTCTGGAAACATTCGTCTTAATTACTTTCTACGAGTTACGCTCAATAGAATTCTGCGTGCATACCAGAAATATGCCCAGACTTACTGCTACCGCACACACAAATATAAGAGCAGCAGCTACATACTCAGTGATTTCATTTTTCTTTCTCATAAACATCTCCTTTCACCCCACATTTTTCTGTTTGTCTTTTGTTGGGTTACATTATACACACACTTTCCCGAAACTGCGTTCAAAATACTTTCACTGTTAATCCTCTGTAACAGATTTGTGTAATACATATATCTGTCGCTTAAACCTTCAGGACAATTTTAATATATCAAATCGAACTGTGAAAATCCAGATAAATCGTCAAATTTTCGTCAAAAAAAGACAGACTCTCTATTTTCTTTCAAGATATCTGTCTTTTTAATCATATACATTACATTGGTTCTAAAGTGTGTTTAAAAAATGCTTTACACAAGATATGCGTCACATTTTATGGGAGATTTTTTCAAACCCACACTGGTATGCCAGATGATCAGATCAGCTTAACAATATCATTATACATAACAAATACCATCAGCGCCATCAACAGCATCAGCCCTGCGAAATGGATGCCGCCCTCCACCTGTCTGTTAATCGGTTTTCTGCGGATTGCCTCTATGACAAGGAATACCAGCCGTCCACCGTCCAGTGCCGGAAACGGAAGGAGGTTCATAACTCCAAGGTTTGCAGAGAGCAGAACTGCCAGATTAAGCATATTCATCCACAGGATCATGGTTCCTTCGCTTTTGCTTTCCTCATACGTAGTTCCGATTGCATCCACAATTCCGACCGGACCACTCAGATCTTTCATTCCAAGCTTTCCGCTGACCAGCTCTTTCAGGCTGAGAATCGTTGTACGTACCATATATTTTACTTCTACGGCACCATATTTGACTACATTCAGCCCTTTTGCTTTTTCAGAATACATATTGTAGGTAAATCCTGATTCTGCCGTACGGTATTCTTTTGGTGTAACCGTAATATCATATTCCTGTCCGTCCCTGGAATAGGTAATCTTTACAGACTTTTCTGTCAGCGGATTCTCCTGAATATATTTCTGGTAATCTGCTGCATTTGTAATCTTCACTCCATTAATGGATGTGATCACATCTCCCTGCTGAATCCCTGCTTCCTGCAACGGCATTCCATCCATTACAGATTCCACTGTCATGGCAGAAGTATCATCCCCGTTGAAATTGCAGCCCAGAAGGTATCTCACATTTGTATCCGACTTATAGGAAATGTCCATCTTCTTTCCATCACGCTTAACAGTCAGGTTAATGGTATCTCCCTCTTTCAGCTGGTTCAGATAGGAATATACATAGAGATCTTTTCCCAGATCAATGTGATATCCCTGATAACCGGTAATAATATCTCCCTCTTTCAGTCCTGCCGCCTCAGCCGCAGAACCTTCCTTTACGGAAAGAACTCTGGATGGTTCATATCCTACAGCACCTACAATGATCACAGACAATACAAATGCCATGATAAAGTTAAATACCGGTCCTGCGGCAACTACAGAAATCCTGCCCCACACAGACGCACTGTTAAAAGTTCCCGGTTCATTCTCTATGTCCGTATCCTCCCCCAGCATGGCACAGGAGCCACCGATAGGAAGAAGTTTCAGTGAATATCTGGTATCTCCTTTCTCAAAACTGTAAAGTCTTGGTCCCATTCCCAAAGAGAATTCTGTGACCACGATCTTATTCAGCTTTGCAAAAAGAAAATGTCCCAGCTCATGAAAGAGAATGATTGCACTGAATATGACAATTGCAATAATAATTTTCAATCTACCACCTGCTTTCAATCCAACGATAAGTTTCTTTCTCAATCTCCAGAATCTGATCCAGGTCCGGATCCTTTACTGCTGTATGTCTGCTCATAGACTGCCCGATAATCTCGTAAATATCCAGAAAGCTGATTTTTTTCTGAAGGAATTTGCGGACTGCCAGCTCATTTGCAGCATTAAAAACGGTTGGCATACTGCCGCCTGCCCTTGCCGCTTCCACCGCCATTGGAAGACCTTTAAAAGTTTTCCTGTCCGGCTCCTCAAAGGTGATCTGCTTCAACATATGAAAATCCAGTCTGTCGCCTTTTAAAAATCTTCTGTCCGGGTAGCATAATGCATACTGTATCGGAAGTCTCATATCCGGTGTTCCAAGCTGTGCCATCACTGCACCGTCCTCGAATTCCACCATAGAGTGGATAATACTCTGCGGCTGAACCACAACCTGAATATGATCCAGATCTACATCAAAAAGCCATCTGGCTTCCATAACTTCCAGACCTTTATTTACCAGAGTTGCAGAATCCACTGTAATCTTCTGTCCCATTACCCAGTTCGGATGCTTCAGCGTATCCTCCAGAGTCACCTTCTCCAGATCTGCTGTTTTCTTTCCGCGGAAAGGACCGCCGGATGCAGTGATGAGCAGTTTATGTATCTGCTCTCTTTTCTCTCCATGAAGTGCCTGGAAAATAGCACTGTGCTCGCTGTCTACAGGCAGGATCTGCACACCGAACTGCTTTGCCAGCGGCATGATCAAATGTCCGGCTGTTACCAGTGTTTCCTTATTTGCCAGAGCAATATCCTTACCTGCAAGGATTGCTTCCATAGTTGGTCTGATTCCTATCATTCCTACGATAGCGGTCACCAGAATGTCTGATTCTTCCATTCTGGCAAGTTCGATAAGACCACCCATCTGGCTTACGATTTTTACATCCAGATCCTGCACACGTACTGCCAGATCTCTGGCTGCCTCTTCTTTCCAGACTGCAACAAGTCTGGGATGAAATTCACGTATCTGCTTCTCCAGCATTTCTACATTGCTGCCTGCTGCAAGACCAACTACTTCCAGGTCATCATTTGCACGTACCACATCCAGTGTCTGTGTTCCGATCGAACCTGTAGAACCTAAGACTGCTACTTTTTTCATATTGTACCTCATTTCAATACTTATACAACAATTTTATAAAATTACTTCTGACCTGACAGTTCTCATATCAGAAAATACTGTAAACATGTATATCAGAAGAATATATGCTCCGTTAGAGCGCGTCTGAAAAAGGCTTTCTGCAAGATGTGCGTCACAATTTGTGGGATATTTTGCCCGGATGAGGGCGCCGTAGCGGGCTACGGCAACTGAATTCGGGTGAAATATCCCGCAAAGTGGGGCGTGCAGATTGCGGGAATGATTTTTCAGACACGCTCTAGATCTCAATCATCACAAGAGAGAGGAAATAAATAACCGGTGCTGTGAAGATCACACTGTCGAATCTGTCAAGGATTCCTCCATGTCCCGGAATTAATTTTCCATAATCTTTAATCCCCTGATTTCTCTTGATCGCAGATGCAGCCAGATCGCCTACCATGGAGATCAGTGCTCCGATTGCACAGATCACAGCATATTCCAGCATCGGTCCCTGAGTGGCTGCTGCATAGATCACACCAAGAAGTGCAGCTCCTGCCACACCACCCACAGCTCCCTCCACAGATTTCTTAGGGCTGAGGACAGGTGCCATTTTATGTTTACCGATCAGCATTCCCACACAATATGCGCAGGTATCACATCCCCATGAGCACAGAAAGATCAGCCATACGTGGAACTTTCCACCGGGAAGCTCTCTGGTAAGATAAATAAACGACAACATAACTGCCACATACACAATACCAAACAGTGCAGGCATTACCTGCCCTGCCTCATAGGTTGGATAAGTGAACACGTATACAAACATGAGCAGCACAAGTCCGAAAATGATTGCCAGCACTCCATACCTCTCAAAATCAAGCAGTACTGCCAGATAATATAATACTGCGCCTAAATAGCCTGCTGCTGCCAGCAGATTTATCTTCTCATCCTGCACCTTCATTGCTCTGTACAATTCTCTCATTCCAATGAGAGAAACCGCAAGAAGTGTGAAAAACAGCACATAATCACCGCTGATAATAGTGGCAAGCGCAATAATCACAAGCAGGATTCCGCTTAAGAGTCTTGTCTTAAACATTCTTTACTCCTCCTTAACTCCGCCGTATCTTCTGTCTCTCTGATTATATTTCTCAATAGCCTTAATCAGCTCTGCTTTATTAAAATCCGGCCATGCCACATCTGTGAAATAAAATTCTGTATAAGCCATCTGCCATAACAGAAAATTGGAAAGTCTCAATTCACCGCTTGTGCGGATCATCAGATCCGGATCAGGGATTCCTGCCGTATCCAGGTAATTGTCAAAAACATGCTCATCAATTTCTTCCGGCTTTACTTTTCCATCTGCAACATCCTGCGCAAGTTTGCGGATACCTCTTATGATCTCATCTCTGCTGCCGTAGTTTAATGCAATCTGGAAATAGATTTCATCATATTTCTGAGAATATTGTTCCAGACGTGCAATACTTTCCTGAATATCCTGATCAAATGCCGAAACCTCTCCGATCACCCGGACACGCATTTTGTTCTTATCTGCCAGTTTAATACATTTTTTCAGATAACTTCGGAACAGTTTCATCAGACCGTCCACCTCATCTTTGGAACGTTTCCAGTTCTCTGTGGAAAAAGCATATACAGTCACATATTTAACTCCCAGCTCCTTCATATAGTCACAGACTGTTTCCAGATTTGCACAGCCCTTCACATGTCCGTAGCTTCTGGGCATTCCCTTTGCCTTCGCCCAGCGTCCATTACCATCCAGAATAATGGCAATATGATTTGGTACATTCATACTCTTGTTTCCTTTTCTTATCCTGTTATTCCTTTAACCTTACTGTCTCATCATAATGAACCACAGTTTCCGGTCCATTATCTCATTCAGATAAAAAGAGAGCCCGCATTCATGGAGCTCTCCTTTTCGTTTCCCTTATACGGTCATGATTTCTTTGCTCTTTGCATCCACTGCCGCATCAACTTCTTTGATATATTTATCTGTGCTCTTCTGGATTTTCTCCTCAAGTTCTTTGATTTCATCCTCAGATACATCCTGTTTTGCAAGTTTCTTAAATGCATCATTTGCATCACGACGAATGTTGCGGACTGCTACTTTGGCTGCTTCGCCTTTTTTCTTGACATCTTTAACCAGTTCCTTACGGCGTTCCTCTGTAAGTTCCGGGAATACAAGGCGGATTACTTTACCATCGTTGCTTGGATTTAATCCAAGGTCAGAGGTAAGGATTGCTTTCTCAATTCCTTTGATCAGGCTGCTTTCCCATGGCTGGATCTGGATCATACGAGCTTCCGGGACAGTGATATTTGCCACCTGCTGAAGAGGTGTCGGAGCTCCGTAATAATCTACGGCGAGTTTGTCAAGGATATGCGGGTTCGCACGTCCTGCACGAATTGTAACCAGTTCGCTCTCAAGACTTGCCAGTGTCTTTTTCATCTTCTCTTCATATTTCTGAATTCTCTCATCCATTAGGTTCGTCTCCCTCTTTTTATAGTTTTTATATTACACTTTCTCTGTAAACTGACTTATAAGCCTTACTTATACAGTAACCTTAGTTCCGACAAATTTGCCATGTACTGCATTGATGATGCTGTCATTTTCATCCAGTGCAAATACCAGCATCGGCATCTTCTGTTCCATACACATGATCGATGCTGTCAGATCCATAGCTGCCAGTTTCTTTGCAACTACTTCTTCAATGGAAATTTCATCATATTTTACTGCATTCGGGTTTGTCTTCGGATCACTGTCATAAATTCCGTCAACAGCTTTTGCAAGAAGGATTGCTTCTGCTTCGATCTCTACTGCGCGAAGTACAGTGGCTGTATCTGTGGAGAAGTAAGGATGTCCTGTACCGCCTGCAAAAAATACGATCTTGCCCTGTGCAAAGCTTGCTTCCACTGCATCCTTAGAGTAAAGGCTTGTAAATGCACCGCATACAAATGGTGTAAAGATTTCTGTCTTTAATCCAAGGTATCTGCAGATATCAGATACATAAATACAGTTCATAACTGTTGCAAGCATACCAATCTGATCAGCCTTATTCCTGTCGATAGTCTCACTGGTGCGTCCTCTCCAGAAATTACCTCCGCCGATCACGATGCCGATTTCCAGTCCTTCCTCAGCAATTGTCCTGATCTGCTTTGCAACTTCAATAACAGTCGCCTCGTCAAATCCGGTCTTCTTCTCACCGGCAAGGGCTTCACCGCTTAATTTTAATAATACACGTTTCATAGTAACTGTCTCCTGAAATTAATTTTATCGCAGGTAACAGAGGATCGGAATACCTCCTCTGTTACATTCGTAGTTCTATTCTACCATATTCCGGCAACAATTTCATTACCATTTTCATCAACTGTTGTAGAAACTGTGAAATTGCTGTAATAATGGAATCCTGTTTTACCTGTCTCAGGATCATCCTCATAGCTGCTGCCCTGTGGAGAACCGCATGCGCCTTCCAGTGCATCCAGAGACTGACCGATATACTGTTCTGCTGTGGAAATCATATCGCCGCCATTTCCCGGATCATCGTTACTGCCCGGATTATCATTAGTACCCGGATCGTCTGAGTTTCCTCCATTGCCCGGATCATCTGAATTATCCCCGGTTCCATTGCCACTGTTATTATTCTGATCAGAACTGTTGTTACTATCTGTGGAATCAGAATTATCTGCAGACTTCTTATCACTGTCGTCTGTGGAATCTGATTCTGACTCACTGTCATCTGTAATGCCAAGACGTTCCTTTACCGCATCAAGCGTGGATACTTCTTTTGTTGATGTACCTGTCAGATATTTTGCATATGGGATCGCATCATCATCTGTGCCATCCATACATAACGTAATCTGCGAAATTGTTCCAAGCGGAATATCGCGGAAAAAGCATTCATTCTTGTCCTCATCAGCATATGCAATACGGATATCATAGGAAGCTGTACTCTTGTTGGATGTTGTCTGTGTATCTGTTGTCTGTGTATCTGATGTCTGTGTATTTGCAGTCTGTGTATTTGCAGTCTGTGTATTTGCAGTCTGTGTATTTGCAGTCTGCATATAATACAGTGCCTTGTCCTTATCTGTCAGGGTAAACATTCCATTGATGAGATCATCTCCCCATCCTCCATCCTCGTCTGCATCATAATCCTCACTGTCTTCATCCACATGAGTCCGGATATAGAGTGACTGGATGTCATCCCCTGTATTATTTACAAACACAATCTTAGATGCTGTGGAAGTTTTCTCCCCCATTACATTCTTTATGTCTTCATCTGCTGTCTGCTGCATATCCACCATATCGACTGCCTTGGTTACTTCAGGAGTCGGGGTAGCTGTTACCTCTACAGGTGCTGTCTCTGTTGTCTTTTTCTTACCACATCCGGCAGCTGCCACTGTCATTACCAACAGACCTGCCAGTATTAAATAACGTTTCTTCATAATATATTCCCTCCTGCTATATGGAATATCTTTTTTCTTTTTAACAATGTCATTTTTTCAATTCCCTATTATTGCAGAGTATCGAAAACTTGTCAACTAAGCCTCTGCCGATTTCATACAATTTTAAGACTTTCAGGTTTTTAAAGTTTCTGCCTGCGGACGCATTCTTATGAAAAAATCACATTTTTCCTACTTCATATTATTGCACAAAAGGAAACGCTCACTGTAATCAGCGGATACTCACCAGAAAGGATGTTACTGTGACTTTCACTCGCAAAAAACACCTCGCGGAATATTACCAGTGAACAGTAACGAAAGGACTACCATGTTGCTCTGGCAGTCCTTTCTCATCTCTTTGTGGTCATATTTAATATATTTCTATTCTGCCAGCTTCATCAGAAGTTCCACGCATTCTTCCTCTGATAAAACCGAAGTATTCAGGCAGATATCATAATTTTCCATTTTTCCCCATTCATGTCCTGTATAAAAGTTATAATAATCTCTTCTCTGACGGTCTTTATATGCAATCCTGTCAAGTGCTTCCTCCTGAGAAATATGCTTATTTTTCTTAATCCGTTTAATACGGTCTTCCATATCAGATGCATAAATATACACGCGAAGCAGCTGATTATCATCCTTCAGAATCTGGTCTGCACATCTTCCCACAAAAATGCATGGACCTTCCTGTGCCAGGCGCTTCACTGTCTCTTTCTGCGCATGAAACATCTTCTCCGGAATCGTCAGGCGTTTTTTATCCTGCGATTCTTCTGACATCATTACTCCGATTGCATAAAGAAGACTGGTCTTGCCTTTAAATTCATTGATGATTTCCTGACTGATTCCATGCCTCTCTGCTTCCTTCGGCAAAAATTTACTGTCGTAACAGGGAACTCCCATTTTTTCTGAAAGCAAAGCTGCAATATATCTTCCACCGCTTCCATACTGTCTGCTGATCGTGATTGTTTTCATAGGGCACCACTCCTTTCAGCTCATCTGCCTGAAAATGAATTGTTATTTTTTTATCTATATGATAGATTATAAGAATTTTCGAATATTTTTATGCAGAATAAACAGCCCTATTTCAGGCAGCTATTAAAAATTTGGTTATAAATATGGACAAAACGGGCAGTAACAATAAGTGTGACAATCATCACGTAAAAAATAGCAAAATAAACAAAATTAGCGATACTTTATGTTTGTGAGCTTATTTCGCGTAGAAAAATAGTTATCTACACAACGTCAATAAGGGCATATTCTTCAAAGATAACGTCCATTTCGGGTGAATAGCATCCTTCTGCCTGGAAAAAACGACGGTGTTCATTACGCCAATATTCAAGACTGAGGTCACCTTCACCTTCCTTACGGGCAAGCTCCGCGGTGACATCAGAAAAGCGCGGTAAATGCAGGCCAATTACTCTGATAACACAGACAGGCTCACCACGGCTATTTTCTACAATCTTATACTCCCCAATCATCGGAAATGCGTTGTCTTCAATACATCCCGCCAGCGAACCACAGGAAGCTGTTTTAACACCAGTCGCAATCAACGTTGCGAGGTGATCGGCCAACGCTGCTGAATCGCCAAAAGTACAAAAGGAAGCATGGGGATA
>ENA-OVGQ01003078-OVGQ01003078.1-human-gut-metagenome-genome-assembly--contig:-NODE-3078-length-13782-cov-6.091790_pt1 | contig 13782 bp, 10 predicted proteins | sample MGYA00237774_ERZ505427 | MGnify/ENA primary metagenome ERZ505427 (study PRJEB26158, sample SAMN06016404) | human gut metagenome | biome: human gut; feature: ankylosing spondylitis patient; material... | reverse complement strand
CCGGACGGTTGTGGCCCCACTGGCCGGGACGCGGACCGCCCTGACCACCTTGGCCCGGACGACCGCCACGGAAGCCGCGGCCCTGCCCCTGGCCTTGGCCGGGACGGCCCGGACGACCGCCACGACCGTTATCAGCAGTCGGACGAGCCATCGGATGCGGACGCGGAATATCACCCGGCGTCGGGGTGTGCATACCCTGCTTGCGGGAGAACGGGTTGTTGCCCGGGCGCGGGCCCTGAGCGTGCGGGCGCGGAATCGCATTTGAAGCGGCATTGCCGCCATTGGCACCGGCGCCGCCCTGAGCGTGCGGGCGCGGAGCCGAAGCATTGCCGCGGTTGTTCTGATGCTGAACCGGCTGGCCATTGTTCGGACGGCCCTGGTTGTTACGACGATCGTTGTTACGGCGATCGTTCGGGCGACTCTGACGACCGTTCTCACGGCCTTCGCGATTATCGCGACCATTCTCACGGTTGTCGTTCTGACCGTGGCGGCCGGGGGTCGGCATGCCGGGGCGTGCGCCGCCCTGCGGACGCGGTGTCGGTGCACCCGGAGTCGGAGCCTGCTGATGTGCCGAGGCAGGCGATGCCTGACGTGCGGGAGCGGCCGGAGTCGGTGCGGAAGATGAAGTGGAAGCCGGGGCTGAAGGTGCGGCCGGGCGGCGCTGCTGCACGGGCTTGGAATCGCCCTTGGCGTTGTCCTTGGCGAACTCTGCCTTCAGACGCCGGGCTACCGGCGGTTCAATCGTAGAAGAAGCGGACTTGACGAATTCTCCCATGTCCTTAAGCTTCTCAAGCACGGTTTTGCTATCGACATTCAAAACCTTAGCCAGTTCGTATACGCGTGGTTTCGCCACTAATTACTCCTATTCTGTGACCACGCGCGTGCATGGGCGTGGTCAGTTGGTGATGACGGCAAGCCTACCCTGTCTCATCGTGCGACCATGATCGTGTTACCTCGTCTCTGGTGTGGGCGATTTCGCGCACACTACGCCAGCCCACATACGCCAATCAAGCATACTCATAGCGCTGGATAGCGTAGACGCAGCGAGCCGCGCCATTGCTGACGCGGCTCGTATCAGGAAATAATGCGCCCTGAAGATCATTCGCCTTCGAGCCCGGCGGCCTATTCGGCTTCCGGAGCAGCAGCCTCGGCCGCAGCCTGGGCGGCCTTTTCGGCGGCGACTTTCTTGGCATGGGCCTCGGCGGATTCGATGCCGATCTTCCAGCCGGTCAGCTTGGCTGCCAGTCGTGCGTTCTGGCCTTCCTTGCCGATGGCCAAGGACAGCTGGTCGTCGTGGATGAAGGCGATGGCGGTCTTGTTCTTCTCGCTGATCACCTGCACGCCGGTGGCCACAGCCGGGGACAGCGCGGCTGCCACGAACTTGGCCGGATCGTCGGAGTAGTCGACGATGTCGATCTTCTCCGGGCCAAGGTTCTCCATAACGGCACGCACGCGAGCGCCGCCGGGGCCGATCAGCGCGCCCTTCGGGTTCACGCCATCGGTGTTGGCCTTGACCGCGATCTTGGTGCGGGCGCCGGCCTCACGAGCGATGGCCATGATGGACACGGCACCGGAGACCAGTTCCGGCACTTCGCGCTCGAACAGCTTGCGGACCAGCTCCGGGTGGGAGCGGGACACCACGATTTCCGGGCCCTTGATGCCACGGGCCACGTTCACCACGTACACGCGGATGCGTTCGCCGTGGCGGTAACGTTCGCCGGGCACCTGCTCACGGCGAGGCAGAATGGCTTCGACATCGCCCATCGCGACATGCACGTTGGAGGGGTCGGAAGCATCCTGCTGGATGATGCCGGTGATGAGCTTGCCCTTCTGGCCGGAGAACGCACCGAATACCTTCTCATCTTCGGCGCGGCGGAACAGCTGGGTGATGACCTGGCGTGCGGTGGCTGCGGCGAGACGGCCGAAGTCACGCGGGGTGTCATCGTATTCCTCGCCCAGCTTGGGAACGGGGTAAGGGTTGTCTTCGGTGGGTTCGACCGGAATTTCGTCGGCGGCCCACACGGTGAAGTTGCCGGAACGTTCGTCAAGCTCCACGCGCGCGTGCTTGGCGGCGTGCGGGGTCTTGAGGTAGGCGAGGCGCAGGGCCTCTGCCAGCGCTTCATCCAGGGTTTCGGGGTCGATTCCTTGCTCGGCGGCGAGCTTGTGTATTCCTGTCAGGTCCAGTTCCATCGATCCGTACCTCCTATGAAGTTATGTGGCGCATGGCCTATGAGTAGTCACAGTTAGCTATTAGTGTATGTTTCCATGCAGACACGCTTCTCTTCAGGACGGTTTACCCGGCGCTTGGCATCCGTACTATGCGCGAGCGCGATGCTGTGTTCGCTTTCGGCGTGTTCGATGCCGCGACTGGCCGGACGGGCCGAGGCAGAAGCTCAAATGACCCCTTGCGAGAAAGCGATGACGTTGGCGGGCTACGCCACCCATCCGGCTGAAGGCACGCCGTTATTAGAGCAGTATGCCACCGGTCTGGCCGCTCCCCTGGCTTGGATTGACGTTGCCGGGTATTGTTCGGGTCGTTTTGCCGAGGGAACGTTACGTGACGCGCAGACCAAGCAATGGCTGGCTTTTCTGGCCGATAAATTCGGGCAGTCCGCGCCTGAGGTGACGCCGGCGCGTCTTGATGGCGTCACGTCCGCCAACGTTGATCGATCGGTATTGGATGCGATGGCCGTGGCCGAGGATCGCGCCGGATTCGCTATCGAGGTCTTGGCCGCACGAGGACAGACCGCTGGGGCTACGTTGGCGTTGAGCGATATGCATAAGACCGCCGGGCAGCAGTTGGTTGCGCTGGCGAACGGCAATTTTGATGATTCCGGCGCACAATCCAGTTCTTCCGGCCAAAACGACCCCCGCCAAAAGGTCTATGCCATCGACCAACTACTGGCCAACCCCACCACCATCGCCGACAAGGCAAGCGGCCAAACCGTACCGACCGCCGCCGCCATCGAAATGGACTGCGCCCGCGCGCAGATCAAGGCCGTGACCGAATCGAAATCTTCCACCGAGAGCGATACGCTGCTCATCCTCGCCGCACTGGCCGCCAAGCACGCCTACACCGCGTTCCAACTTGGCTACCCAGCGACTGACGCCGCATTGTTCGAGTAGACACACACTCCTCACGAAGCCGATGCGAACTTGTTGGATGCTAGTGGGCAAGTCGAGTTGAGGCACGTTCCACCAATGTGAAATCGGTGGTGTACGTACGGGCCGGGCCTGAGTATCCTTCGATGCGGTCGATAAGCATGTCAACGGCATGCTTGGCATAATCATCGATATGAGGATCGATGGTGGTCAGCGCCGGCACCGAGTACTCGGCTTCCGGCACGTTATCGAAGCCGACCACTTGTACATCGTCAGGTACATGCAAACCACATCGTTGCAATTCATGAATTGCGCCTAAAGCAATGGCATCATTGAGACACACTACAACATCCGGGCATGGGAGCTTGTCTAGCATAGCTTTTGTCACGCGCATACCTTCACGCTGATTCATGCTTTCTGCCGGAATCACATACCGCCAATTCACCGATAATCCGCGCTCTTCAAATGCCTTCACATATCCTTGGGCGCGTAACGCCTGGGTCCCTTCCGTCTGACGACGCAGCACTGCCTCATCCACCAGTTCAGGAAGAACACCCATCAGAGCAACCGTTTGGGCACCTTCATCCAAAAATCTTCCTACAACCGTGGAGATGGATTCAATGTTGGGCATGGTGATCCAATCGCTTTTCCCGTAGGCCAGATGGTCTCCGGTCGTTACAATCGGATATGGCTGCTCCAGAACGGCCCCTTCATCCGCGAGCGGCGACATTACGAACAGAATCCATCCTTCCGCCCCTAAACGATAGGACTCGTCAACGCTGGCAACCAACCCTTCACCGTCGGAACCATATGTGTTGATGACTACACCGTAATGGCGTTCTTTTGCGTATTCAATGACCTTGTCAGTGAAAAAAGGAACGAACGGCTGCGAGAAATCGAAGATGTTGAGTCCAATAAGCTTTGTGCCGCCAGATCGCATTGCACGCGCCGAAATATTGACGGTATATCCAAGCTTACGCATCACCTCTTCCACACGGCGACGTGTATCCGGTCTCATACTGCCAGTGTCATTCAGCACATTGGAAACCGTCTTGATGGAGACGTTCGCCTCACGCGCCACGTCCTTGATAGTTACGCGGTTTCCCATTGCTCGAATCCATTTCTGCTTATTACATGACACACCTTCAACAGCGTCATTATGTTCTTATTATGGTAAGTCACAGTCGGGTCGAGCATCTCCTCCTCATATCGGAATCATCTACCCCTCAACCTCAGAATTCAGCCAAGGAGCTTTCCTCCGTTGGACCCCATGCACCATTAGGCAAATATCCTTCTGACAATACTGCAGGACGATCGAACGTAGAGGTTAAACTTTCTGGTTGAAGAAACGCACGCACGCCATCCGAACAAGGGACTTTCTGACCGCCGGCTTTCAACCTAGCTTTTTACATACCCGTCTTTTCTCCTTATTCCTTTGTTGGGTATCGAATTGTTCCAGTCGATGTGAATGACGGCATTGTCTTCCTTTGACTGGTATGCCACATTACATTAGTGGCGAATCCGAACCTCTCTTTCTGCAATCCGGGCATGTTGATGATTGTTTGGGTATTGCTTGGTGGTTGTACAGGGCACAGCAACCATAAGAGACTGCGCCCTGTCATGCGCCACCGTCACTCGAATCACTTCACGTGCACGGCGGTCCAGGAGACCGGCGGCAAGGTCACACGCACAGTGCCGGTATCGGCGTCGGACGTGATGGTGGTGTTGGGGTGCAGAACGACTCGGTTCTGGTCTTCCAGCGTGTTTTTTGCCAGCAGATCATCCTCGTGCAGGGTTTGCGCCTCGACCGCGGAAAGTGCGAATCCTTCCGGCAGCTTGATGGCAAAGTCATTGGCCGCTTCCATGGAGCGATTGACCACAAACACGCTGATCGTACCGTCCTCACCACGCACGGCTACGGAATTGATCGTCGGCACTTCACCGTATTTGTCGGTTTCATACGTTCCGGAAGCCAGTTTCGGTTCAAGCACCGTGCCGCCCTTGGCGAGCTTTGCGGTCAGCGAGAACGGATAGAACGTGGTCTGACGCCACGCCGGGCCGCCCGGTTCGGTCATAATCGGCGCAATTACGTTGACCAACTGGGCCAGGCTGGCGGCGTGCACGCGGTCGGCGTTCTTGAGCAGGGTAATCATCAAATCACCGAACACCACGGCGTCGGCGGCGCTGTACACATCCTCGAGCAGGCGCGGGGCAACCGGCCAATTGCCGATGCCTTCCGGATTCTTGCTCGGCTCTTCGTTGAGATACCAGACATTCCATTCATCGAACGAGATGAACACGTCGTGCTTGCTCTTCAGCCGGGCCTTGGTTGCATCGATGGCGGCGGCGACATCGTTGATGAAACCGTCCATATCGACGCCCGAGGCAAGGAAGCTCTTCATGTCACGGGTGCCATCAGGCTGAAGTTCCGGATGGTAGTACGCATGGCAGGAGACGAAGTTGACGTTGTCAAACGTCTTCTCAAGTACGGTTTCTTCCCACTTGCCGAAGGTGTCCATCACGTGGCTGGATGAACCACAGACCACCAGTTCAACGTTCGGATCGATGGCGCGCATACCTGCCGCCACCGAGGCCGCCAAGGTGCCGTAATCCTCGGCGGACTTGTGACCGGTCTGCCACGGGCCATCCATCTCATTGCCCAAGCACCACATCTTGATGCCGAACGGCTGATCGGCACCATTGGCGCGACGCTCCTCGGAGAGCTTGGTGCCGCCGGGAATATTCGCGTATTCCAACAGGTCGAGGGCCTCTTCAAGACCACGGGTACCCAGATTTACGGCTTCCATCAGCTCGTTGCCGCCGGTTTTTTCCAGCCATTTCGCCATTTCGTGCAGACCAAACTGATTGGTCTCGGTGGAATGCCATGCCAAGTCCAGGCGACGCGGCCGCTCATCACGAGGACCAACGCCATCCTCCCAGCGATAGCCGGAAACGAAATTGCCGCCAGGATAGCGAATCGTGGTAGCGCCGAGTTCCTTGACCAGTTCGATGACGTCCTTGCGGAAACCGTCTTCATCGGCTTCGGGGTGGCCCGGCTCATAGATGCCGTCGTATACGCAGCGACCCAGATGCTCCACGAACGACCCGAACAGTCTGTCGTTGACCGGAGCTACTTCAAAGTCATTATCGACGACGAGTCGAGATTCCTCCAGCTCCCCCGGTTTATTGTCGTGCGAATGCTCGGACATGTGCTCTCCTTTAATCGTTGTCTTCAATACCGCAAGACAACGTTGTGCTAAATACCAAAAGCAATCGGCCCATCTTCTTGGTTCACCTGTTTTGCGGCATCGCCAATCAGCGGTGAATGTGCGTTCTGGATATTTAATACAACCTTGTACTTCTGTTGATATCGATAATACGATGGTTGTACTTAGTACGCAAGTCCCGCTGAGTACAACGTTATCCTTTTCGCTATTTTCCACCCGACACGCCGTATACGATACAGCACAGGAGCGAATACGGACGTTCGTATCAAAAACAAAAAGGGTTCCGGGACAAACCCGGAACCCTAAAGGCGGATAAGGCGAGATTCGAACTCGCGGAGGCTTTCACCTCACACGCTTTCGAGGCGTGCTCCTTAGACCGCTCGGACACTTATCCATGCTGCCAAAATGGCAACTTGTTCATTATGCCACATTCTGCCGACCTGGCAAATCGGAGTTTCGCTGAGCTCGATTCAGTGTGGGATAATGCGATTTTGTGTGAGATTGCGATGGGTCAGACGATGAGCCGATTAACAGTCCGAATTGGTCAACTGCGAAAATCCGAATTCTTCAACTACCAAAATCCGAATATTGGTGGTGGTAGAAGCGGTGACGGGGCCACTCTGCATTGAGTGGTCTCTCCCTCGGTCAGCCTTACGGCTGACAGCTCGAACGCAATTAAGGACAGCTTTCCAGCTGCCATTTTATTTGCTCACTGTCGTTCGCCTTCGCCTAAAAACGCCTCCGGCGTTTTCTTCACGGCTCAGCTCATCAGAGGGGGCTTGGAATTTTGTTTATGCCACCTGTTCGTGGACGGAGGCGTTGACCCATTGGGACTGCTGGACGTTGTATCCAGAGAAGATGCCGATGTCGAGCATGCAGTCGCGGTAATCGCGGCCGTGGGCGATGGTGATGTAGCTGTCGTCCACCAATCGGTTATGCGTGGGATCCAGTCCGACCCATCGGCCATCCTGATACACCTCGACCCAAGCATGGGTCGCGCCCTCTCCCCCAAGCAAACCGGCAATGTAGCGCGCGGTCAATCCCACATGCCGGCACACGGACAGCATCACGTGCGCATAATCCTGGCATACGCCCTTGCGCTGAGCCAAGGCCTGTTCGGCGGTGGTGCGAATCGTGGTGGAACCGGGCGTATACACAAACGCCTTGTAGACCTCATCCATCACTTCGGCAGCCTGCTGCACCGGAGTGGCGTCGGGAGGCAGCGCCGCCAAGCGTTCGCGGCATACGGCAATCATCGCCTCCACGTTCGGGCCGGGAATGGTGAGCGCTGAATTGAATCGGTACAGCGGTTTATAGGCTTCCTTATGGATATGCGCATTGTCCACGAAGGCGATGCCGGTCACCGAGTAGCTGAATATGTCGTGCGGCTCAGGGATGAATCCGGTCATCACCACGGAGTCAAAGGAGTCGATGGTGGTTTCGAGTTCGGTTTCGGGCTGAATCTTCACTTCCACGTCAATCACCTGTTGGCGAGGGCCAGTGGAGGGAATACAGCGAAGCTGGAACCTGTGATCGGTGACCGGTGCGCTGAAGGACAGCCTCATCTCATAGTCGAACACGAGTTTTTTCACAACGTCTCCTGCACTTACACACGAGCCGGCAACCGGCATATTCTCGGGATAACGACACTACAGCCATGGCTGAGGTATGGTCCGTGCGCTCACAGCCCACGCATATATTCCGGCAATCTGCTGATATGCACAGGCCGGCACTCGGGCGCACGGTTTTTTCGCCATACCACCATAGCATTTGAACCCGTCAGGGTGTCAGGTCGGGATCAGGGACGCTTGGCGTCCATGTTCATGGAGCTCAGTGAGCCCATGTCTTTGATGGCCAGCGCGCTGACACGGCCGGAGTAGTCGTCAAGGTACTTCTTCAGCAGGTCGGCGACTTCCTGATATCCGCGAGACGGCAGCTGACCGACCAGCCAGCTCAGTCCGTCGGCGAAGCAGCTGGGCAGCGGCATGCCGTCCAAGGTCATCGAATAGGCGGCGAGCTTCTTGAGCGGCGCTTCCAGCTCCTCCATCGTCAGGCCGAAGCGCGTGTACAGGTCGATGCGTTCCAGATATTTGCCGATGAAGATGAACGCCTTCAGCGTGGGGTCGACCGGCGAATTCTCGATGCCGCCCCAGAAGGCGAGCATGTCATCGGTAATATCGCGCTGCTTGTAGATGTCCTCGGCATCGGCCGCGTATTTGGCGGCATCGGTGATATTGGTCATCGCCAACTCCACGTACTGCAGCAGACGCGAGCTCAATTCCGGGCGCAGAATCACGGCGTTGTTGAATGCGGAGGTTACGGCCGACCGCACCGAATCAGGATTGGACCCGTCATACAGGAAGCTGTTCACGAACCCGTCGAAGTCCTCGAAATCTTCGGGCAGGTCGAGTGCGTGAGCGAACGGACGGAAGGCGTCCACATCAGTGTCCATCACACGATCGTAGAACGGGAAGAACTGGTTCAGCGTGGTGAAGGCGCGCTCGGTGTACCGGCCCAGCCAATACAGGTTGTCTGCCTTGGAAGCGGTGACCAGAGACAACGAGTGGCGGCGGGACTGGTTCAGCAGGTTCGCCACCTGCGTTTCGGCACCGTATTCATGCTCCACGCCGGATTCGGGTGCCAACACCCACGTATCCTTGAATCCGCCACCCTGCGACGAGTTGACAATCATCTGGCCAGGCACCGACGAGTATCGAGTCAAGCCCGAATACCACACGTGCGTATTCTTGCCGGTGACCACGAAGGCACGCAAATCGCACTTGCGCGGCGACATCTCGCCGGTCTTCGGGTCCACCACATCGATATCACGGAACTGAATCACCTCTTGGGCAATGAATCGACGCGGCTCCTCCTTGATCCGGTTGGCGAGCTCCTCACGTGCGGCGGCATCCAGCGACGAACCAAACACCACGCCGTAACCGCCGGCTTCGGCCACATCCTTGATGACCAGCTCGCCCATCCGATTCAGGACTTCCTTGCGGTCGGCCTCGAACATCGGCATGTACGTGGGCGCGTTGTTGAGAATCGGTTCCTCGCCGAGATAGTACTTGATCATCTGCGGCACGAAGTAGTAGATGGCCTTGTCATCGGCCGCGCCGTTGCCCGGCGCGTTGACGATGGCCACGTTGCCCGCGCGGTAGGCGGACAGGATACCGGGCACACCGATCACCGAATCAGGATTGAAGGCGAACGGGTCGAGGAATTCGTCGGACAGGCGGCGGTAGACCACGCCCACACGGTGGCGTTTGCCGGCGTAGTCGAGGAAGTAGACCTTGTTGTCCACCACTTCGAGGTCCTCGGGGAAGGCCAACGCCGCACCGGTTTTCTCCGCCAGATAGGCGTGCTCGAAGAACGCGGAATTGTAGCGGCCGGGAGTCAGTACCACGGCGATGCCCTCGGTGGAGACAAAGTCCATGGCTTTGCGCAACAGGCGCGGGTATTCGCGATTATCGCGAATACGAACGTCGCGGAACAGGCGCGGGGAGATGCGGCGCTCGATGTCGCGCACGAACAGCGGGTAGCTGGCACCCGAGGGAATACGCAGGTTGTCTTCCAGCACCCACCATCGTCCGTCCTCGCCTTGGACCAGGTCCTCGCCGGCGATGTGAGCAAAAATGCCGCCGGGAGGGGTCACGCCGTTGACCTGCGGGAAGTAGCCGGCCGAGGTGTATACGTATTCCTCCGGCACCACGCCGTCATGGATGATGGCCTTGTCGGAGTAGATGTCCTTCAGATAGGCGTTCAGGGCGTTGACGCGCTGCTTCAAGCCCTTCTCCAATTCGTCGTATTCGTCGGATTCGATAATGCGCGGCACAGGGTCGTACGGGAACAGCCGGTCATGGTATTCGCCGTTCTTGTAGATGCCGAAACGCACACCGTTGCGGGACAGCTCTCGATTGATCGCTTCGCGACGGTTTACCAGTTCATGGGCCAGTCTGCGTGCTGCGGATTCGATCATCGTGCCTGCTCCTTGCTGTGGCGGCTTCTGTGGCTTCAAGCGGTTAGGCGTGTTGAGCGCACGCTGACGCCGCAAGCCGTAACCGGGTTTGATGGTTTCAACCTAAGGCGGGCCCGTTTCAACAAACGCGCGAGAATGTTACAGGCAGGTCACTTCGCCGGCCGCGTGCATCTTGACGACCGCACTCGTCTCGCCGACCGCACTCGTTACAATGAATGGCTATGACACGACTGCGCATTGACTTGGCCTACGACGGCGGCGGATTCTATGGCTGGGCCAAACAGCCCAATCTTCGTACAGTGCAAGGCACCATTGAAGATGCGCTGCACAAGGTGCTGCGGGTGCCGACCGATGACGCGGCCGAACCGTTACGCTTGACAGTGGCTGGACGCACCGACACCGGTGTACATGCCTCCCACCAAGTGGCGCATCTGGATGTATCCGATGAGGTACTGAATCGCTGCGTAGGTCACATGACCATTCCGGTCACCGAGGCGCTGACTCGCAGACTCAAGGCTGTGCTGCCTTCGGACATCGTCATTCATGGCATTGCCGTAGCTCCGGTCGGCTTCGATGCCAGGTTCTCCGCATTGGAGCGCACTTATGTGTATCGGGTCGCCGATCGTTCGTCTGAGGTCGACCCGCGCCTGCGTGGATGCGTACTTACCGTGGATGAAGCGCTGGATCTGGAGCTTATGAACCGCGCAGCCTCATTGACCATCGGCCTGCACGATTTTGGTTCCTTCGCCACTCCGAATCCGGGAGGCACTACGATCCGTGAAGTCAAGACCGCCTATTGGCGGCGGGTGCCGATCACTCCCCTAGTACCGGATGAGATGGCATCGCATGAAGCATATCGGACTCCGTCGCTGGAGTCCGGCCTGGTAGTGTTCACGATTGTGGCGGACGCCTTTGCCCGCAATATGGTGCGCTCCCTGGTCGGCTCATGCATCAAAGTTGGTTCGGGACGCAAATCACTGGAGTGGTTTGCCGGCAAAATGGCCGAGCCAGTACGTGAAGGCTCAAGCGGGCCGATTGCGCCGCAGGGCCTGACTTTGGAGCATATCGCATATCCCGCCGATGATCAGCTGGCCGCAAGAGCCGAGGCCATTCGGGCCGTACGTACGTTGTAGATTCTATGAAAACAACGCAAAAGGGCTGGAACCCAAACGGATTCCAGCCCTTTCAGCTAGCTTAGCGAAACGCTATTCAGCTCACTCGGCCTTCTCGGCGTCAGCGGCTTCCTCAGCGGGAGCCTCAGCCTCAGCGGCGGCGGTCTCCTCGACCGGAGCCTCAATAGCCTCAGCAGCCTCAGTGGCCTCAGCCTCAACGGCCGGAGCTTCTTCTTCGGCAACCTTGGCGGCGGCTTCAGCTTCCTTCACAACAGCCTTCTTGGCAACCGGCTCGGTGACGAGCTCGATCACAGCGGCCGGAGCGGCATCGCCAACGCGCGGAGCGATCTTGACGATACGGGTGTAGCCACCTTCACGCTGCTCCATCTGCTCGGCAATCTGGGTGAACAGGATGTGCACCACGGACTTGTTGCGGATGACGCGCATCACGCGACGGCGGGAGTGCAGATCACCACGCTTGGCGAAGGTGATCAGGCGCTCGGCCAGCGGACGAAGGCGCGTGGCCTTCGGCAGCGTGGTGGTGATGCGGCCATTCTGGAACAGGCTGGTCGCCATGTTTGCCAGCATGAGGCGCTCGTGTGCGGGGCTGGAAGCCAGACGCGGGCCCTTCTTAGGTGTAGGCATTGGGTTTACTCCTTATATGTCCGTTCTTCAGGCAAGCAGGTGGGCATATGCCCGAACATCTGCTTGCCTAGTGAACGAACGATTGGTCAAAGAGGCAGATCACTCGTCTTCCGGCGAGAAGAACGTGCCACCTTCGAGATTATTGGTATCGAAGGCCATCGGCGAGGACTTGAGGCTCAGGCCCAAGGTCTGCAGCTTCTCCTTGACCTCATCGATTGACTTCATACCGAAATTGCGGATGTCGAGCAGGTCCTGCTCGGTGTGGGAGACAAGCTCACCGATGGTGTGGATGCCCTCGCGCTTGAGGCAGTTGTAAGAACGCTGCGTCAGGTTGAGGTCCTCAATCGGAACGGCCATCTCGGGGTTGGTCTCCTCGGCCACCGGGGCCGGACCGACCTCGACGCCTTCAGCCTGGGCGTTGAGCTCACGGCACAGGCCGAAGAGCTCCACCAAGGTGGAACCGGCGGAAGCCACCGCGTCACGCGGGGAGATGGCGGGCTTGGTCTCCACGTCCAGGATGAGCTTGTCGAAGTCCGTGCGCTGTTCCACACGGGTGGCCTCGACCTTGTAGCTCACCTTGAGTACCGGGGAGTAGATGGAATCAACCGGAATACGGCCGATCTCATCGTTGTCCTGCTTGTTCATCTGGGCAGGAACATAGCCACGGCCACGCTCGACAGTGAACTCGATCTCGAGTTCGCCATCGTCGGCGAGGGTAGCGATGTGCTGCTCCGGGTTGGCAATGGTGACGCCGGCCGGCGGGGTGATGTCCCCAGCCACGGCTTCGCCCTTGCCGCTCTTGCGCAGATACATGACCACAGGCTCGTCGTATTCGCTGGTGAGCACGATGCCCTTGATGTTCAGCAGGATCTCGGTGACGTCTTCCTGGACACCTGGCAGAGTGGTGAACTCATGCAGGGCACCGGAAATACGCACGGAGGTCACGGCAGCACCCGGGATGGAGCTCAGCAGCGTGCGACGCAGCGAGTTGCCGAGCGTGTAGCCGAAGCCAGGCTCGAGCGGCTCGATGGTGAAGCGGGAGCGCTGCGGATTCAGAGATTCCTCGGTAAGAGTCGGACGCTGTGCAATAAGCACTGTGGTTATCCTTTCAGCTTGAACTCGGTGGTGCACTCACCGGTCAGGCGGTTTTGGATGGATTTGGTATTGCTGAGTGCTCAGACGCGACGACGCTTCGGAGGACGAACGCCGTTGTGGGCTTGCGGGGTGACGTCGGTGATGGAACCAACCTCGAGGCCCGCAGACTGCAGGGAACGGATGGCGGTTTCACGACCGGAACCCGGGCCCTTGACGAACACGTCGACCTTCTTGACGCCGTGTTCCATCGCCTTGCGGGCGGCGGACTCGGCAGCCATACCAGCGGCGTACGGCGTGGACTTACGGGAGCCCTTGAAGCCGACATCGCCACCGGACGCCCAGGACACCACGGCGCCGGACGGATCGGTGATCGAAATGATCGTGTTGTTGAAAGTGGACTTGATGTGAGCCTGGCCGACCGGGACCGACTTGCGGTCGCGACGACGGGGCTTACGAGCGGCTTGCTTAGGCGCTGCCATTGACCCTCGTTTCCTAGTAACGAACTTTGTTGTTGACGTTCGGGCGATGGGATGAAAATCATCCCGTGGCCCGAATCATGCCACCGACTACTTGGTGGCCTTCTTCTTTCCGGCGACCGTGCGCTTCGGGCCCTTGCGGGTAC
>ENA-OVGQ01003072-OVGQ01003072.1-human-gut-metagenome-genome-assembly--contig:-NODE-3072-length-13832-cov-3.548741_pt1 | contig 13832 bp, 8 predicted proteins | sample MGYA00237774_ERZ505427 | MGnify/ENA primary metagenome ERZ505427 (study PRJEB26158, sample SAMN06016404) | human gut metagenome | biome: human gut; feature: ankylosing spondylitis patient; material... | reverse complement strand
TTCCTTATCAGTTAAAAGCGTTGAACGATGAAATTGAAAACGCACCAAAAAGCCATTGCATTGAAAATTTTAAAAAAGCAGGCAAAGTTATACAGCAAATCAGCAAAGGTGAAAATGTTAAAGTATACCCTGTTGATAAATGGGAATATAAAGAAAGTGAGTGCAACAATAATTCATTTTTAGGTTGGTGCTTTCAAGATTCCGATGTATATAAGTGGATAGAAGCAGTTGCCTATTCCCTATCAAATACTAAAGACAGCAAGCTTGAAAATGAATGTGATGAAATAATTGATTTAATAAGCTTGGCACAGATGGAAAACGGTTATCTTGACACACTGTATATTATAAATGACAGAAGCAAGATATTTACTAATTTGAAAGACAGGCACGAACTGTACTGCTTTGGTCATTTATGTGAAGCAGGTGTAGCATATTACAATTCCACAGGCAAAAACAAGCTTTTAAACTGTGCCATAAAATTTGCTGATTTGATATGCGAAACATTTAATGAATGCGGACTTAAAGGTTACCCCGGCCACGAAATTGCAGAGCTTGCACTGATTAAACTTTACAAACTTACACATAATAAAAAGTATTTAGATACAGCCGAATTTTTTATATTGCAACGAGGTACAAAGCCTTATTACTTTGATAAAGAACGCGGATATAGGCGTGAAAATGGCAGTATTGATTACACTTATAACCAAGCGCATATACCGCCTATTGAGCAAAGCGAAGCAGTCGGCCACGCTGTAAGGGGTGTATATTTATATTCAGGTATGGCTGATGTGGCAAAAGAAACAGAAAATGATAAGCTTTTATCAGCCTGTGAAAAAATTTGGAAAGATATTGAAGAAAGAAAAATGTATATTACCGGCGGTATCGGTTCAACGGTTGACGGAGAAGCGTTCAGCTTTGAATATGACTTGCCTAATGATTTAGCATATAACGAAACTTGTGCGTCAATCGGCTTAATATTTTTTGCAAAGAGAATGCTTGAAATCAAACCAAATTCAAAATACGCAAATGTTATTGAGCGTGCACTTTATAACACTGTTTTACATTCAATGAGCGAAGACGGAAAATCGTTTTTTTATGTTAACGCACTTGAAGTATTACCGAAAGCATCACACCAAGACAGCAGAAAATATCATATAAAGCCAACAAGGCAAAAATGGTTCGGCTGTGCTTGCTGCCCGCCAAATTTGGCAAGATTGCTTTCATCATTAGGCGATTATTGCTTTAGCGAAAATGATGAAAACATATATGTGCATCAGTATATAGGCGGAGAAATAAAAAGTGACAAGGCCGAAATAAAAATAAACTCAAATTATATTAAAAACGGTAAAATTGATTTCAATATTAAAGCTTGGAAACCGTTTAAACTTGCACTTCGTATTCCCGATTGGTGTGATAATTTTGAACTGAACAGGGATTATAATATTATTGACGGTTATGCCTACATTGATGTTAATGAAAGCACAAGCGTATCAATAAGCTTTAATATAGAGCCAAAAATAATAAAATGTTCAAATTCAGTCAGGGAAAACATTGGAAAAGCGGCTGTGACACGCGGTGCGATAGTTTACTGCATAGAAGAAGCAGACAACGGAAAAAACCTGCAATTACTTTCAATTTCCAAAAACAGTAAAATGAAAGTAAACAGTGATTTAACAATCACGGCAAGCGGATACAGAGAAAAAGAAGACGAAAAATTATATTTTAATTACAAAGAAAGCACTTATGAAAAAGAAAATATCACCTTTATCCCCTATTATAAATCCTGCAACAGAGGTGAAAATGAAATGAGTGTATATATAAGAATAAAAGAGTGAAAAAATGGCTAAAAAGAAATACAAAGATAAATATGACAAACTTGCTAATGCACCGATTAAGCAGTTAATATCTTCACTTGCTATACCTACTATTCTATCAATGCTTGTATCAGCACTTTACAATACGGCCGACAGCTTTTTTGTAGGCAAAATCAATACGCAAAGTGTCGCTTCAATAGGTATTGTATTTTCGATTATGACTTTGCTTCAGGCAATAGGCTTTTTTCTCGGAAACGGAAGCGGGATAATGATAAGCACACTTCTTGGTGAAAAGAAAAAAGAAGAGGCGCAAATTTATGCAAATGTAGCTTTATTTACAGCAATAGCGGTAGGCATACTGCTTGCAATTATCGGTTTATTCTTTTCAACTCCGATTGCGTTAATGCTCGGTGCAACAAAAAGTACAAAAGCTTATGCGTCAACATATTTAAGATATATTTTAATCGGCTCGCCGTTTATTCTCGGCTCATTTGTACTGAATAACCATTTAAGGTATCAAGGCAGTGCGTTATATTCAATGATAGGCATAATTACCGGCAGTATTATAAATATAGCACTTGACCCGCTGTTTATATTTACATTCAAATTAGAAGTGGCAGGTGCGGCACTTGCCACAATAATAAGCCAAACTATCAGCTTTTTCATTTTATATTTCGGAACTTTTAAAAATGATAATATAAGAATATCAATAAAAAGATTTAAACCTAAAAAAGATATATATTTTACAATATTTAAAAACGGTATGCCTTCCCTGTCAAGACAAGGAATCAGTACAATTGCAAATATCGCTATGAACTTTGCGTGTGCGCCTTTTGGTGACGCTGTAATAGCAGGTATGAGTGTTTATAACAGAGTTATGTTTATAGGTATGGCAGTTGTAATCGGTTACGGGCAAGGCTATCAACCTGTTTGCAGTTTTAACTTCGGCGCTAAAAAATATGACAGAGTTTATAACGGATATAAATTCCTTGCAAAAATTACAACTGTAATTATCATTGTTTTATCGATTATAGGTTATATTTTTGCTCCACAGCTTATTGCAATATTCAGAAAAGATGTTGATGTTATAAAGGTCGGCACACAAGCACTCAGGTATCAAAGTTTTGCAATGGCGGTTACCGGCTTTTGCACCGCTTCAAATATGCTTATGCAATCCCTGCGAATATCAGGCAAAGCAACTGTATTAGCTCTTGCAAGGCAAGGTATATTTTATATACCGGTGATTATAATACTTCCTCGCTTATTTGCACAAACAGGTATAACACTTGCACAACCTGTTGCCGATATATTATCATTTATCCTCACAATATTCTTGGTAATGCCTACACTTAAAAAGCTAAAAACTAAAACTAAAAGTAATATTTGACACAAAAAACTTATTATGTTAAGAAAACTAATGCAAAAAATTGGCGATTGACATACTTTTGTGTATTTTGTATAATAATATTATTATAGAATAATTATATTTTGTTTATTTTTAAGGGGAAATTATGGAAACGCACGGTATAAAAGTAAAAGATAAATTAGGTTATGCTTTAGGTGATATGGGCGGAATAATGACATTCGGCTTGGTATCATCATTTTTAAATATGTTTTATACAGATGTATTGGGCATATCCGCCGGCAAAATTGCTGTTTTAATGTTTGTTGCAAGGATATGGGATGCAATTAACGACCCAATTTGGGGTGCATTTATTGATTCGAGAAAGCCTACAAAATACGGTAGATTCAGGCCTTACATACTTTGGGCGTCATTTCCGTTAGCAATCGGAGCATTCTTAATGTTTTACAAAATACCGGGTCTGTCTGATAATCAGTATTTAATTTACGCTTACATTACATATATTTTCTACGGAATGATGTATACAGGAATTAACATTCCTTACGGTTCGCTTGCATCTGTAATTACCGATGATGAAGTTGAGCGTTCTTCCCTTTCAATGTGGCGCTCGGTAGGTGCAGGTATCGGCGGGCTTCCTGCTCAAATACTTTTACCGCTTGTAGTTTACAGCACAGTAATGGGAGCTGACGGAAGCACAGCAAAAGTGTTAAACGGAACAAAGCTTTCAATTGCAGTCGGCGCACTCGCCGTACTTTCGGTAATAATTATAATCACCCACTACAAATTAACTAAAGAAAGAATTCAATTACCGCCTACACAAAAAGCAAGTGATTACAGCTTATTTAAAACAATAAAAATTATGTTTAAAAACAAGCCTTTTATTGTACTTTGCCTAATTTCAATGCTTCTTATAGGCTTCCAAATGTATACGCAAACAATTTATAACTATCTTTTCAAAACATACTTTGATAAGCCTGGTCTTTACAGCTTGGTAACGGTATGCACATATCTGCCGATGGCTTTATTTTTACCGTTTATGAATAAGCTTATCAGAAAATACGGTAAAAAAGAAATTTGCGCGGCAGGTTTGCTTTTTGCGGCAATTGTTAATATTTTAATGGTGACATTAAGATTTTCAGCACTCAGCGAAAACCCGTATATTTTCTTAATTTTAGTTTTCTTTTCCGGTGCCGGCCAAACATTCCTTGTACTTGAAGTATGGGCGCTTGTAATGGATGTAACCGATTATCAGGAACTTCTTTCAGGCAGGCGCGAAGAAGGCACAGCTTACAGTGTATACTCATTTGTTAGAAAGCTCGGCCAAACAGCAGCCGGCTCCGGTGCATCGGCTATTTTAGGTGTAATAGGATATAAAGGCACACAGGCCTTTCAGGATGAAGCTGTACTTTCAAAACTTTATGACGTGGCTACGATTATTCCGGCTGTTTTGCTTATACTAATGTTCATTTTAATGAAATTTTGCTACAAATTAACTAAAGGTGAAGTAGAAAAACTTCACGAAAAGTTATATTCAGATAAATAATTTGATACTGAAAAACCCGCACCGAATATTCAGTGCGGGTTTAATATTAACCTGATATAATGATAAACGAGGTGATAAATATGAACATTTTAAATGAACTTAACGAGGCTTGCGATTATATTGAAAACAACATTTGCAAAGATATTGAAATTGACGAACTTGCAAAAATAACAAATCAAAGCAATGATTCAATCAATAGATTTTTTGTTTCTATGCTTGGCACAACTATTAAAGACTATGTCAGAAAAAGAAGATTATCGCTTGCTGTTTACGATTTACAAAACAGCAGTGATACAATAACCGATATTGCTTTCAAATATAATTTTAACAGCTATGATTCCTTTTGCAAAGCTTTTTATAACCAACACGGTGTAACACCTACGCAAGCGCGAAATAAAGATTGCGAAGTAAATATTTTTCCGCCTGCAATATTTGAAATAAATGTAAAAGGTGCAACAAAAATCAAATTCAAAATTATTGATTTGAATGAAACTACTGTATACGGAATCTCAAAAGATTTATGTTGCCAAGCCTGCGACAGATTTGAGCAGGAAAAAGAAATTTGGTCTGAAGATTATGAAGACTATCCTGAAAGAATTTGTGACGGATATGACGGATTATGGTACGGTATTTTTGATAATGGCAAATATTCAATCGCGAGAAAAAAGAAAGATATAACAAAAGAAAACCTTGAAATGATTAAAATTCCCTGCGGTAAATATGCTGTGTTTACATCGGAAAAGGGCAATTATGCCGGTGACGAATTAAAAAAGATGCACGATTTGATATTTAACTCTTGGTTAAAAGAATCAAAATACAGCATAAAAAAGGAATATATTATTGAAGTATTACATTTGGCAACAGACCGTGCAAAACGAAGAAAAGAAAGATATTATGAAATATATGTACCGCTAACAGAAAGCGAACCTGTTATATATGACGACAGTAAATTGACTATTCGGCTTGCAAAAGTTGATGACTATAAGGATATTTGCAAAATATCTTGTGACGATTTAGGTTACAATTGCAATGAAGAATTAGTAAAAACAAGATTAGAAGAACTTGATTTAAAAAACGAGAGAGTATTTGTTGCGGATTATGACGGAAAAGCAGTCGGCTATTTGCACGCTCAAGTATACAAAACGCTCTATTTTGATGAACTTGTTAATTTTTTAGGCTTGGCTGTATCAAAAGAATACAGAAAGCATAAAATAGGCACTAAACTTATTAAAGCGGTTGAAAATTGGGCATTATCAATCGGAATAAATAAAATCAGAGTCAACTCAGGATATTCAAGAAAAGAAGCACACGAATTCTATCGCAAACTCGGTTACAAAAATGAAAAAGAGCAAATAAGATTTTTAAAGGAGCTTTAATAAAAAAAGGCACATCAAGAGTTTATCTTGATGTGCCTTTCAATTTATTTAACTTTTACTTTTTTAACAGTTGACCATTTACCGTAATACTTAGTACCGTTTGGAGGTTTAACATACGCCCTTACGCGAACATAATAAGTTTTCTTACTTTTTGATGTCTTAATGGTAACTGATGTATTTTTAGTTGTTTTGGTCAAATAATTCTTTTTAAATTTTTTGCTCGTAGACCACTGATATTGATAACCTGTGCAATTTACTTTTTTCCACTTATAAGTAATTTTCTTTATCTTTTTACTCTTGGCAAGTTTTATTTTCACCTTTTTAGGTGTGTTTACTTCTTTATATACAGCACTTTTTGCCCCTTCGACGCCAAGAACAACAGCTGAAACTTTAAATTTGTTATATGAACCTTCAGGAAGTCCTGAAATGTAATAAGAATTTACATTACCTTGAGTAGAACCTAAATAAACATATTTATCGGCACTAAAGTCATACTTATAAATATTATAATATGTTGCCGAATCTTGCTTATTCCAAGTAAAAGTTAAAGTGGTATTTGTTCTTTTCTCAAGCTTAACACCGGTAACTTTTTTAGGGGAAGCATTTGGCACAGGTAACTGGGCTGAAATATTAGGCATAGCACCTTGATACCAAACATTCATATCAACTCTGCCTGAAATACCATCAACTTTACCGTCTGAAGTAAACTGCCAATATTCATAATCACCGGCATAGCCTGTAACTGTATTGTAATTAGCAAGCCATATCTTTGCAACCTGTGCAATTTGCGATGCGTTCACCCTATTTTTCAAGAAAGATTCATTTGCATAAAGGCAAGGTACATATCCCCTTTGAGCAACAGTATTTAAAAATGCAAGTGAATTAGCAGTCATTTGGTCTTTTGAAAGATTTGCACTGTCAAGCCTGCCACTGTCGCCAACACCTGCAAATTCATAATCGTCTACAACAGGCAATGTAACATTATAGCCTGCAATTGCGTTAAGAAGCATATTTGCTTCCTGCGAAGCTTCTGATTCATTAACTGCCTGCGAATACCAATAAACACCAACCTGAAGCCCGGCAGCAAGCGCATTTGTAATATTGGTTTGATAATAAGGGTCTAAATTGAGTGAAAGCTTTGATTTAGTATATCCTGTATAACCCACCCTTACATAAACAAAATCAATACCGTCAGCCTTAACCTTATTAAAGTCGATAGTTTTATTCCATTCTGATACATCAATACCGATAACTTTAGGCAAGGCATCAAATCTTGTGTTATGAGTATATGTTTTATCATCATACTTGCTGTAAGTTTGTGTATAAGCAAACGCGACTGAAGTTGATGAAAGTACCATAATAACAGCTAATATTGCGCTGAATATTTTTATAATCTTTTTCATATTCTCTCCTTTATTTCCAAAGCTCTTTGTAAATGTTTAATAAATCTTCTTTATTAAGTTCCTTAATAGTGTTTGACGGTGAGCCGGAAGCCATAGCATCCTCTGCCATTTTATCCATATTAGCGAAGAAATCATCCTTGTTAATTCCATATTCTTCAAGGCTCGGAATTTCACAAATCTTGCAAAGTTCATTGCAAGCGGCAATAAACTTCTCAGCTGCCGATTTATCATCGTCTTTTTCATCTGCAACGCCGATTTCGCGTGCCATATCAGCAAATCTGCCATATGCACCGTCATAAACATAGCTAAAGCAAGCTGAAAGAAGCATTGCATTGCTGATACCGTGCGGTACATGGAAAAGTGCGCCGATAGGCCTACTCATACCGTGAATAACTGTTACAGAGGCATTATTAAACGCTACACCTGCTTCAAATGCTGCAAGTGACATTTGCGCCCTTGCTTCAACATTACTGCCGTCATTATAACAAATCGGGAGATACCTGAATATCTTTTTTATTGCAGAAATTGCAAATTCATCAGTAAGCGGCTGTGACTTGCGCGAGGTATATGCTTCACTTGCGTGGCAAAGTGCATCAAGTCCTGTTGCAGCAGTGACACTTTTAGGTGCTGTGAGCGTAAATGCAGGGTCATCAATAGCAATATCCGGCATAAGCACTGCACCTTTAAGAAGCATTTTAATATCCTTTTCAGTGTTAGTAATTATTGTAAACTGTGTTGCTTCAGAACCTGTACCTGATGTAGTAGGAATAGCAACCATAGGCGGTGTAGGAACTGTAATTACTTTTCCAAGATAATCATCAATAGAACCGCCGCTTGTTGATACAGCGGCAATAGCCTTCATTGAATCAATCGGTGAACCGCCGCCTACCGCAATAAGAAAATCACAGTCTTGGTCATTATAAACATCAAGTCCGGCTTCAATCATTTTATCAGTAGGTTCACCTGTAATATTTGAATAAATTGCATAGTGAATTCCTTTTTCATCAAGTATATCGGTAACCATTTTAGCAGTACCGAGCTTCATCATCATAGGGTCGGTAACAACAAGTGCTTTTTTACCGAGAGAGGCAATTACATTGCTTGCATTTGCAAGTGCATTTTCGCCATAAAACACCCGGCCCGGCATAATAAATTGATTTCCCATAAAAAAATACCCCTTATTTAAAATAAATTACACATAGTATTTTATCACGCTTAAATAATAATTTCAATAGAAATCGACAATTTAACAAATTCTGCCACCGGGCATAGAATGATCATAGCAAAAAGTACACGAAAGGTGTGAAAATATATGCTTCTATCGCAAATGAAAGAAAATGAAATATGCAAAATTGTAACTATAAGTGAAAACTGCTCATTAAAACACAGATTAGGCGAACTCGGAATATCAAAAGGGCAAAAGATTGAATGTAAATATTGGAATAAGCCGTTCCCCCATTGCATATCAAATATGTTCAAGTAAGCTTGCCATAAGAAAAAAAGACGCCCAAAAAATTGAGGTGGCACAAATATGAAAGAGAAAAAAGTATTGCTGATGGGTAATCCCAATGTAGGAAAAAGCACAGTATTTAACGAATTAACAGGAATGCACCAGCACACAGGTAACTGGACAGGTAAAACAGTAGACTCGGCAGACGGTAATTTCTATTATAAATACAACAATTACAGGTTAATAGATTTGCCGGGTACATACAGCTTAATACCGTCAAGCGAAGAAGAACGAGTTGCAGGCGAATATCTGCTTAAAGAAAAGTACGACTGTGTTGTAATTGTAATCGACTCCACATTACTGCAACGAAACTTAATGCTGTTTTATCAAATATTAGAAATAACAAACAAAGTAGTAGTAATGCTCAATTTATGCGATGAAGCTAAGAAAAGAAACATAGAAATAGATAAAAATATTTTAAGCAATTTGCTCGGCGTACCTGTAATTAAAGCAACTGCAAGAAGCGGAAAAGGTATAAACGAACTGCTGGAAGAAATACATTTAATATCCACCAACAGCGAAGATTACTACTCAAAAAAAGAATATGATTTAAACAAAATAGATATTGAAAACCTTGCGTACAAAGCCGAATTTGTAACAAATAAAGCAGTAACGCAAGCTCCGTCTAAAAAAGAAAAACGAGATGAATTTATAGATAAAATAATACTCGGAAAATATACATCTATACCTATAATGCTGATAATGTTCGGCATAATATTATGGATAACTATAAAAGGCTCAAATTACCCAAGTGAAATACTTTCATCTGCATTTTTTAACTTTGAAGAATTTTTGTCAGACAAAATGAGAGAGTTCGGCATTTCGCCGATAATAATCAGCCTGCTTATTGACGGAATGCTGAAAGTATTATTATGGGTTGTAGCGGTTATGCTTCCGCCTATGGCGATATTTTTTCCGCTTTTTGCAATATTGGAAGATTGGGGAATACTGCCGAGATTTGCATTTAACCTTGACAGACCTTTTGAAAAATGCAATGCGTGTGGCAAGCAGGCTTTAACCACCTGTATGGGACTTGGGTGCAATGCAGTCGGCGTTACCGGAGCAAGAATAATTGATTCACCGCGTGAGCGTTCAATTGCAATCATTACCAATTCCCTAACCCCTTGCAACGGCAGATTTCCTTTTTTAATAGCAATAATATCTATATTTCTTGCTAAAAATTCATTTTATGCAAGTTTAGTGCTTTTACTCTTTCTCGTGATTTCGGTATTCGGCACAATGATATGCTCTAAAATTCTCAGCCTGACTGTATTAAAAGGAAAAAGCAGTTCGCTTGTTTTTGAACTGCCTAAATATCGGGTGCCTGATTTTAAAAATGTAATTTTAACAACTGTAAGAGAAAAAATATTGTTAGTCCTTTTCAGAGCAGTAGTTGTTGCACTGCCCGCCGGTTTAATGATATGGGCACTTGCGAATATACAAATTGACAGTTCTTCCCTGCTGATTATTATAAGTAATAAGCTCGAACCTATCGGTAATTTAATCGGTCTAGACGGTGTAATGCTGATGGCATTTATAATCGGGCTTCCGGCAAATGAAATTGTACTGCCGATAGCATTGATGGCATATTTATCAACATCGGTAATAAGTGACTATTCATCAATTGAAAGCTTAAAAGAAATATTGATTACTAACGGATGGACTGTGAAAACAGCAATATGTGCCTGCATTTTCAGTATGTTTCATTTTCCGTGTGCAACAACACTTTTCACCATAATCAAAGAAACAAGAAGCATAAAATACACACTGCTTTCAATAATCACACCGCTTGTTGCCGGCTCAATTTTATGCATTGTTATAAACTTAATATTTTAAAAACAGCACCTAAGGGAAATTTATAACCTTTAGGTGCTTTCTTTAATTCTTATTAAATTTAACAGACTTTTTATAAACAAATATTGATATAATTGCAGTTAATAATTCAGCAACCCAAAATGCGTGCCAAACACCGATTGCGCCGAAAAATTTGCTTAAAACAAATGCTGACGGAATAATTATAACTATATATCTGCAAAGTGAAATTACGCGTGACGGAAAGCCCTTACTAAGTCCTTCAAGAGCACCGCAAGAGGTTACAGACACAGCAGAAAATACAAAACCTGCACTTATAATTCTTAAAGCAGTTGCACCAAGCTTTACAGTTTCGCTGTTAGATGTGAACATTGAAATTATATTTGACGGAACAGTTAAGCAAATAACCATACCTACTGCCATAATAATCGCAATCATAATAAGGACATAGTTATAAATTTTGCGTACTCTTTTATATTCACCTGCACCGTAATTATAAGCAATAATAGGCCTCATTCCCTGAATTATACCGTTGGCGGTTAAATAAAGAAAAGTTTGAAGTTTATAATATACACCGAGTACCAATACATATACCTGCGAAAAAGTTGCCAATATTGCATTTAACGAAGAAATAAGTATTGACGGAAGTGCCAAATTTAAAATCGCAGGAATACCGATAGAATAAAGCTTTTTAACAATATATGGTGTTAACTTAAAGTATTTTTTATTCACTCTTACACTGCCCGGTTTAGCAAAATAGTAAATTAAATATATCAAAAAAGTAACACATTGCCCAAGTGCAGTTGCCAAAGCCGCACCTTTAATTCCCATTTTCGGAAAAAATGCAAGTCCAAAAATCATAACCGGGTCAAGGATAATATTTGTGATGCACCCTACCATTAACCCTATCATTGTAATTTTCATATTTCCCTCTGCCTGAAAAAGCTTTTCAAAAAAGAGATTAAGGCTGTTAATCACTGTAAAAAGAAAAACAATATTACAATACTGAACACCAAGGGAAATAACATTTCCGTCTTTTGTAAATGCTAAAAGAAAAGGTTTCATAATAAAAATGCAGGTGAAAGTCAATACAACACTGTGAATAATCGAAAGAAGAAAACCTTGAGTTGCTGCACTATCAGCTTTATTTTTATCCCCTGCGCCAAGATAAAAAGCAATTACAGCATTTATACCTACACCGAAACCGATAGCAACAGCGTTAACAAAATTTTGAACAGGATATACAAGCGAAAGCGAAGTCATTGCGTCTTCACTGATTTTCGCTACAAAATAGCTGTCTACAATATTATAAAGCGAATTAACACACATCGAAATTATCATAGGCAGTGCCATAGATATAATAAGAGGAAAAACAGGCTTTTCCTTCATAAAAGTATCGTTTTTCATAAAATTCTCCTTTATTTAGGCATAAAATAAGCCACACAGTCAAAAAAGACTGCATGGCGAAAAGATGACATAAGTCAGGAAAAATCCACACTTGTTTTCGTGAAGATATTATATCATACCAATTATTAAAGACAATAGGATTAACTATATTCTTTTTTCTCCATATGCTTATGAGGCAACCACTTGCCGAATTTTGTATACAAAATCATTAAAATTGCGCCAACAAGCCAAGAAATAGGATAAAGAATAAATACTCCGTCAATTGATGAATAAAACGGCAATGCAATTTTAATCCATAATATACGGAAAATACACATTGAAAAAAGAAGGATGATCATCGGCGGAATTCCCTTGCCTGCACCCCTTACGGTTCCTGCAAGAACATTAAGTATACCCAAAAGGAAATAATACGGGCAAAAATATTTCATAACTAATTGACCATATGTAATAACATGAGCGCTGTGAGTAAACAAGCCTAAAACTTGATGTGAAAAAATAAGTAAAACCGCACCTATAAATGCTGTGTAAACAAATACCATGATAAGTGATGAATACATACCTTTTTTAACCCTATCAAGTCTGTTTGCGCCAACATTTTGCCCTGTGAATGTAGTAACAGCCATACTGATGCTTAAAACAGGCAGAATGTTAAATCCGTCAATTTTAAGATAAGCCGCATACCCTGCCATTGCAGTTGCACCGTAAGCGTTAACGCTTGATTGTACAAGCACATTGGAAAAAGAAATAACCATATTTTGAATAGCAGTCGGCAATCCGATTTTTATAATTTTTACAGCTGTTTCTTTATTGATTTTTAAATCTTTTATGTAAAGTTTATAATCTGATTTTACTTTCAGCAAATAGCCTATTGCCAATATACAGGAAATTGCCTGGCTTATATCGGTTGCTATTGCAGCGCCCATTACACCAAGTTTAAATATTTTAATAAATAACAAATCAAGTATAATATTTGTAAATGAGGCAATTGCAAGATAAACCAGCGGTTTTTTGGAATTTCCGGCTGCATTTAATATTCCGGTAGCCATATTATATATAACATTGAATATTAAGCCACCGCAGTAAATTTGAAGATAAAGGATAGATGATTTTAATACCACTTTAGGTGTTTTCATCATAATAAGCAAAGACGGTGAAGCAAAAATTCCAAGTAAAGACAAAATCAATCCGAGTATTATTGAAATACAAATTGAAGTATGAACAGAAATTTTGATTTTATCTTTTTTATCAGCACCTATGTATTGCGAAACAACTACGCCTGCGCCGACGGCAGCACCCTGTGCAAAAGCAATAATTAAATTTATCAGCGCAGTGCCTGCGCCGACGGCAGCTAACCCGTTACTTCCCACAAAATTGCCTACTATAATTGAATCGGCGGTATTATACATCTGCTGAAGCAAATTGCCGATAATAAGCGGAATTGAAAAAGTAATAAGAAGCTTCCAAATATTGCCTTGCGTCATCAACAAAGTATTTTTATTATTTTTCGCTAAACTTTTTTGCAAAAAAATCGCTTGCCTTTCAAACATATATTTCAAAACCAACTGTATTATAGTCACAGAATATTATTATGTCAATACTTTATA
>ENA-OVGQ01003065-OVGQ01003065.1-human-gut-metagenome-genome-assembly--contig:-NODE-3065-length-13864-cov-80.775871_pt1 | contig 13864 bp, 9 predicted proteins | sample MGYA00237774_ERZ505427 | MGnify/ENA primary metagenome ERZ505427 (study PRJEB26158, sample SAMN06016404) | human gut metagenome | biome: human gut; feature: ankylosing spondylitis patient; material... | reverse complement strand
CCAAAATCAGACCTGAGCGTCCGCTGGGTATCGCTGTCATCGCTTCACAGCAGGCCATCACGGCAAGTCCCATTTCGGCGGCTACAGTTGCACTGCTCGGCCTACTTGCCGGATTTGACATCACTTTATTCGACATACTCAAAATAACGATTCCGGCAACAATTCTCGGCGTACTGGTAGGCGCATTGTGCTCCATGCGTGTGGGAAAAGAACTGATTGACGACCCGGAATATCAAAAACGTATGGCAGAAGGCTACTTCGACGGTAAGAAAGTGAAAATCGACGATGTAACAAACAAACGCCATGCTATGATTTCGGTACTCATATTTATCCTTGCCACGGCATTTATCGTTCTTTTCGGCTCATTCGAAGGGATGCGTCCTTCTTTCCTGATTGACGGAAAAACAGTTTCCTTAGGGATGTCCGCCATTATCGAAATCATCATGCTTTCGGCTGCCGCCCTCATTTTGCTGGTAACTAAGACAGACGGAATAAAAGCAACACAAGGCTCTGTCTTCCCGGCTGGAATGCAGGCTGTAATCGCCATCTTCGGCATTGCCTGGATGGGCGATACATTCCTGAATGGAAATATGGCGCAACTCACCGCCTCTATCGAAGGTATCGTACGCCAGATGCCCTGGCTGTTCGGCATCGCTTTGTTCGTCATGTCTATCCTGCTGTACAGTCAGGCAGCCACAGTACGTGCTTTAGTACCGCTGGGCATTGCTTTGGGCATATCGCCATATATGCTGATAGCCATGTTTCCTGCCGTAAACGGGTATTTCTTCATCCCGAACTACCCTACCGTAGTTGCAGCCATCAACTTTGACCGTACAGGAACCACCCGAATCGGTAAATATATACTCAACCACTCTTTTATGATGCCGGGTATCGTCTCTACGGCAGTTGCCATAGCCTTGGGATTATTATTCATACAATTTTTCTAAGCATATTTACCTTTAACCTATTTTTTAATTCAAACAAATTAAGTTATGAAAAGATTAGAAAAACTCAGCATGGTAGCCGTTATGCTACTGCTTTCCGTCACAATGGCATTTGCTCAGCAGAAGCCTAACATCCATATCCTTGCCACCGGCGGAACCATTGCCGGAACCGGAACATCTGCAACCGCCACCAACTATACTGCCGGACAAGTAGCCATCGGTACGCTGCTCGATGCCGTACCCGAACTTAAAAACATAGCTAACGTAACCGGCGAACAAATTGTCAAGATAGGTTCACAAGACATGAACGATGATGTATGGCTGACTCTTGCAAAGAAAATTAACCAGCTTCTGAAACGCTCTGACATCGACGGCATCGTAATTACCCACGGAACCGATACGATGGAAGAAACGGCCTATTTCCTCAACCTGACAGTCAAGAGCGACAAACCGGTAGTTCTGGTCGGAGCAATGCGCCCCTCTACCGCAATCAGCGCCGACGGACCTCTTAACTTATACAATGCCGTCGTTGTGGCCGGAGCAAAAGAGTCCAAAGGGAAAGGTGTTTTAGTGGCAATGAACGGAAGCGTGCTTGGTGCTGCAAGCGTATTGAAGATGAACACTGTTGACGTGCAGACCTTCCAAGCTCCCAACGCGGGTGCACTCGGTTATGTACTGAACGGCAAGGTCACATATAATATGTCGTCTGTAAAGAAACACACCACCCACTCGGTATTTGATGTTACCAATCTGAACTCACTCCCCAAAGTGGGAATTGTCTACAGCTACTCAAACATCGAGGCTGACATGGTGACTCCGATGCTGAGCAATGGCTATAAGGGTATCATCCATGCAGGAGTAGGCAATGGAAACATTCACAAGAATATATTCCCCGTATTAACGGAAGCCCGCAAGAAAGGTATTCTCGTAGTCCGTTCGTCAAGAGTGCCGACGGGTCCCACTTCGCTCGATGCAGAAGTAGACGACGCACAGTATCAGTTTGTCGCATCACAGGAACTGAATCCCCAGAAAGCACGTGTCCTGCTGATGCTTGCACTGACCAAAACCACCGACTGGAAACAGATTCAGGAATATTTCAACGAATATTAAAAACAGATAGAAATGATAAAGAAACTCACATTTATACTTCTGGCTGCGGGCTGTACACAAATCATGTACGCCCAAAGCACGGAGAAGAACGAGAAGTTCCTTGAAAACAAGACCCTATTTGAAGAACTCACCAATGTAAAGAAAAAACAAGATAAGTTCAACTTATTCCTCAATATGCAGGGCAGCTTTGATGCAAACTTCCGCGACGGCTTCGAAGAGGGAGCTTTCAAAATGAGGCAACTCCGCATTGAAGCCAAAGGAAATATCAACAACTGGCTTTCGTACCGATACAGGCAACGGCTGAACCGCTCGAACGACAGTAGCGGCAACATAGACAACCTTCCTACTTCCATTGACATTGCAGGGATAGGTGTGAAACTGGGAAAAGGATTTTCTATTTTTGCCGGTAAGCAATGCACCGCATACGGCGGTATCGAGTTCGACCTGAATCCTATCGAGATATATGAATACAGCGATATGATTGAGAACATGAGTAACTTCATGACCGGTTTGAACATCGGATATGACATCAATGCCCACCAGCAGTTGAACCTGCAAATACTGGACAGCCGCAACGGCTCTTTCAACAAGACGTATGGAGTTGAAACCGAAGACGGCGAACAGCCTGCCATAGAATCGGGCAAGCTGCCGCTCGTATACACCCTGAACTGGAACGGTAATTTCAATGACATATTCAAGACACGCTGGTCCGCCTCTATCATGAATGAAGCAAAGGACAAGAATCTTTATTATTTTGCATTCGGTAATGAATTGAACTTGAATAAGTTCAACATGTTCCTCGACTTCATGTACTCCAAAGAAGGTATCGACCGCAAGGGTATCATGACAGGGATAACGGGCAGTATGGAAGGACACAATGCTTTCGATGCCGGCTATTTTTCAATGGTAACCAAGTTGAATTACCGTTTCCTGCCTAAATGGAACGCTTTCGTAAAAGGAATGTATGAAACAGCATCTCTCACCAAACAGCAGGGAGATTTGGAAAAAGGCAAATACCGCACCGCATGGGGTTATTTTGCCGGTGTGGAGTTCTATCCTATGGATACCAACTTGCATTTCTTCCTTACATACGTAGGACGTTCCTATGACTTCACCGCCCGTGCCAAAGCACTCGGGCAAGAGAACTATTCCACAAACAGAGTATCGGTGGGATTCATTTATCAGTTACCGATGTTCTAGATTTTTACGTTGCTCCGCTTCCACCCGTTAGACAATGCTCGTTCCGAGCGTGCCCAAAAGAAAATCCCTCTCAGAAATAATCTGAGAGGGATTATTGAGGTTCCTGGCGGATTCGAACCGCCGTACACGGTTTTGCAGACCGCTGACTAAGCCACTCATCCAAGGAACCAATCTTTCTCGTTTGCGGTTGCAAAGGTAGTCATTTTTTTGAAACTACCAACTATCAACAGCATTTTTTCTTTATTTCTTTTTTACCGTCACTGCATTTCAAGCGTTTCTTTTCGTACAATTGCTTTAATTCACAGCCTGTTGCACAATTCTCGCAAGGATTACGTTTTTCTTTTACTTTCATGAAAAAAGCATAAACACGCTGTCCGATACGGACGATACACAACAATAAAATGAGAGCTACCGCCCAATTTTGCCAATTACTCATCCAAACAGCCCCCCTATCTGATAAATTGCAAAGGACACCACCCATGCAAGGACAGTAGTGTACACCGCTGCAAACAAAGCCCATTTCCAACTGCCCGATTCTCCTTTAATGGCCGCTAAGGTGGCGATGCACGGGAAATATATCAATACAAACACCATATAGCCAAAAGCCACCAACGGAGTAATCGGAATCCGTTCGCCCAAGCTCACCGCATCGGCTTCGGCATCATCTGCATACAGAACTCCCAGCGTACTTACCACCAGTTCCTTGGCCCCTACACCGGAAAGGATACCGACCCCCAATTTCCAATCAAAGCCTAACGGTGCTATCACCGGTTCCACAGCCTTGCCTATTCTGCCGATATACGAGTTTTCCTGCTGCTCGGCCACATCCTGATATGCATCGTGGTCCGGATAATACCCCAACGCCCATATCACAATGGAAGCCACCATGATGATACCTCCCATTTTGCGCAGATATTGCGCGCCCTTCTCCCAAGTATGGCGAAAAATGGACTTCGACGTCGGTATGCGGTAAGGAGGAAGCTCCATAACAAACGGCGTGTCATCTCCCTTTACCAGAAAGCGACAGAAAAGTCGTGCCATAACCACAGCCAGTAAAATGCCGATAGCATAGATTATCAGCAATACCAAACTGGCATTGTTCGGGAAAAACGCCCCCACCAACAGCAAATAAATAGGCAAACGTGCACTGCACGACATCAGCGGATTGATAAGCATGGTCACCAGTCGGCTTTTCCGGTTTTCAATAGTACGCGAGGCCATAATAGCCGGTACATTGCAACCGAATCCCATAATCAGAGGGATAAAAGACTTGCCGTGCAGACCCATCTTATGCATTATCTTATCCATGATAAAGGCGGCACGCACCATATATCCGGAATCCTCCATCAAAGATATGAAGAAATATAGAATCAAGATATTGGGCAAAAAGACAATCACCCCGCCTACACCGCCGATAATGCCGTCCACCAACAAATCCTTCAGCGGCCCTTCAGACATATTGTCACGCACCAGACTACCCAACGCACCTACCAGCCATTCAATGCCCTGCATGGGATAATCTCCCAAGATGAATGTTCCTTCAAACATCAGATACAGGAACAGAAAAAAGATGGGATACCCCCATACGCGATGCGTCACAATGGAATCTATCACACGCGTTGTACGTGCCGTATCCTCTTGCTTGTCCACATAGGTTTCGCGAAGCGCACCGGCGATAAAACCGTATTTGGCATCTGTAATGGCCTGCTCGCTATCTTCGTTTATTGCATTGCGCAGGCGTTGTACTTCACGGTTACGGACTTCAATAATATCCTTCCCATTGGGAAACTCCTGTACGGTCTTCTCCAAATCCTCGTCATTCTCCAGCAACTTAATAGCAAGAAAGCGCGTGGAGTATTTATACCGTATATTCTCGTTGACACTGATTATGCGTTTCACCTCTTCAATGCTCCGCTCCAATTCCGGCCCGTGATTGATGTGGATGTGGCGGTAAAAGCCTGCCGGATGCTCTTTCTCCTCCTTGTGAGTGCCGAAGTCATGGTCGGGTACATACTCCTTGTGCCAGTTGCGCAAATCATTCAGGATTTCGGCACGTATCTTACCTTTTTTATCCAGAAAATCACCACCCTCGTAAATGCCGATGATAATATGGAAAAGCTGTTCTATGCCTTTTCCGGTGCGACTGATGGTAGGCAGCATCGGCACACCGAACAACTGACCGAGCTTTACGTAATCCAACGTGTTCCCGCTAGCTTCCAGTTCGTCGTACATGTTAAGCGCGATAACCATGCGCACGTTCATGTCAATCAACTGGGTGGTGAGATACAGGTTCCGTTCCAGATTGGAAGAGTCCACCACATTAATAATGATATCCGGAGTTTCGTTGATGATGTGATGGCGCACATAAATCTCTTCGGGAGAATAGGCAGAAAGCGAATAAGTGCCAGGCAAGTCGACGATGCGGAAATGATACCCCTGAAAGTCAAAATACCCCTCTTTAGCATCTACGGTGACACCGCTGTAATTACCCACATGCTCGTGCGAACCCGAGGCGATGTTGAAAAGGGATGTCTTGCCGCAATTGGGATTACCCACCAAAGCGACATTGATGGTGCGGCGTTTTCCCAAAGCGATACGTTTCAGTTCCTCTTCGTCCAAACGCATATCTTCGCTCCATCCCTCGTGATAGTCGAGCTGCACGGACTCCCGACACATTTCCTTTTCACCGACAATCTCAATCATCTCAGCTTCCTGACGCCGTAAAGAGATTTCATATCCCATCACCTTATACTTGATGGGATCTTTTAGAGGGGCGTTCAGCAACACCTCAACGGTTTTCCCCTTGATAAATCCCATTTCCACGATTCGCTTACGGAAACCTCCGTGTCCCAGCACTTTAACGATTACTCCCTTCTCACCGGTTTTCAATTCGGACAAACGCATAGTCTTCTGCCTTTTTTATTTTTGCCGCAAAGATAAAGGATAAGTCCGTATAGCGCAAATAATTTAGAATGTTTTTAAATAAGAGGCATCAAAGAGAGCCGATTCTGCATTGTAAGCAAGCTGACAACGGTCTGCCAAAGCAACCTTTCGGCACGGAAGTAACAAAATCCGGGAAGAAACATGTATATTTGCCGCTATGGAAAAGGAAAAAGTAGCACAATATATCAACCGGAAACAGCTTTTGCAACCGACAGACAAGGTACTTGTCGCCCTAAGTGGCGGTGCAGATTCCGTCGCTTTATTACGACTGTTGCAAGCGTCGGGCTACGACTGCGAAGCTGCGCACTGTAATTTTCACCTGCGAGGTGCAGAATCCGACAGAGATGAGGCATTTGTCCGCCAACTGTGCGTAAAACAACAAGTGCCGCTACACACCGTCCACTTCGACACCGCACACACTGCCGAAGAACGGCATATCTCCATTGAAATGGCCGCACGCGAACTACGTTACGGATGGTTTGAGGAAATACGGCAGAAAATCAATGCCGACGCCATTGCCGTGGCCCATCACCAGGACGACAGCGTGGAAACCCTCCTGCTGAACCTGATACGTGGTACGGGCATCAACGGGTTACGGGGAATACGCCCCAAAAACGGGCACATCGTACGTCCGTTGCTTTGCCTGGAACGCAAAGAAATCATCAGTTATCTGAACCGCATAGGGCAGGATTACGTAACGGACAGCACCAATCTGCAGGATGAATACACTCGTAACAAAATACGCTTGAACCTGTTGCCCATGATGCAGGAAATCAACCCATCCGTCAAAGAAAGCATTCTCAACACCGCCGAGCATCTGGATGGCGCATCCGCCATATATAAACAAGGGATAGACGAAGGCATAAAACGGGTGCGGACAGCAGAGGGCATCTGCATCGAGAGACTGATGCAGGAACCGGCCCCCGCAACATTACTGTTTGAAATCCTATACCCGCTCGGCTTTAACACTGCCCAAATCGGAGACATATACCGTTCGCTGGAAGGACAGCCGGGAAAAATCTTCACTTCGGAACATTGGTGCATCGTGAAAGACCGCGAATATCTGCTGATTGAAGCACACCGACACCCCATACAACCCGCACTGGCAATGGAAGAACATGTCTTTACCTCGGACTTTGTCATTCCCCGCGACAAGAACACTGCCTGCTTTGATGCGGACAAACTGACACATCCTCTCCTTCTGCGCCCTTGGCGACAAGGGGACTCTTTTATTCCATTCGGCATGAAAGGCCGGAAAAAAGTAAGCGACTATATGACCGACCGGAAGTTCTCCCTTTTGCGCAAAGAGCAGCAATGGGTATTATGTTGCGGCGAAGAGATTATCTGGCTGATAGGTGAAAGAACGGACAACCGTTTCCGCATCGGTGCCTCTACAAAACGGATACTCACAGTCCGGCTTCTTACCGCCGGGGACAGTCCTGTCACACCCTGAGACCTAAGCGGTATAACTCTGCATCCGAAGAGTACCCCATTATCCATTCATCTTTAGGTTAGAGATACAGAACTTTAACCTAAAAACGGATCTCTCCAGCCAAAAGACACCCATCTTCAGGCCGGAGATAAAGTTCTTCTCCTATATTTACCGGCTTCTTACCTGAAGAGAACATCTCTCCTCTCCGACAAGAATCCTTCTCCTTAAGAACCTGCTTAAATCTTCTTCAGCACTCCTTGTTTGAAGATATTTTTCTATTTTTATTCGTCACATACCTCATTATGCTTCTTATAAAAACAAAAAACAGACCGGATAGAGCTTCAAAAGAAGCTGAAAATACTCTTTGAACTCAATTTATGCCCGAAGGCAGATATGCCAGAATCTACTTACAAGATAATCCTATTTTCCTTCTGCTTCTTAAAGCAATCGGCAAGCAAGGCGGCAAACGGCGTATCAAAAGTACGGGCCTTTTGCGGACACCCTTTTACACAAGCACAGCAGCGAATACACTTTTCCACATCGGTAGTACACTCATCGCCTTTCGCGATGGCGCCTGCCGGACAATGCTTCACGCAGTATCCGCAATGGTTGCAAAGTTCTGTGTCGACAGCCGGAATGCGCGGCATAGGAACTCCGCTTTTGCGTAGTTTCACCACCTTCCGCAAAAAACGGAATAACGGAAAAAATGCCTGATGGGGACGTTGAATACGGTTGACGTCAACGGCATAGAGCTTATCCATGTCGGCTGCCGCTTCGATTTTAGTCCGTATCTTAGCGCCGAAAGTTTCAGCAAACTGCAAGTCATCTGCATCCGGCCGCCCTGCAGCTATGGGATTTTGCTGCGTACTGTACGAATGCTCGCCTACAAACGTAGCACCGGCAATCACTTTAAACCCTCTGTCCGATGCAAATGCGTCCAACTCCACCAATGCTTTTTCATAGGCACGGTTACCATACACAGCAACCAGCACCGCCGGAGCACCGGAAGCATGAACGTCTTTCATCCGCTCCAATGCCGGGGGTGCCACCTTCCCGCCATAGACGGGGACGGTTATCACCGTCAAGGTGTTTTCAGGAATTTCCAATTTGCCGACCGGGTGGAAAGTAAGGTCTGTCCGGGCAACATCGGAAATGCCCGTACCGCGAACAATCGCCTCGCCCACTTGTTTAGAGGTATGGGTAGGCGAAAAAGTAATCAAACGAACTGTATATATATTCATAAATCTGTTTCTTATATAATAATGAAACAAAGATAGACTTTTAAAATTAAAAAAAAGACGATTTATTTATGAAACCAAAAATTATTATTACCTTTGTGCCGTTGAAACATTCTGCAACTCCTTGCTGAGGTGAGGATTGTTAGTCAGATTTCCGGTTCAATAACAAATATCCCTATTAAATCATAATTTACAAAAGGTAGACTTACCGATATAAGTAAAAACCATTCACACATATACTATATGTATAATATCATTCAATTAAACGACAAAAATTTGTCGGAACTGCAAGCTATTGCCCAAGAATTGGGTATCAAAAAAACAGACTCTCTCAAAAAAGAAGAACTCGTTTACAAGATACTTGACGAACAAGCCATTGCTGGAGCAACCAAGAAAGTAGCAGCCGACAAATTAAAAGAAGAACGTAAAGGGGACAAGCAAAAACGTTCTCGCGTAACGGTCAAGAAAGAAGCAGCGGACAAGGTATTCACAGCCAACAAGAACGGTGAACTCACAAAAGGGAAAACCGAAGAAGCACCTGCCGTACAAGCTTCCGTACAAGCAGCAGAGGCGGCTAAAGAGCCGACCGTAGCCGCAACTCTCGCAGCAGAGACTGAAGTTCCCAAACGCAAACCGGGACGTCCTCGCAAAGTAAAACAAGAAGCGGCTCCCGCAGCGGAAACACCTAAAACCGTTCCGACAGAAACTAAAGTAGAAACTACAGAGCCGAAAAAAGCAGAACCCAAGAAAGTTGTTGCAGCCCCCCAGCCTACACCGGATGAAAGTCCTGTCTTGCCGGAAGCAGAGGATGACTTTATCCCCATCGAGGATTTGCCAACCGAAAAAATAGAACTGCCGTCAGAGCTCATCGGCAAATTCGAAGCCACCAAAGCAGAAACTCCTGTTCCTGCAACAGAGCAACCGCAACAACGCTCCCGTCTTCGCCTCCGCGATAACAATACGCCATACAACAACAATCGTAACAATAACAACCAGCGTCCTGCACAACAGCAGCAACGTCCTGCACAACAACAGAACAACAACGAGAATTATGTTGCTCCCGAACGCAAGCCGGCAATAGAACGTGAAAAGGCGTACGAATTCGACGATATACTCACAGGAACCGGCGTATTGGAAATCATGCAGGACGGTTATGGATTCCTGCGCTCATCCGATTATAACTACCTTTCTTCTCCCGATGATATTTACGTTTCACAATCACAAATCAAGCTGTTCGGTCTGAAGACCGGTGATGTAGTGGAAGGTGTTATCCGTCCACCCAAGGAAGGAGAGAAATATTTCCCGCTGGTAAAAGTATCCAAGATTAACGGACGTGACCCGGCTTTTGTACGCGACCGTGTACCGTTCGAACATCTCACCCCGCTCTTCCCGGACGAGAAATTCAAACTTTGCAAAGGCGGATATTCCGACTCCCTGTCTGCCCGCGTAGTAGACCTCTTTGCGCCCATTGGTAAAGGCCAGCGCGCACTAATCGTAGCACAGCCCAAAACGGGTAAGACTATTCTGATGAAGGACATTGCCAACGCCATTGCAGCCAACCACCCGGAAGTGTACATGATTATGCTATTGATTGATGAACGTCCGGAAGAAGTTACCGACATGGCCCGTACCGTAAATGCAGAGGTTATTGCCTCTACTTTCGACGAACCGGCAGAACGTCACGTGAAAATAGCAGGCATTGTTTTGGAGAAGGCCAAAAGAATGGTAGAATGCGGACATGACGTTGTTATCTTCCTTGACTCCATAACACGTTTGGCACGTGCCTACAATACTGTTTCCCCGGCTTCGGGTAAAGTATTGTCCGGAGGTGTGGACGCCAACGCACTGCACAAGCCGAAACGCTTCTTCGGTGCTGCCCGCAACATTGAAGGCGGTGGTTCGCTGACCATCCTTGCTACGGCGCTTATAGATACCGGTTCCAAAATGGACGAAGTGATCTTTGAAGAGTTCAAAGGTACTGGTAATATGGAACTGCAACTCGACCGCAACCTGTCCAACAAGCGCATCTTCCCGGCTGTCAATATCGTTGCTTCCAGCACTCGTCGCGATGACTTGCTGCAAGACAAGCAAACGCTGGATCGCATGTGGATTCTCCGCAAGTATCTTGCCGATATGAACCCGATAGAGGCAATGGACTTCGTAAAAGACCGTTTGGAAAAAACCAAAGACAACGATGAATTCCTGATGAGCATGAACGGTTAAATACCTACACGGAAAAGAACCAACTAAGATATAAAAAAATATTTGAAAAAGAGCGGAATAGCATAAGTTATTCCGCTCTTTTTCAATATTATTATATAATAAAAAGCAAAAGTATGGAGAATAAGCATGATTTCAGTCTTCCCGTCAGTTGGAACGGAATATTTTATGCTTCAGGGCAATCTGCCGCAAAACCGTAATAATATTCTGTCCTTAAAAGAAGGCAGTTACAGGTATTTTTTGTACTTTTGCGCCTCAATAAGAGTAATTTGTAATTTAGTAATTGTAATTAGATACTATGTTCGATAATTTAAGCGAGAGACTTGAGAGGTCGTTTAAAATTTTGAAGGGTGAAGGTAAAATCACCGAAATTAATGTAGCGGAAACGCTGAAAGACGTGCGTAAAGCACTTTTGGATGCTGACGTAAACTATAAGGTTGCCAAGAGTTTTACTGATACCGTTAAGGAAAAAGCTTTAGGACAAAACGTGCTGACAGCTGTAAAACCCAGCCAGTTAATGGTAAAAATCGTACACGATGAGTTAACACAACTCATGGGTGGCGAAACTGCGGAAATCAATATTGATTCCAAACCGGCTGTTATTTTGATGTCCGGTCTGCAAGGTTCTGGTAAGACTACTTTCTCCGGAAAGTTGGCACGCATGCTGAAAACCAAAAAGAACCGGAAGCCCTTATTGGTGGCTTGCGACGTTTACCGCCCCGCCGCTATCGAACAGTTGCGCGTACTGGCAGAGCAGATCGAAGTGCCCATGTATTCCGAACCTGATAGCAAAGACCCGGTGAGCATAGCCCAAAATGCCATACAGGAAGCTAAAACCAAAGGATATGACCTCGTAATCGTCGATACAGCCGGTCGTCTGGCCGTAGACGAAGAGATGATGAACGAAATCGCCGCCATCAAATCCGCCATCAATCCGAATGAAATCTTGTTCGTAGTGGATTCCATGACCGGACAGGATGCCGTAAATACAGCCAAAGAATTCAACGAACGTCTGGACTTCAATGGTGTGGTATTGACCAAGTTGGACGGTGACACTCGCGGTGGTGCCGCCCTTTCTATCCGTACTGTAGTAAACAAGCCTATCAAGTTTGTAGGAACCGGCGAAAAACTGGACGCTATCGACCAATTCCACCCTGCCCGTATGGCAGACCGTATTCTGGGTATGGGCGACATCGTGTCATTGGTAGAGCGTGCACAAGAACAATATGATGAAGAAGAAGCCAAACGTCTGCAAAAGAAAATTGCGAAGAACCAGTTTGACTTCAACGACTTCCTGAGCCAGATTGCACAAATCAAAAAAATGGGTAACTTGAAAGAACTCGCTTCCATGATACCGGGGGTAGGCAAAGCTATCAAGGATATCGATATTGACGACAATGCTTTCAAAAGCATCGAAGCGATTATCTACTCCATGACTCCGGAAGAACGCAGCAACCCGGCCATCCTAAACGGCTCGCGCCGCCAGCGTATCGCCAAAGGCAGCGGCACGAACATTCAGGAAGTAAACCGTTTGCTGAAACAGTTCGACCAGACCCGTAAAATGATGAAAATGGTGACCGGCAGCAAAATGGGTAAGATGATGCCGAAACTGAAACGATAAGAAAGAAAAATATCCTGCATATAAATCCCGCTAATTTCATAGTTCGAATGAAGTCAGCGGGATTTTTGCTTTATTCGGTTATTTGACCTATTTTTGCGAATAATGCCATGTAAATAATAACCAATACAATAATATTGAATATGACACTAATTGACGGAAAAGCAATTTCCGAACAGGTAAAACAGGAAATTGCAACAGAAGTAGCTGAGATAGTGGAGCGCGGCGGAAAACGCCCGCATTTGGCAGCTATCCTTGTAGGACACGACGGTGGCAGCGAAACCTATGTAGCAGCCAAAGTAAAAGCTTGTGAAGCATGCGGATTCAAGTCCTCGCTCATTCGTTATGAGACAGATGTAACGGAAGAAGAGCTGCTGGCGAAAGTGCGCGAACTGAATGAGGATGCAGATGTAGACGGTTTTATCGTCCAGCTGCCTTTGCCAAAACATATATCGGAACAAAAAGTGATTGAAACAATCGACTACCGCAAGGATGTGGATGGCTTCCATCCTATCAATGTAGGACGTATGTCCATAGGATTGCCTTGTTACGTTTCCGCAACTCCTAACGGAATTCTTGAATTGCTGAAAAGATACAAAATAGAAACTTCCGGAAAGAAATGCGTTGTACTGGGGCGCAGCAATATCGTAGGCAAACCCATGGCTGCCCTAATGATGCAAAAGGCTTATCCAGGTGACGCCACAGTAACCGTTTGCCACAGCCGCAGTAAAGCCCTGGTAAAAGAGTGCCAAGAAGCCGATATTATCATCGCAGCTATGGGACAACCTAACTTTGTAAAAGCGGAAATGGTGAAAGAAGGCGCAGTTGTCATTGATGTAGGTACTACCCGTGTACCGGACGCAACCAGAAAATCCGGTTTCAAGCTGACCGGTGATGTCAAGTTCGATGAAGTAGCTCCCAAATGTTCATTCATCACTCCCGTACCTGGTGGTGTAGGTCCCATGACCATTGTCTCTTTAATGAAGAATACATTGTTGGCAGGCAAGAAAGCTATTTATCAATAATAAGGATGATGAAAGCGCTCATCTCCTTTATCTTTCTACTATATAGCGTAACCCTTTCCTCACAGGAAAGGATTACGCTATTATTTGTAGGAGACTTAATGCAACACCGGGCGCAAATAGATGCCGCCCGCACT
>ENA-OVGQ01003060-OVGQ01003060.1-human-gut-metagenome-genome-assembly--contig:-NODE-3060-length-13896-cov-4.589192_pt1 | contig 13896 bp, 8 predicted proteins | sample MGYA00237774_ERZ505427 | MGnify/ENA primary metagenome ERZ505427 (study PRJEB26158, sample SAMN06016404) | human gut metagenome | biome: human gut; feature: ankylosing spondylitis patient; material... | reverse complement strand
AGCTGCTCATTGAAAACATAATATCAAAAATAAAAGGAGAAAAAACGAATGGCAAGGGATGTTAACGCTTCTATAAACAAGTGCGAAAAAGCGATAGCACAGGAAGAAAAAAATATATCAGAAGCTAAAGAAAAAATCAGAAAGTTGCGCAAGGAAATCAAAAAACTTAAAGTCGAAAAGAACAATCAATTTGCAAGCGATCTGCTTGCGGCGATCATGAAGGACGGCGATATTTCAGATGAAAAACGAAAAGAAATTCTTGCAATGCTCAGCAAATCCGAAGCAAAAAACTTTGACAGTCAGAATGAAAAAACTGCATTACCGGAAGAAAAAAACTTTAACGATAATGATTTGCAAAACACACTCAGTGAGCGTAGCGATTTTTAAAAAAATAAATTTGAAATTTTATTTTTTAAAGGGTATTAGGGTTCACCCTAACAAGCGAACGTATGCACCAATCGGGTGCACACGTTCTGTGCTTGCCACAGTGTGATTTACTGCGTAAATCATACAGTGCTTCTTGCTACGCAGAAGTTCAGAGAGGAGTAGAAAATGCCACTTAAAAATGCACGGATTCATTTAAGAGTAACCGATGAAGAAAAACAAAGCTTAGTCGAAAAAGCAGCAATGGCAAGACAAAGTGTAAGTCAATACATTCTGTCACTTTCAGAAAATAAAACAATAATTGTTGTCGACGGTGCTGATGAGGTAACACGACAGCTATTAAAAATCGGCAACAACATAAATCAGATCGCAATAGTTGCAAATACAAGCAGAAAAAATGAAAGTGAATTGCCAAATTACTACTTAAAGAGAATCACAGATTATCAAAACGAAATAATGAAATTGCTGAAAAGCTTGTTGCTCGCTGTCACAAATGCAGAAAGCGATAACGAGGAGAGCAAAAATAACAATGGCGGTTAATCAGACTGCGGAAAACAAAATCAAAACCGAAGCGGGATTGACCGAAGCACTTGCTTACATCACAAATCCTGCAAAAATATCCGAGGTTTCACGACTAAATTGTTCGGGAAGTAATTCGAATACTCTCGACCAATTCAGGTTATTGCGTTTAGCGTTTAATCAGAATAAAGGGATTATTTCACATCATTTTATTCAGTCATTTGCACCGAACGATAATGTAACACCCGAAACTGTTCATCGCTTTGGGGTGGAATACGCTAAACTTTGTTTTCCGAATTATCAAGTAGTTGTCAGCACTCACGTTGACAAAGAACATTTGCACAATCACATAATCGTAAACTCCTGCAATATGATAACCGGCAGGAAATATTACGACAATAAAGAAACAATGAAGAACAACAGAGCGATAAGCGATAAGCTGTGTCGCAGATACGGAGTATCTGTTATAAGCTCTAAATCCGAATTCAAACCGATAGATCAAACGACAATGCAGTTGGCATTGAAACATAAATCATGGAAAATTCAGTTGCTGAGTGATCTTGATGAAGCAAAAGAAAGTTGCAAAAGCAAAAGTGAATTTATATCATTTCTCAAAAACAAAAACTACGAGATCCGATACGAAAAACACATCACCGTTCGTAAAATCGGTGAGAAGAAAGCAATCCGTGTTGATACTTTAGCAAAACAGTTCGGAAGTCAATATACCAAAGCCGAGCTTGAAAAGGCAATGGGATATTCAACAAATCTTGCTGATACAAATACAAGCAATTTAAATTTGCAATCGAAGAAAACCTGCGCAAGAAAAAATATTAACGAATGGCAAAGGTTTGAATCCTGGTCATTTTCTCAGGACAACAAGTACGCAAATAATTACAGATGTTTGACAAAACAGTATAGGACAAACTATCACACGAGTCGATTTCCGACAGGAACTCGGAAATCAATATTGTTTACAATACTGTGTGCACTTTTCATAAGTCCGAATAGAAAAAAATACAGAGAACATAAAAGCTACCGATTTGCAACTGTTCAGACGGTTGATCACAGCATCAGGACAAAATTCAGATGCGAAAATATCAAATACAAAGATTTGGTATCAGCCCAGGGCAACAATTTTGCCGTTAAGATTTCAGCAGATCAGCTTGGAAAAATTATTGTTCTCCCGATTTTCTACAGTGCAAATGTGAATTTAGAAACCAAGACAGCGGTTATTACTGTTAAAGAATATAACAAAGAGATAATCTGCAAGGCTCTCGGTTATGACAGCAAGCAAGTTGAACAGCAGTCGGATAAGTTGATCAATTCACAAAAATACAAACGATTAAAAGATCACGCTGCTTCTTCAAATACAAAGCTCAGCTATATGATTGTTACAAAAATTCAGCTTGAGCTTTTAAAATTGAATGAAATCGAGCTTGCGGCTTTTCCTAAGGACGACGGAAAATATAATGTTGCGTTTATGCCGGACACCAAAGAACTCATTACTAAAATTCTCTACCCTGCGGATGAGAGCAAGCATGAAACAGAGTATGAACGAAATAACAGAATAAACAAAGAAATAAAACGTTTAGCCGCAGTAAACGGTGAGAAACCTAAATATAGAATGGTTGCCCCCGATTTGCTTGACAACATAAAGCAATCCGGTATACAGTTTGCTTATTTCAAAAAAGGCGATAAGTATAATATAGTTTTCCTTAAGGAAAATGAAACGGAAATTGATCAATTGCTGAAACAGTTCCGAAAGAAGAATTAGCAGAAACAACAAATAATTTAGTTTTGCTTTGTTTAATATTTATCAAAATAATAGTAGACAAACGCAACTAAACGTGTTATAATAAAGTCGGTGAAATCTATTCTCCGGCTTTTTTATATAAATGATGACGGCTTGCACAAGGCAGAAAAGTGAGCCGCAGAAAAACGGAGGTATAGAAATGGCTAAAAAGTACGAATTGATATCTGATTTGTATGAACAAATCAGTATCGAAGTAACTCGAGATTCTCAGACATGGCGATTGTTTTTAAAAACAGCTTGTCGAAACTACAAATTGCGTTTTGACGAACAATTGTTACTGTTTGCTCAGCGTCCCGACGCAATTGCAGTGCTGGAAATCGAAAGGTGGAACACGGCATTCGGCAGATGGGTCAACAGAGGTGCAAAAGGTATAGCGGTATTTGAGGATTCTACAGGCAAAAGTCAAAGACTTAAATACTACTTTGACATCGCAGATACACACGGTACAGAACAATCAAGAGAAGTTCCTGTATGGAAAATGTCAGAAGAATATCAAAGCGATGTTGCAGAAGCTCTTAAGAATGCTTTCGGCACATCAACCGATTCAGACGATCTTAGGATTGTGATCAAAGAAAGTGTAGTAAATGCAGTTGACGACAATATAGACGATTATATCTATGGTTTTGTCAAAAGCGGAACCGGCAGTGAAATTGACTATATGAAGCCAGAGGATGCAGAAGAAATATACAAGAGAATAGTAACTAACAGCGTTGTATATATGATATATGAACGGCTTGGAATGGACAACCTGTTAACCGATGACGATTTCAACGGCATAGAGTATTTCAGTACACCAGAATTGCTGAATTCAATAGGATATGCTACCGGAGATATAGCAAGAATGGGACTCGGCATAGTTTCTAAAACCATCCGTTCAACAAAAAAAGAAAAACAACAGGTGATTCAGCCTGTAATCAATAAAATTTCCGATAACGAAAGGAGTTCTTACAATGAAAGAAATCACTTACACAATGCAGGGCGATTATCAGATTCCGGATCTGACATTACCGACACAACCGGAAGTTACTCTCGGCAGATGGGCAGAGATGAAGAAAGAATATCTGAAGCAGCATCGCAAAGTAATGTACTACAATCTGATGACAAAAGGTCAGTTGACGCAGTATCTCGCAGACGAGGAACAGAGAGCACTCAAACTGGAGGACGAACTGATCAAAGAGATGTCGGTAAAACAGGGACTGACAGAAGAGCTGAAAGCGAAAGATATGATGAAATGGGTTCAGCTGATGAACAATCTCAGACACGAAGTTCAAGAGATAGTTACTCAGCAGATAATAATGAGCGTTTAAGCAACATTAAGCCGTTACCGTCAATCAATGAACAAACGGCTTTCATAGCAGAATATGAAGCAGAGGTTACAAAAGCCTCTGCTTTTTCTATTCCAAATGAAATTATAAATGACCATCTTGCTAATGGGAGTGGCTTTCAGGACGGGAAATACCGTATCTATGAACAGTTCCGGAGAAGCTTATCACAGAAAGAAAATGCGGATTTTCTGAAAAACGAGTACGGCATTGGTGGCGGAACACACGCAGGCGGCGTATCCGGATATCACTATGACCACAATGCAAAAGGTATTTGTATCAGCAAGGGATATGCCGATAATGCTCCGAAAATCAATTTGAATTGGTTAGAGGTCGCAAAGCGCATACAGCTGTTGATTAACAATGACAGGTATCTGAATGCAAAAGAAAAAGAACATTATGCGCAATGGCTCAACGAGCGTGAGGAAAGACAATACACCGAGCAGGGTCTTAGCACTTCTGAAAACAAGGATAATGAGAAGTATATTTACAAAGTCGGCGATACCGTTTTCATCGGAGCGTCCGAATACAGAATTACGGCAAAAGACGATCAGCAGGTAATGCTCAGCGACGCTAACGCTCCCCTTTTCAACAAACAATATGATATAGCGGATTTTGAGCATAAGATAAAAGAAAATGCGCTTAACGAGCATTTAAAGGTTATACTTTCAGGAGAAGAAAGCAATACATCTGTTATTTCTGAAACGAATACAACTCCAGAAAAAATCACTTATGATAAAAACGGATATCATGCTGATGATTTGGATGAAGGTGACCTTATCAAAGTAGATGGCGAAATATGGGCAGTAAAATCCGTATCTTCATATTCTATTTCTCTCATAAATGAAAGCGGTGACAAGAAATATATATCAAATTCACCGGACAGCAAATGGCAAGAAACGTTGGTTTCAAGATATAATTTTGAATTCATCGGTAACCGTGAGGGAACAAATACACAGGTCAATAATGAATCAACTGATAGCAAACAGTCAAAGACAGCTCATGAACATAAGAAAAACCGCAAGCAAAACAACGCTCCCAGTGTTTTGTACCCGGAAATCAACAATGATTACCGTACAAATTTCCATATTGATACCGATGAGTTGGGTGCAGGTACTCCGCTCGAACGCTATTATAACAATATTAATGCCATACGTCTGCTCAAAAAGTTAAATAGCGAACATAGACTTGCTACTCCAACGGAACAGGTCATGCTTTCACAATATGTCGGTTGGGGCGGATTACCGCAATTCTTTGAGCAGTCAAACTCCCATTACAATGAACTTAAAGATTTACTTACCGATAGTGAATACACATCGGCAAGAGAGTCAACTCTGACTGCGTTTTACACTCCGCCGACAGTTATAAGCGCCGTATATAAGGTTCTTGAAAATATGAACTTTAAAAACGGCAATCTGCTTGAACCTTCCTGCGGCATCGGTAACTTTATCGGTATGCTGCCGAAAACAATGCAGGACAGTAAGGTTTACGGTGTTGAGCTCGATACTATATCAGCCGGAATTGCACAGCAACTTTATCAGAAATCATCAATAGCTGCACAGGGTTTTGAGAATGTCAATATACCCGACAGCTTTTTCGATGGCGTTGTTGGCAACGTGCCTTTTGGCGATTTTAAGGTTGTTGACAAGAAATACGATAAGCACAATTTTCTGATTCACGATTATTTCTTTGCAAAGTCATTGGATAAGCTCCGTCCGGGCGGTGTTATGGCTTTGATTACAAGCAAGGGTACTATGGACAAAGAAAACAGCTCGGTCAGAAAGTATATTGCTCAACGTGCCGAACTTTTAGGTGCAATTCGTCTTCCGAATGATACTTTTAAAAGCAGTGCCGGAACGGAGGTTGTATCTGATATTCTGTTTTTGCAAAAGCGAGATCGCCTTATTGATATTGAGCCTGACTGGGTTCACCTTGATACGAATGAAAACGGAATTCGTATGAATTCATATTTTGTTCAGAATCCTGAAATGGTGCTCGGTGAAATGAAGACTGTATCAGGTCGTTTCGGTCAGCAAGTAACTTGCGAGCCGTATACAGACAGCAACCTTGCCGATCTCCTGTCTGATGCTATTGCCAATATTCACGGCGAAATATCAGATTACGAGAATGATGTTGCAACCGATGAACTTGAAGAAGATATGTCAATTCCCGCAGATGCTTCTGTAAAGAATTTTTCTTATTCTGTTGTAAATGATAAACTGTATTTCCGTGAAAACTCACGAATGATACCTGTGACAGTATCTGCTACAGCAGAAAGTCGTATCAAAGGATTAATTATAATTCGTGATTGCACACGCAATTTAATCGAATTACAAGCAGATGATTATCCGGAAGAAGACATTAAAGCGGCACAGGAGTTGCTTAACGCAAAATATGACAATTTTACTGAAAAATACGGACTGATTAACAGCAGAGCCAATAAGTCGGCGTTTAGCGATGATAGCTCTTTTGCACTTGTGTCTGCCTTGGAAATACTCGGCGATGAAGGGCAACTCGAGCGTAAAGCGGATATATTCTTCAAACGAACGATAATGCCACATAAGCCAATTACACAGGTTGATACAGCAAGTGAAGCTCTTGCAGTATCAATCGGCGAAAAGGCTTGTATTGACATGGAATATATGCAAAGCCTTACCGGAAAAGAGGAAAACGAGCTCTTTAATGATTTGAAAGGTGTAATCTTCTTAAACCCTCTTTATGAAGGCAACAATGAAAATCTGTCGAAGTATTTCACCGCCGATGAATATCTGTCGGGTAATGTAAGAGAAAAACTTGCAATAGCACGAAACTCGGCTAAAGTCGATTCCCGCTTTAACATTAACGTTGAAGCACTTGAAAAAGTGCAGCCTGAAGACTTGACGGCAAGTGAAATTTCCGTAAGACTGGGTTCGACGTGGTTGCCGGTCGATATTGTTCAACAATTCATTTATGAATTTCTGAATACTCCCGGATACGCAAAAAGCAGTATAATTGTACATTACTCAAAGTATACGGGAGAATGGAGTATCGACGGCAAATCGTATGACCGAAGTAATGTAAAAGCGTATAACACATACGGTTCTGCCCGTATAAATGCGTACAGAATAATCGAAGAAACTTTGAATCTGAAGGATGTGCGTATATTCGATTACGTTGAAGATATTGACGGAAACAGAAAGGTTGTACTTAATAAAAAAGAAACTGCTATCGCACAATCAAAGCAGGAGCTTATAAAGCAAGGCTTTCAGGAATGGGTATGGTCAGATCCGCAACGCAGAGAACGGCTTTGCAAGTTATATAACGAAAGGTTCAATTCAATTCGTCCTCGTGAATATGACGGCAGTCACATTGTATTCAGCGGAATGAACCCTGAGATTACGCTCAGAGAACACCAAAGAAACGCTGTCGCACACATTCTATATGGTGGAAACACACTTCTTGCACACGCAGTCGGCGCAGGCAAGACTTTTGAAATGGTAGCCGCAGCTATGGAATCAAAGCGGTTAGGACTTTGCAACAAGTCGCTGTTCGTAGTTCCGAACCACCTCACCGAGCAATGGGCTGCCGAGTTCTTGCAGCTTTACCCTTCTGCGAATATTTTAGTGGCAACAAAAAAAGACTTCGAAACTAAAAATCGTAAGAGGTTCTGTGGTCGTATTGCTACAGGAGATTATGACGCTGTAATTATCGGTCATTCACAATTTGAAAAAATACCGATGAGCATAGAACGTCAGAGAGCATCTCTTGAGCAACAGGAGAATGAAATAACAGAAGGTCTTGCCGAATTGAAGCGTAATCGTGGTGAGAATTTCTCCATAAAACAGCTTGAGAGAGCTAAAAAATCAATTAGGCAAAAAATCGAAAAGCTCAATGATCAGTCACGCAAAGATGATGTAGTTACTTTTGAGGAATTAGGTGTTGATAGAATATTTGTCGATGAAAGTCATTACTACAAAAACCTTTTCCTTTATACGAAAATGCGGAATGTCGGTGGCATTGCACAGACAGAAGCTCAGAAATCGTCCGATTTGTTTATGAAATGCAGATACCTTGATGAAATAACCGGAGGACGTGGAACGGTTTTTGCAACCGGCACACCTATTTCAAATAGTATGGTGGAGCTTTACACCATTCAGCGTTATTTGCAGTATGATACGCTCTTAAAGAATGATTTACAGCATTTCGATAGCTGGGCTTCCACTTTCGGTGAAACGGTTACTGCAATAGAACTTACACCTGAAGGCACGGGTTACCGAGCAAAAACAAGGTTTGCAAAGTTTTTCAATTTACCTGAACTCATGTCAATGTTCAAAGAAGTTGCCGATATACGCACAGCCGATATGTTGGAACTTCCCGTGCCTAAAGCAAACTTCCACAATATTGCGGTCAAACCGTCAGAAATACAAAAAGAAATGGTAGCACAACTTGCCGAACGTGCCGAGAATGTACGCAAAGGAAATGTTGACGCAAGTGTTGACAATATGCTTAAAATTACTAATGACGGCAGGAAACTTGCACTTGATCAGCGTATGCTTAATGATATGCTTCCTGATTTCGAGGGCAGTAAAATTAACGCTTGTGTAGATAATGTATATCGGATTTGGAATGAAAATTCGGATAAAAAATCTGCTCAACTTATATTCTGTGATCTGTCTACACCGAAGAATGATGGCGTATTTTCCGTTTATAACGACATCAGAAAAAAGCTGATTGAGAGAGGCATTCCTGAAAATCAAGTTAAGTTTATACACGAAGCCGATACAGATGTTAAGAAGAAGGAACTCTTTCAAAAGGTACGTAAAGGCGAAGTCAGAGTATTGCTTGGATCTACTCAGAAAATGGGAGCAGGAACGAATGTACAGGATAGGCTTATTGCACTACACGATGTAGATTGTCCCTGGCGTCCGTCAGACCTTGAGCAACGAGCCGGAAGAATTATTCGTCAGGGAAACTCAAATCCGGAGGTTGAAATCTATCGGTATGTTACGGAACAGACTTTCGATGCTTATCTTTATCAGCTTGTTGAAGGCAAACAGAAATTCGCAAGTCAGATTATGACGAGCAAATCACCTGTAAGGTCCGCTGATGATATAGATGAAACGGCTCTATCTTATGCGGAAATCAAAATGCTTGCAACCGGAAATCCGTACATTAAAGAAAAGATGGATTTAGATATTCAGATACAAAAGCTGAAGCTGCTGAAAGCTAACTATCTTTCTGAAAAGTACAACCTTGAGGACAAAATAATTAAATTCTATCCTCAGAAGATTGCATCGTTGACTAACACTATAAAGGCATTAGAACAGGATTTATCGACTGCAAAAGCACATCCGAAGCCTATTGATGATAGTTTTGTCGGTATGGAAATCAATGGCGAATACATTACGGAAAAATCTGATGCCGGAAAAGCCATTTTAGAATCCTGTAAGCAAATGAATAGCTCAGACCCGATTAAAATCGGTAAATACAGAGGTTTTGATATGGAACTTCAGCTCAATCTTACAACGCATTTCTATGAGGTTTTACTTAAAAGCGCTACAACTCAAAAAGTATCGCTCGGTGATGATCCTAACGGTAATATAACCCGTATTGATAATGCGATAGGTCGCATACCCGATCATATTGAAAATGCAAAGGCAGAGCTGAAGAACATACAGACACAGTATGAAACTGCTCAGGTCGAGGTACAGAAACCTTTTGCACAGGAAGAAGAATTAAAGGCTAAGACAAAACGGCAGATAGAAGTTGAAAAGCTAATTTCTTCCGGAGAAAATGAGCCTGAGCAAAACGCTATATCTGATTATTACTACTTCTCTGCTACTGACGAACAGATAAATGCTTTAAACAATGCGTCTATTCCTTTTGAAAAGCAGACTAAAGCAGACGGTAGTATGGTTATCCGGGTTGCCACAAATGACAAATCAAAGGCAGAAACTATTATGAACACAAAAAATATAGTTTTATAGAGTTATCTGACAGTAAACGAAGTTGTGCGGTGTGTTTCACGCCGCACTATTGTTTTGTGCTACTGGTAGCACAATGATTAAGAAAGGATTATAGCATGGAAAAACTGTCCGTATTTGATAAAATCGAATTGATTGCAAGATATGAAATAAGACACAATATACCTGAACCTGACCGTATAACAGAATGGTTTGGAGATTATGCAATGTATACATCAAAAAAACTCGACAAAGAAGAAATGAATAATATCTTCGCAACAAAATTTGTCAAATTGTTGCTTGATGAATGGTTCAATGGATTTCGTGGTGAGAAAAGCATCGAAAAGAAATTTTTTGAGCATATATCCCGTTTGAACTCTGAGTATTGCAAAAATTCGCTTTCTGATAATCTTGATGATTGGGAAAGAGCAATTATAAATGAATTGGATGACATTAGCGAACAAGTAGCCTCCGGTAATATCCCCATATTACAAGAAAGAACGAAAATCTATATTGACATGGATGGAACAATAGCAAGGTTTCACGATGAAAATTTATACCTTGAACGAATGTTTGAAAAAGGTTTTTTCAGCGATTTAAAGCCTTTTGAAAACGCCGTATCCGCTATTGAACAATTGGTGAATGATAGTACGGCGGAGATTTTTATTTTATCTGCAACAGTAAACTCCTGCTCTTTGGATGAAAAGCAGAAATGGTTAGACAGATATTTGCCAAACATTGATAAAGAACACAGAATTTTTACTTCTCTGAATGTACCAAAGTCAGAAGCTATCGGTCATCGGCTCACCGATAAAGATATTCTGATAGACGATTATAATAAAAATTTGCTCGAATGGCAAAAGGCTGGCGGAACATCTGTCAAAGCTAAGAACAACATCAACCACAAAGGCTTGCACGGAGAACTTTGGAAGGGTGAGATTATTGATGTAGTGAATGGTGATATTTACAGCGATATTTGCAAATTGGCAAACGAGAATTACTATTATGCATATATCAGTGAGAATGATGTAGAGAAACTGAAACAATCAGGTATTTGCTATCATCTTCAGATGTCAGGCGACCGAATAATCGCAAAAGTCAGCATTGCTTACAAGCCAATTCTTGATAATATAGTCAATAGCAATCGATCAATCAAATGTGATACAGGTAGCACACCTAAAATGTAGAAAGAGGTGAAAAGCCGGTTATATGGAAATACAGTCAAAAGTTATAAAAAACACAGATAACAGTAGTCCGGTGAAAGCTTATGCTACGATTTTTTTAAATAACAATATTGCTATTCACGGATTTAGAATTATCGACATCGGTACCGATGATAACGATGCTATGTTTGTAGCAATGCCAAGCAACCGTAACAGTGACGGAAAATACTATGATATGGCATTTCCGACACGCTCAGAGGTCAAAGAGGATATTATCAATTCCGTTATAAAAAATTATGTAGATAACTCCTCTTCTCAGTTAGCCGATAAATCACCGGTGGATATGAAGATCACAGTCAGACTTCATAAAACAACTGCATACGGCGATAATGTTCCTGCATCGGGAGAAATCAGACTGTCAGACAGTTTTGTGATTTCAGGTATTAAAATAACCTGCCGTGACGGAACTATAGATTATGAAATGCCGAAGATAAAGGGCAAGGATGGCAATTATCATGATATGGCTGTCCCTTTGAATGATCGTTTCAGGCAACTGCTCAAAGAAAAAGTATTATCAGAATACGGACTTTTGTCAACACAGATTTTATGTGGGAATATGAATCACGCAGAACTGACAGCTGAAGGCGAGGTAGCGTACAAGTTATTCAAAAACAACAGCATAGCTCAAAAGGTGATCAATCAGCTGTCTGAGCGCAACATCAAATATTCCGCTAAAATCAATGCACGGGAAACTACAATATGTTTTCTGAAATCCGATTTTGAAACAATGCGGGAAATATCTCTTAAAGCCGCATCCGAAACAGAAAATCATAAAAAGCTGTAATGCTGAAACCTGCCGCCGAACCGCAACAGAACAGGATATGATATTGATTGTATCCGTAACAGGAGGTACTTATATGAATATAACAACAAGAATAACAAAGCTTGACAACCCGGAAAGCAAGTTGAAAGCTTTAGCCACAGTCGTACTCAACGGCAACTTTGCCGTTGGCGGCATTAAGGTCATTGGAACCGAAAAGGGAATGTATGTCGCTATGCCGAATCATCTCGGCAAAGATAATCAGTACTATGACGACTGCTATCCGGTTACCGCCGAAATGCGCAAAGCTATAAACACAGCTGTAATGACAGCCTACGAAAACAATGACACTGCTGTAATTAAAAGCGAACCCGAAGCAATCGCAATGAAAGTCAAGGTGCTTCCTAACAACAATCATGATAGCAATCTTAAAGGATTTGCTCAGATAACAATGGATGATTGCTTTGTTGTGTCAGGTGTGAAAGTTTTCGACGGTGCAAACGGAATGTTTTTGCAGATGCCGCAGTATAAAAATTCCGCCGGCGAATACAAGAATATCGCTAACCCGGTTACCAAGGAATTTCATGTTGAGCTGAACAACAAAGTGATAGATGCATTTAAAAATGCTGTAACAGCTACAAACAATCAGCAAGAAGCAAAGGCTGCATCAACAGCCATAAAGCGTTAACATAAAATCGGTCGGCGGCAGTTTTCTATATATTTATTTTGTGCTACAGGTAGCACAATAGGAAGGGAGTAAGTACATGGAAATATTAGCAATATTAGTAGCGTTCGTGTGTATATTAGGTTTAATAGGCGGCGTTGGCATAAGCTACGGAATAAAAAGCAAAAAAATAAATGACAATCTTGTTAAATTGCAGGATTGCCAGATCGGCGTAAAAGACGGTGAATTTTCAATTGCAAACCGACTCGGAGTAACAAACGGTGAAGAAACAAATCTTACGGCACAACATAAAATTCTCAGGGAAGATCACAAGGATATTAAAATAATCTTAAATGAAGAAATCAAGAAAAGCATTAATATCGTTGCAGACAACGCAAAGAAGACATACACCTTTATTGTGAATGAGAGCGAAATGAGAAAACAAAAAGAACAGTTACTCCAAAGCAATGAATACAGATGGGCACAAGCCATTGATGACTTAATTTTGTATAAAAACATATTAGGAGAGAAAAATCAACTAATTGCCGATTTGTATCGAGAAAAATCTGAATTAGAGGAAGCAAATAAAGAACTTGATGAAGTAATTAAAACGCAAGCCAAACAGATAGAAGAGCTAAACGCTAAACTCAATCCCGATAAGCACGTGCACTCTCAAGATCAGGGAATGTACCCGACACTTTAGTTACATAGATTTAAGCGACTGTCTTCAGCCGCTTTTTCCTTTTCTGAAAGTAAAAATCCAAAGCAGTCCGCACCCGTAGGACTGCTTTTTATATATAATCGAAAACAGTTGCGACACTTTGACGCACTAAGCAAAGTTGACATTAGTTGTCGAATATGATAGAATGGAGTAAAATATGGATAATTACGTTTACAATTTAGCAATAAGATATTTGATATCAAACGGCATATCAAATGTAATGGTAGAAGATACCAAATCAAATATAAACGAGGAAAGCAATGATATTTGTAAAGAAAAAATCAAAAGAGAACAAACAAAATTTATATCTGAAAGAAAAAATTCACCCAAATAGTTATGTAAAAAGTGTTTTGGATTTATATTCTCAGATAGATGATCAAACACGAAAAATCCATTGTAATAAAAATTGCGTTTACTGTTGCAATGATTATTTTTATGTTACAGAACGAGAATTCTATGTGATATTGCTATTTCTGTTTGAAAATTATAGTGATATTCAAATTTTAGACTTTGTAGAAAACGCAAAAGCACAGAAAGATAGCTTAAAA
>ENA-OVGQ01003031-OVGQ01003031.1-human-gut-metagenome-genome-assembly--contig:-NODE-3031-length-14030-cov-4.334741_pt1 | contig 14030 bp, 7 predicted proteins | sample MGYA00237774_ERZ505427 | MGnify/ENA primary metagenome ERZ505427 (study PRJEB26158, sample SAMN06016404) | human gut metagenome | biome: human gut; feature: ankylosing spondylitis patient; material... | reverse complement strand
AGAAAAAAACGACCTCATCCCCCTTTTCGGCGGATGAAGCCGTATCAGCACGCAAAAGCAGCATGAAAAAGTCGCCAACGCAATCGCGCAAAAGGGTCAAGGGAGGGGACTTCGTCCCGTTTCATTCGCCCTTGGGTTTCCCCCAATTAACACGCGGAAGCAGCCTGAAAGAGAAGTCTACTCAATCGCGCAAAAGGGAGTCCAGAGGGTCGAAGACCCTTTGGTGGAGTCCAGAGGCAAAGCCTCTGGTTACTGCCCCTCTTCCGTCCGCTCCACCGTGCCGACGTAGATGATTTCGCTCTTTGCCTTGTAGGTGTCGGTGTACATCAGCTTGCGCTCGGTTTCCGCGCCGCCCACATACTTCACCAGGTAGCTTTCCACCACACAGCCATCGGTTGCCTTGCGGTAGGTGTACTCTTGGTCAACATAGGTGGCGTAGGTGTGGTTCGTGTCCTTGCGGTATTCCGGCTCGGTCGGGGCGGGCAGGGTCTGCACCGTCACCGTCTCCAGCTCGTACTTCACGCCCTTGCCGAGGCTCTCGCCGTAAATCGACACCACGCACACCTTGTGCGACTTGTCATAGCGGCTGTCCTTCATCACCGTCGCGACGATGAAAATCGTGCTGTTCGTGTCGTTGCGGAACTTGAAGTCAATGCGGTTGTCGGATACCGTCGCGTCCTTGCCGTAGTCGGTGTAGCCCACCGCGTCGGAGTGCGGCTCGCGCTTGAGAATCGTCATGTTCGCCTTCGCCGCCGCAAGGTACATCGTCGTGCTTGCCTGACACACGCCGCCGCCGTAGCCCATGCGCTGATCGCCGTACGCGTACTCAATCGCTTCATAGAAGCCGTTTGCCTTCGTGCGCTTGCCCACAACCGTATTGAAGGAGAATGTTTCGCCCGCTGCAAGCATCTTGCCGTTGATGCGCTCGAACGCCACCTGAATGTTCAGGTTGCGGTTCTCCGTGCTGGTGGTCGAAATCGGGGTGTACGCCGTCGCGCGCAGCTGAATCTGCGGCTCCAGCATGGCTTTGGTCGTGGTCGGCTGAAGCTCGCGCGTCGTCAGCGCCACCTCGCCGCTGACCAGGGACGACATCATCTGGTACACCTGATTTTTCGCCTCGGTCGTGTCCATATAGCGTCCGACCGTTTCCGGCTGAATCGTCAGCGGATTGTTGAAATTGTTGGAATCGAAGATAATATGCGCATCCACCGGCTGAATGTACGCCTGCTGCGCGATGCTGAGCAGGATGTTGTCAATCACCACATTGTCGCCGCTGGGCGTGGCGGAATAGCCCTCGTAGGGATTTTCCGCCAGCGCGTCCATCGTGGCTTTGCGCGCGTCAATGCCGCCTTCTGTGTGCCCCGGCTGCCACGCCGCGTCGAGGGCTTCCCGCACATCGACGGTCATGTTCAGGTCGGCGCTCGTGATTTCCCTCACCAGCTGACCGGCGTACATCAGGCGCACCTTCCACGCGTCGCGCTGCTGATTCGCGTGCGCCGTGACCGCCTCTTCCGCCTCCGTGCGGGTCATGCCGCCGAGGTGGATGCCGTCCACATACACGTTCGGGACGTACTTGTCGTCATACGCCGTCACCGACGCGACCAGCGCTTCCCGCTCGTTCTGCTTCTGGATGGCATTGCTGATGGCGCCGCCCGCCGCGACCAGCCCGCAAATTACCGCCACCGCGCACGCGCAGAACAGGATGCGCTTGAGCAGCTTTTGCGCCGACGGCTTGCGGCGGACAGGCTCGTTCTTCGGCTCGCGATGCTCCGGGTTGAAGCCCCCCAGCCCCGTCGGCGGATGATTGCCGCCGCCATTGCCGCCGCTTCCGCCATTGCCGTTCGCCGGATACTGCGGAAAATTCACCGGATACATCGGCTGCTGCCATCCGCCATAATTCTGCTGCGGATACGGCGGATTCTGCGGGCGCTGCGGATTCATCGGCTGATTCGGCATCATCTGCCCGCCGCGAATCGGCTGATTGCGCCCGGTGTTCATGCTTGTCGGGTTCTGCCCCCACGAGAACTGCTCCAATTGGTGCGCCGCATCGAGCGGCTGCACGCCGTTGTTCCAGCCCTGCTGCGGCTGCATGGGCGTCCCCTGCACGCCGCGGAAGCCGCGCATTTGCCCGCTTTGCGCATATTGGCTCCCCTGCCCCGGCTGATTCATCCCCTGCGGGCGCATCGGCTGGGCCGCACCCATCGGCTGGGCCGCACCCATCGGCTGAGCCGCACCCATCGGCTGAGCCGCACTCATCGGCTGCATGGGCGGATTGGCGCTCTGCTGCGCCGGGGGCGGCTGCGGATTCCGGCGCGGCGGATTTGTCGGCTGCATGGGCGTGTCTTCCGTGCGGATAAGGGGGATGCTGTTGTCCAGCGTCTGCTGCCCGGCATACTGCGCCGCGTTCAGCTGCGTGCGGCGGCGGCGCGGCTGCCTGTTGTCGTTGAATTCGGACATGGTTTCAGCACCCCTTTCTGATGGCAATTCGGTATTTCTTCATCTTATATCACATGATTTCAGCAGCTTCCACTGCTTGCAGCAATTTCTCCACATCATCGGCAGCCCTCGCCCACATCGGCGCGGTGCAGCCGACCATGCCGTGGCGGTCGCCATCGCCATGGAAGTCACTGCCGCCGGTGACCAGAAAGCCCATGCGCCGCGCGGTCAAATCCAGCAGAGGCGTGGCGCGTCCGGCGGACGGGTGGTAAGCCTCAACGCCCCGCAAGCCCTGCTCCTGCCAAACGCCGAGCAGGTGGCGCAGCAGCGCGCCTGTCTTCTCCAGCTCCATCGGGTGTGCCAGAACGGGCACGAAGCCGCTTTTCCGCATCAGCGGCAGCGCCTCCGCCATGCTCAAGCGCTCCCCCGCCACATACGCCGGTGCGCCATCCGCCAGAAAGCGGTCAAACGCCTCGCGCGTGTCCACCACATAGCCGCGGCTGACCATCGCGCGGGCGATATGCGGCCGACCGACGCTGCCCTTGGCTTCGCGGGCGATTTCGTCGTAATCCAGCGGATAGCCCAGCGCGTTCAGCTTCTCCACCATCTGCCGCGCGCGTCCGAGCCGCATTTGAGACAGCGCCCGAACCTTGCGGTGCAGGGGCATATCCGTCCCGCGCCCGTAGCCGAGCAGGTGCAGACCGGGCATATCGCGCAGGGACAATTCGACACCTTGCAGAATCGGCATCGGCGTGGTTTTCCCCAGCAGCTGCGCCGCGCCGTCAAACGTGTCATGGTCGGTCACGGCAAGGAGCGTCACGCGGTGCTTGTCCGCCAGCGCCACCAGCTCCGCGGGCGTAAGCAGCCCGTCGGAGGAAGTGGTGTGGGTGTGCAAATCAGGCTTCATGGGGGGCATCCGGGTGATTTTCGGGCGCATCCGCCGTCTTATCAGGCGTTTCCGCGCTCTTTTCAGGCGTTTCGGCGGACTTTTCGGAACTTTCTTCCTTCTTTTCGTCCGCCATATCCTGCATCATCACATCGCCCGTGGTGCGGGTGTCGGCATCCTGAATATCCGGCAGCGCGCCCGTTTCCATCAGGGTGACGAACTCGCGGCGGCTGATGGTGTCGTACTTCAGCAGCGCGTCCACCAGCTTTTCCATGCGGTCGCGGTTGGCGCTCAGGGCATCCACCGCCTTCTGGTAGCATTCCTCCAGCAGGCGCTTGACTTCCGCGTCGATGCGCGCCGCCATTTCTTCGCTGTACCCGCGGCTCTGCCCGAACTCCATGCCGACGAACACTTCCTGATCGCCGTCAAGATAGACCGGGCCCAGCTTTTCGCTCATGCCGAACTGCGTCACCATGCGGCGGCAGACCTCCGTCGCCTTTTTCAGGTCGCTCGTTGCGCCGGTGGTGAACTCGCCCAGATAAAGCTGCTCCGCGGCATGACCGCCCAGCCCCATCGCCACGAAGTCCATCAGCTGGCTGTAAGTCTGCAAATCGTCCTCTTCCGTCGGCAGGGACAGCGTGTAGCCGCCCGCCTGCCCGCGCGGGACGATGGTAATCAGGTGCACCTCGTCGCAGTTGGGCAGGACGTGCCCGACGATAGCGTGACCCGCCTCGTGGATGGCGACCATGCGCTTGTCGCGCTGCGTCACCTTGTGGCTGCGCTTCTCCGGGCCCATCTGCACGCGGGAGATTGCCTCCACCAGCGTCTGCTGATTGATGGCCTTCAAGCGCCCGCGCGCCGCCAGAATCGCGGCTTCATTCATGATGTTTTCCAGCTCCGCGCCGGTGGAGAAGGGCACGCGCTTGGCGATATTCTCCAAATCCACATCATCCGCAAGGGGCTTGCCCTTGGCGTGCACCTTCAGGATGGCAACACGCCCCGCCATATCGGGGTAATTGACGAGAATCGTGCGGTCAAAGCGGCCGGGACGCAGCAGCGCAGGGTCAAGAATATCGCGGCGGTTCGTCGCCGCCATGACAATAACGCCCTCGTTGATTGCGAAGCCGTCCATCTCGACCAGCAGCTGGTTCAGCGTCTGCTCGCGTTCGTCGTGTCCGCCGCCCAGACCCGCGCCGCGATGGCGACCCACCGCGTCAATCTCATCAATAAAGATGATGGACGGGGCAGCACGTTTGGCTTGGTCGAACAGGTCACGGACGCGGCTCGCGCCCACGCCCACGAACATCTCCACAAAGTCAGAGCCGGAAATGGAGAAGAACGGCACGCCCGCCTCGCCCGCAACCGCCTTTGCCAGCAGGGTTTTGCCCGTGCCGGGCGGGCCGATGAGCAGCACGCCCTTGGGGATGCGTGCGCCCATGTCAATGTACGCCTTGGGGTTGCGCAGGAAGTCCACCATTTCCTTGAGTTCTTCCTTCTCTTCCTCCGCGCCCGCGACGTCGGCGAACGTCACCTTGTTCTTGTTCGGGTCATGGATGCGCGCCCGGCTTCTGCCGAAGTTCATTACCTTGCCGTTGCCGCCGGTCTGCGCGCGCATAATCAGCCAGAACATCACGCCGCAGAGCACCAGCGAAATCGCCAGCGGAATCAAATCGTACCACCACGGGGTGGTCAGCGGCTGACGATAGATGATGGTGAACGCCAAATCCTTGACGGACACCTCGTCCAGCGGCTTATTAAGCTTCGCCGCCTGCATCTGCCGCGCGGTGACGATGAAATCAGCGCCGATGGTGGTTTCAAAATCGTAGTTCTTGTCAGGGAAATCCGCGTCGGCGACCGTTGTTGTTGTCGTCACGCCCACCAGCGACGTGCCGCGGATGGCGACGGAGCGAACCTGCCCCTCCTCAATCATCGTCAGCAGCTGGGGATAGGTGATGCGGCGGTCACGGGTATTGCTGCCAAAGCCGTTGGTGAACAGCATCGAAATGGTGAGCACCATCAGCAGCAAAACCGCGACGTAGCCGAACATCCCGCGAGACTTCTTCAATGCGAGCATCCTCCTTCCGTTCCAGCGCCATCCGCCTGTTGCGGCGTATACCCATATAGACGAATGACGTGTGCGGAAAAATCCATCTTTACAAAAATTTTATCTTTTTTCAGGGAAAAATCGGCTGATTTATTCGCGCGCCGCGCCGTACACGCGGCTGTCCAGCACGCCGATATCCGGCAGATTGCGGTACTTCTCGGCGAAATCCAGCCCGTAGCCGACGACGAACTCATCCGGAATCTTGAAGCAGTGGTAATCCACCGTCAGGTTGTGTTCCGGATTGCGGCGGTCGGGCTTGTCCAGCAGCGTCGCAATGCGGATGGAGGACGCGCCGCGGCCCATCAGGTACTTGCCGAGGTAGAACAGCGTGTTGCCGCTGTCCACAATGTCCTCCACAATCAGCACGTCGCGCCCCTTGATGGACACGGACAGGTCTTTCTCCAGATTGACCACGCCGGAGGACTTGGTGGAGTTGCGATAGCTCGACAGCGCCATGAAATCCAGCGTCACGGGCAAATCGACTTCGCGGATGAGGTCGGAGAAGAAGACGCTCGCGCCCTTCAAAATGCAGACCATCACCAGATCGCGTCCCTGATAGTCGTGGGTGATTTGCTGCCCCAGCTGGGCAACGGCCTTCTGGATGTCCTCACGCTTGACGAGAATCTTCGTCATGTCTTGATACAGCTTGGCATTGGTGTCCATCGTGTTGTCCTCCTAAATATATGTAGGTTTCTATGTTGACTTAGTTGGCGTTGTCCTTTTTTTCGCGCAGGGGTGCGCCGCACACCTTGCACTGCTCCAGGTTTTTGTACGGTTCGTCGTCAATCTGCGTCCACTTGAAGGATGCCGTCAGCGGGCGATACCGCTGATTGATGGACGCGCAGTTCGGGTCGATGTGGTAATACGTTCCGCCGTTTTGGTTGTAGTAGAGAATCAAGTCCGGATGGCTGGTGTTCAGCACGGGCTGGGTGGCAAGGGCGTTGGTCGGGGTGGCGGTGCTTTCCTGCTCGTTGCTTTGCAGCGTCGCGGGGTCAACGTACCACACGCCGTCCTCCTTGACCATGCGCACCTTCCACAGGTAGACGCTTTCGCCCAGGGTGTTGTTCTTGTTGATGACGGCGCGCACCGTCACCATGCGGGCGATGTCGTTCGATGTGCCCGTGATGGCCGTAAAATCCCAGCTGACGGGCGTGCGGTTGGTCAGCACCTCGCCGAAGAGCTTCTGCGTCACCGCGTCGGTGCCGCCCTTGATGCTGCTGCGCCACGACGGGGCCGTCAGGTTGACCATTTGGCTGATGGCGTTGTTCTTCCACAGCGTGAAGAAGGAATGCAGCTGCGCGTAGCACTCCTCGGAGTCATCCACAGGCGTCGCGGTGGGCGTGGGCGCGGGATTGGGCGTGTCTGTCGCGGTCAGGTTGACATCAAGGTTATTGCCCGATGTACTCCCCTGCTGCATCTGACCGGACTGATTCGGCTGCGCGGGGTTCTGATTGTCCGCCGCATTCGTCGCCAGTGCGCTGACGAGGCAGACGACCGCCGCCGACGCCAGCAAAAGCGACAGCACCAGCCGCGCGTTGGGCGTAACCAGCTCGCGGAGCCACAGCGCGGCGATGCTCGCCACCGCGCCGACGAGGACGATCCACTTCACCGCCGTCCACGCAAAGACCATGCTCAAGATGAAAAGAATCGGCAGCACGCCGAACATCAGCACTTTCGCAATCGTATCCCACGGAATTTCCCTGTGCGCCGCCGGCTGCACCCGGAAGCCGCTGCGCCCCGACGTCGGGTACACGCGCTGACCGTCGGGGGTGTACTGCGCGTACTGCTGCTCCGGCGGCAAATCCGTTTCCTGCGGATTCTGCTGGCTGTACCCCTGCTGATTGTACGCCGGATTCGGCTGCTGATACCCCTGCTGCTCGTAGGGCTGCTGATACCCGCCGGGCTGCACAAACCCCTGCTGGTCATACGGCTGCTGCTGATAAGGCTGCTGGGCGTATGGCTGCTGATAACCCTGCTGCCCATACGGCTGCTGATAACCCTGCTGCTCGTAGCCCTGCTGACCGTATGGCTGCTGATAACCTCCGTATGGCTGCTGATATCCCTGCTGACCATAGGGCTGCTGCTGATAATCCGCATACCCCTGCTGACCATATTGCGGCTGCCCATAGCCGTTTTGCGGCGCGTAGCCCTGACCATAGGCATCATTGGGCGCGTAGCCGCCATTCGGGGCATAGCCCTGCGCCGGCGGATAATTGCCCTGCGAAAAACCGGGCTGCTGAGGATTCTGTCCGGCGTCCCCGGCGCCATCATAGGGTGGACGGCTGTTGCTCATCCGGCTTCCTTTCCTTTCTTCCGCGCGTTTGTGCGCGAAGTTCCCTGCCGCGCCTGCGGACGGAGGAATTGCACCCTCCCGCGCGCGGACTTTCACGCAAGCGCCTGAATCGCGCTTTACATGATAACGCATCTTACAGTATAGCACAAAAAAATGGCTTGTAAATAATAAATCGGAAAAATTCACGGTTTGTTCGCCTGTAAGATGGAAAGAATTCCACTTCCGTGCGATTTTTATTCCGCATTCCGCATTCCAATTTCCGAATTTGCCCCCTTGCAAAACTCCTCAACCTATGGTAAGATAGAGCGTGCCGACGAAAGTCAGCGAAATATTGGAAGCGATGAGCGGGAAACAGTAGCGCGTGGCAATTCCCCTTCCTATTTCCAAATGAGAATGTGCCAAGATGCGAAGCGAATTTTTTTCTGCTGGCTAACGGGAGTGAAACGCAGCGTAGCAGCGCTACGCTAAGTGGAACGAGCGGACGCCAGAAGGAAAAAGGCGCGAGCAGATGGCACAGGCGAATGCAGGAAATAGGATATCAGAGAGCCGCCGGGTGGTGCGAGGCGGCAGGGCGCACAGCGTGAACCTTCATCCCGTGAGTTTTTCGGCGTGGGCAGCCTTATCGCCCATCAAGCGGCGGCAATGGGATTTTTCCTTGCCGCAAGACGAGTGGTACCACGGATTCAGTCCGTCTCATCAAACGATGGGACGGGCTTTTTTCATCCAACTGTAAGGAGGAACATCCGGAATGAACGAGAAGATCGAAGCCCTGAAAAGCAGCTTTGATTCCGAGCTGAAGAAGATCGCCAACATGGTGGATCTGGAAGCCCTGCGCGTGAATTACCTCGGCCGCAAGGGCAAAGTGACCGACGCGCTCAAGGGCATGGGCAGCTTGACCGACGAGCAGAAAAAGACCGTCGGGCGCGAGACGAACGAGCTGAAAACCGCCATCACCGTCGCCTTGGCGGAAAAGCTGGAGGCGCTCAAGGCGCAGGAATTGCAGCGCGAAATCAACGCCCTGCCCGAATTTGACATCTCCATGCCGCCGGACATGACCCGCGGGTCGTATCACCCGATCACGCTGGTGCAGCGCCAGTGCGAGCAGGTGTTCAAGTCGATGGGCTTCACGGTGGAGGATTACGCCGAGGTGGTGACGGACTACGAGTGCTTCGAGAGCCTGAACATCCCGAAGTTCCACCCCGCGCGCGACATGCAGGACACCTATTATCTGGACAACGGGCAATTGCTCAAAACGCAGACCTCCGCCGCCCAGAACGCCATCTACCGCCGCTACCGCGACGCGCTGGTGAACGACGGCGTGCCGATTAAGGCGATTTTCCCCGGCCGCTGCTTCCGCAACGAGGCGACCGACGCCTGCCATGAGAACACGTTCTTCCAGATGGAAGGCATCATGGTGGACAAGGACATTTCCATCGCGAACCTGATCTACTTCATGAAAACGATGTTGAGCGAGGTGTTCCGCAAGGACATCAAAGTCCGCCTGCGTCCGGGCTTCTTCCCGTTCGTTGAGCCGGGCTTTGAGCTGGATATCTCCTGCCTCATCTGCGGCGGCACGGGCTGCCCGTCGTGCAAGCATTCCGGCTGGCTGGAGCTGTGCCCCTGCGGCATGATTCACCCCGAAGTATTGAAAGCCGGCGGCATCGACCCGGAGCAGTACACCGGCTTCGCGTTCGGCTTGGGCATGACGCGCCTTGCCATGATGAAGTACGGCGTGAAGGACATTCGCGACCTGAACAGCGGCAGCCTGACGCGCTTGGCGCAGTTCACGGACGACGAGTAATGCGGAGGAAAGACGAACATGCTGATCTCAATGAACTGGATTTCCGACTTCGTTGACCTGACGGGCCTTGACAAGATGGCGCTGATTCGCCAGTTCTCCCTGTCCACGGCGGAAGTTGAGAATGAAATTTTCCACAAAGGCGCGGATTTGTCCGGCGTTGTCGCCGCGCAGATTGTCAGCGTAGAGAATCACCCCGAATCCCACAAGCTGCACCTGCTGAAGGTGGACGCGGGCGACGGGCAGCTGACCGACGTGGTCTGCGGCGCGCCGAACGTGCAGCTGGGCATGAAAACCGCGTTCGCGAAGGTGGGCGCGCAGCTGGGCGACATCACCATCAGCCCGCGCAAGCTCGCCGGGTACACCTCCTACGGCATGTGCTGCTCGGAGAAGGAAATCGGCATCAGCGACGACAATTCCGGCATCATGGTCATCCCGGAGGATGTCCCCTGCGGCACGGATTTGAAGGCGCTCTACCCCATTGACGACATTATCTTCGAGGTGGACAACAAGTCCCTGACGAACCGCCCCGACCTGTGGGGGCACTACGGCATGGCGCGCGAATTCTCCACCCTGTCCGGCCGTCCGCTGAAAGCCCTGCCCGTGGCGGATTTGGCGGCGTACAACAATCTGCCCGCCATCGACATGAAGATTGAAGACCCGCTGTGCCAGCGCTACTCCTGCCTGCGGGTGGAGAACATCAACCGCCACGTCAGCCCGATGGCGATGCGTATCCGCCTGAACTACTGCGGTATGCGCGACATCAACTTCCTCGCCGACCTGACGAACTACCTGATGCTGGAAATGGGGCAGCCGATGCACGCCTTCGACAGCCGCAAGGTGGAGAAAATCCGCATCCGCCGCTTCCCGGAGAGCTTCACCTTCCAGACGCTGGACAAGGTGGAGCGCACCATCGACCCGAACACGCTGATGATCTGCAACGGCGACAAGCCGGTTGCCATCGCGGGCATCATGGGCGGTCTGGACAGCGAAATCGTCGATGACACGACGAGCCTGACGCTGGAATCCGCCACGTTCGACGCAGCGTCCGTCCGCAAGAGCAGCGTCCGCCTCGCCCACCGCACCGATGCCTCCGCCCGCTACGAAAAGAGCCTTGACCCGGAAATGACGACCGTCGCCATCGCCCGCTTCGTCAAGCTCCTCCAGGAATACGACCCGGAAATGCGCGTCACCTCCCGCCTGACCGACGAGTACGCCTTCCACTATCCGAAGGTGCAATTGTCCTTTGACAAGGCGTTTGTTGACCGCTACACCGGCATCAACATCTCCTCCGACGAAATCATGCACACGCTGACCGCGCTGGGCTTCGGCATGACGCGGGACGGCGATTCCTTCACCGCGGACGTTCCCTCCTGGCGCGCGACGAAGGACGTAACCATCAAGGCGGATATCATCGAGGAAATCACCCGCATTTACGGCTACGACAACTTCGACCTGCACACGGCGGAATCCCCGCTCTACCCGGTTCGCATGTCCACCGAAAAGACGGTCGAGGACAAATTGAAGGACATCCTCGTCAAGCGCTATTCGCTGCACGAGGTACATTCCTACATCTGGCAGTACGCCGACGACTACAAGAAGCTCGGCATCGCCGTCGAGGACAACGTGAAGCTGCTCAACGCCTCCAACCCCAACATCGAGACGCTGCGCCGCTCCATGATTCCCACCCAGCTGTGCCAGGTGAAGGTCAACACGGGCTATGCGCCGTCGTTCGGCATCTTCGAGATTGGTCACATCGTCGATGGCGTGGACGAGAACAACCTGGCGAAGGAACACAAGAAGCTGTGCGTGACGCTCTTCAGCAAGGTCGATAACGTGGAAACGCTGTATTTCCGCCTGCGCGACATGCTGTGCGTCGCCGTGAGCGACATCCTGCACAAGGATTTGTCCTTCCACGCAATGACCGCGACCCACTCCTATGAGCATCCGAAGAACCTGAACGCCATCGTGCTGGACGGCGTTGACCTCGGCGAAATCGGCGTGGCGCACCCGGTTGTCGGCAAGAACATCGACAAGAAGGCGGCGATTGTGTTTGCCGAAATCGACATGGAAGCGCTTGCGTCCATCGCGCCCGCGCCCATCGTCTACCGCGAGCCGTCCCGCTTCCCCGGCATGGAGCAGGATTTGACCTTCGTGGTCAATCGCTGCCAGCCGATTCTGGACGCGGTGAAGGCAGAGAACTCCCCGCTGGTGCAGAAGGTGACCGTGCTGGGCACATACAGCGACATCACCGGCAAAACCATCACGATTCGCCTCTCCTTCTCGCACCCGGAGCGCACGCTCACCCGCGACGAAGTGCAGGCGGTTGTTGACGGCGTGGTTGCGCGGCTGAAGGGACAAGAGATTGAATTGAAGAAGTAAAGGTAACACCGCACAAATGAGGTGGTCGGCTGGCGAATGGATTTTTCGTCAGATGCAAATGCAAATTTCGAAGGTTTACTGGATGTAAATCGAGAAATTTGCATGCCGCAGATGGCGGAAAAGACATCGTCAGACGCGCCGCCGAATTGTGCGGTGGTGCCCTAATCCGCCTTCCCCTGCCCCTCTGCTTTTGTCGGCGGAGGGGCGTTTTTTGTGCTTCCGCGAAATTCGAGATTGACAACTTCCCCCGACGGTGGTAAACTGGAAAAAACGGAGGTTTTCCGCCCATTTTCGTCGTTTGTTAGGAGGATTGCTATGAGTCCCATTGCCGCCCGGAAAAAGACCATCATCTGGATGATTGCCGCCATCGTGCTGGCAGTTTCCTCCATCGCACTTGGTGCCGGTCTCATCGTCAGCCACAATTCGCTGACGGACACCCGGAATCAGCTGACGGACACGCAGAGCGCGCTGTCCTCCACCCAATCCTCCTTAGCGGACACCGAAAACAGCCTGTCCGCGGCAAAGGACACCCTCGCATCCACCGAAGCCACCCTCGCCGAAACGCAGGGCACGCTTGCTGACCGCGAAACCGAACTGTCCGCCACAAAGGACACCCTCGCGTCCACCGAAGCCACCCTCGCCGAAACGCAGACTGCCCTGAACAGCCGCGACACCACGCTGGCATCCACGAAGGACACGCTGATGATCACCCAGACCGAACTGGCGGCAGTGAAGGACACGCTGTCCACCACGCAGAACGAACTGGACACCTTGAAGGCATCCCTGCCGGCGAAGGAATATGAACTGGAGAACACGAAGGAAGCGCTCGCCGCGACGGAAGCCGAACTGGCGGTGACGCAGAACACGCTGACTGCCGCGCAGACGGAGCTGTCCGACACAAAAACCAGCCTGTCCGCCACCGAAAACGAGCTGACCGCGACGAAGGACACCCTCGCCGCCGCCACGACGGAATTGTCCGGCACCAAGACGGCGCTGACCGCCACCGAAGCCGAACTCACGACAACGAAAGACACCCTGACCGCAAAGGAAGCCGAACTCACGACGACGAAGGACACCCTGACCGCAAAGGAAGCCGAACTCACCGCGACGAAGGACAGTCTGACCGCGAAGGAAGCCGAACTCACCGCGACGAAGGACAGCCTGACCACCGCGGAAAATGAACTCGCCGCGACGAAGGACAGCCTGACCACCGCCACGACGGAGCTGGAAGTCACAAAGGCAACCCTGGCCGCGACAGAGGCGGAATTGACGACGACGCAGGAAACCCTCGCCGACGCGCAGGCGATTCTGGCGGCATCGAACGAATCGCTGAGCTTCGCGAAGCTGAACCCGGCGACGCGCGGCACTGACCCCGGCATTGCGCCCTCCCCGATGGCAAGCGCGGTTCGCGACCCGTCGGAAGCCGTCGCGTTCCTGCTTGTGACAGTCGGCACAAAGACATACGAGCCGATTCCGCTGCTGGAGGACGGGTACTACCGGCTGATCCACGGCGTGTGCGTGAACATCATTCACGTCACGGAGACGAGCATCGAGATGACCGACGCCAGCTGCGCCGACCACGACTGCATCGCGCAGGGCATCGTGACGCTGGAGAACAAGGACACGCGTGAAGGCGGCAGCTACATCATCTGCCAGCAGAACTATGTGACGCTGCGGCTCTGCACCCGCGCGGAGCTGGAAGCGGAAGGCATTGTGCTGCAATAATCGAGGATTTGACCGGGGGCGGCGCAGGCTGCCTCCGGTTTTTTGCATAATCAGAAATATCCCCAAGGAGGAAAACGCCCATGCTGACGTATCATCCGACCACCGAAGCCGAGAAGGAAGCCATCTGCGCGTGGCAGCACCCCGGCGAATACGCGATGTACAACAATCCGCCGTATGCCGAGCAGAAGAAGCACGGATACGGTTTCGCGAATCCGGCAAACAATTTCTATTCCTTTTACGATGGCGAAACGCTGGTGGGCTTCGTGAACCTGTCGGACGAGGGCAGCGAGGTGTTTTTCGGCATCGGGGCGCATCCCGACCACTGCGGACAGGGGTACGGCACGCAGATGACGGCGCTGGCGTGGGATTTATACTATTTCCAGATAAAAATGCACCAAGATGCGCC
>ENA-OVGQ01003021-OVGQ01003021.1-human-gut-metagenome-genome-assembly--contig:-NODE-3021-length-14057-cov-41.710613_pt1 | contig 14057 bp, 9 predicted proteins | sample MGYA00237774_ERZ505427 | MGnify/ENA primary metagenome ERZ505427 (study PRJEB26158, sample SAMN06016404) | human gut metagenome | biome: human gut; feature: ankylosing spondylitis patient; material... | reverse complement strand
ACAGCACCATGGCGGAGCCGAACTGCCAGATACGCAGGAAGCAGATGATCCACAGTGCGTAGCTGGGGTCGCTCAGCCAGGAGGGACCCTGGAAGTGGCCGAAGGTCAGCATACGGATGAGGGTGTTGACCAGACCGTCATCACGGAACACGGCCTTCCACAGCACGGCGATCGCAACAGAGCCGCCGAGGATGGAGGGGATGTAGTAGACGGTGCGGAACACATTCACGCAGGCGATCTTGAAGTTCAGGATGTAGGCGATGAACAGTGCGAAGACCAGCTTCAGAGGCACAGTGATGAAGCTGTACTTGAAGGTGGTGATGAGCGCCTTGGTGATCTTGGGAGTGGAGAAGGCGTCCACATAGTTCATGATGCCATACTGATGGATGCCGTTGAAGAAGTCCATATCCGTAAAGCTGTAGTACAGAGACTGGCCGAACGGGATGGCCTTGAAGACGACGAAGCCGATGATCCAGGGGATCAGGTAGAACAGGCCCTGCCATTTGTCAAAAAACTTCTGGGCCGGGGTACGCCCGAGAGAGGGCGCTTTGCTTTCTTTCATCCGGGAATCCTCCTTTTATAAGGATATGTCTCGTACGCCGCATAATAGTTCGGACACATTTTTGTCAAAAAAATGTCATCACCGTCTTGCAAAAAAGGGGCATCCGTCCGTAGGTGGAAAGGATGCCCCCTGCAAGACTCTTTTATGCGGGGCGGCCCGTGTCAACACCGCGCGTGTGTGGGCCGCAAAAAGTCCGTGAGGCGGAAATTAGACGGTGTAGCCGACAGACTCCATGCCGTCCAGCAGGGTATCGACCAGGTCAGCGCCGGAAACATTGTCGTAATCCAGAGTGTCGAACACTTCCTGATAGACGCCGGTGCCGGTAGCCTTCAGGTCGTTGGACTCGAACAGGGGGTCGAGCTGGTTGGAAACGAAGGCCATGACCTTGCCGTTTGCCTCAGCCACCAGCTCCTTGATCTTGCCGGCGTTCTGAGCAGCAGCCAGACCAGCCTTGGAAGCGGGGATGCCGCACTCAGAACCCATGATGGAAGCGCCCTTCTCCTCGTTCAGCAGGAAGTTGATGAGGGTAGCTGCCTCTGCGGGATGCTCGCAGGTCTTGGTGATGGCCAGACCCATGGAGACCTTGGAGAAGCCGCCGTTGTAATCGCCGAACTTGATCTCCTCGCCCACGGTGAAGCCAGCCTTGTTCTCCTCGTCCAGAGCGTCAGCGTACTTGGTAGCGGAGGAGTCCCACTCGAAGCAGCCGGCCAGCTTGCCGGTGATCCACTCGGTGGACTGGTGAGCGGCGTTGTCGCCGTTGGAGCCGTAGTAGGTGGGCAGGCTCATGATGACGTGGCCCTCGACCAGGCTCTTGATGAAGTCGATGCCCTCAGCGATCTGGTCGGCATCGTAGTTCAGGGTGGAGGTGGTGGGGTCGGCCCAGTCCTTGCCGTACTTGCTCTCGAGGTAGAACACCATCAGGATCATACGGTCGTATGCGCCCAGGTGCAGGGGATAGTAGTCATCGCCCAGCTTCTCCTGGAAGGTCTTGCCGGCAGCCATCAGCTCGTCCAGAGTGGTGGGGAAGGAGATGCCGGCCTTGTCGAAGGTGGTCTTGTTCCAGTAGAAGATACGGCCGGTCATGGAGACGGGTACGCACTGCTGAGCGTTTGCCACGTTGCAGGCAGCCAGCTTGGCCTCATCCCACTGAGTCAGGTCGAGGTACTCGGAGACGCTGTTCAGGTCGATGAAGGTCTGGCCGTTCTTGGAGTAGTTGTACAGCCAGTTCCAGTTGATCTGGCAGACATCCTCAGCGACACCGCCTGCGAACTTGGTGGACATGGTGTCCTCCCAGCCGGACCATGCAGCGAAGGTGGGGTTGACGGTGATGGTGCTGTGCTCAGCAGAGAAAGCCTTGATGGCCTCCTGGTAAGCGTTGTGACGGGACTCGCCGCCCCACCAGCTCATGGTCAGGGTGACGGGGTCGGAAGACAGGCCGGCCACGGAAGCTGCGGCGGAAGAAGCGGCAGTGGAAGTGGCGGTAGAACCAGCGTTGCCGGAACCGCCGCAGGCGGCCAGCAGGCCGGCAGCACCCACAGCGCCAGAGACCTTCAGAAAGTCACGACGAGAAATTGCCTTGCTCATTTTCGTTCTCCTCCTATGTAGAAAACATCTTCTTGCACGGACGCCTCTGCAAAGCATCCGTTGTATACAAATATAATACCAAAGGCAAGAAAAAAAAGAAAGATGCAAATTGTAGTGATAGCGGCAGAAAACGTACAAATATTGCGCTTATTTTTTGCCCGCTTTTGACGTCATTGCCATAATGAATAAACTTGGACCGAAAAACTGTGCAACTTGTATACTTCAACGATTTGCATAGAAAACTGGGATGCAACAGGAGAAGATTGGCCTGAATTGCAAGAATTTTGTAACCGAGGCAGAATTTGTTGAAAGAGCGTTGTATACATCAAAAGCAACGATAACAGAAAGTTCCGGCCCCGAGCTGATATATCAATAGCGCAAAAAACGCGCGAATCAGGCCCAGACTGATATATCACGGATGCAGAAAAGATACAAAAATGCCGCCCGGCGCGCGGACGGCATAAAATCAGGGAAAAGAGTCACCGGCGGGCAGCGTAGAAGGCGCTGCGCTCCCGGAAATAGCACTGGGGACACATGCTGACGTACTGGACGTCGTTCTCAAGGTCGATGGCTACCTGTTCGCCCTCAAAGACGAAGCGGCCGTTGACCTTGCGGCAGTTGCAGGTGGCCTTGCGGCCGCAGGTGCAGATGGTCTTCATCTCCTCGATGGTGTGGGCCAGTTCCAGAAGCCGGGTGGAGCCGGGAAAGCCCTTGAGGGAGAAGTCGGAGCGCAGGCCGTAGCAGATGACGGGGATGTTCAGCTCTACCGTCACCATGAACAGCTGTTCGGCCTGCTCTGCGGTGAGGAACTGGCTCTCGTCACAGAGCACACAGGCCAGAGGTCGGCCCTCGCTGCTGGCGGCCCGGACGGCCTCCACCAGGTCCATGTCCGGCGGCACCAGCAGGTCGGCAGGGCGGCGGACGCCCAGACGGCTCACGAGGTCGCCGCTGCCCTTGGTGTCCACCTTCGGCTTGAGGATGAGCACCCGCATCCCCTGCTCCTCGTAGTTGTGGGCCACCTGCATCAGCGCGGTGCTCTTGCCGCTGTTCATTGCGCCGTAACGGAAATAAAGCTTTGCCATGTCGAAAAAGTCTCCTCATGAAAGGACTCTCTCAGCCAAAGCCTGACGGAGAGGGCCTGTATTATCGATCGTATCTGCTCAGTCCTGATTGCGCAGCCGGTAGCCCAGGCTCATCAGGCTGTCGCCGAGGTGGACATTCTCCACCACCACGTCGGGGTAGGAGACAGACAGATCGTAGTGGGAGAAGTTCCAGAAGCCCTGAATGCCCAGAGCCACCAGACGGCCGCTGATCTCCTCTGCGCCGCTGCGGGGCAGACAGAGCACAGCCACCTCGGGGTGGTGCTCGGCGCAGAAAGCTTCCAGCTCGTCGCTGTGTAAGATCTGGATGCCGTTGATCTCTTTGCCCACCTCGTCGGGGGCGTTATCGAAGGCGGCGATGAGCTTGTAGCCGTTGGTGTCGGTGGTGATGAAGCGGCTCACAGCCTTGCCCAGACGGCCGCAGCCGATGAGGATGGTGGGCAGGAGGTCGCCGTTGCCAAAGAGCAGATGCTCAAGGATGCTCAGCAGGTTCTCCACCGAGTAGCCGATGCCCTGACGGCCATTCACGTCGCCGATGCAGTTGAAGTCCTGCCGCACCTGAGAGGCAGTGGTACCCATCTGGGCGGCCAGCTCACGGGACGAGATGCTGGTGATGCCGTCGTTCTTCAGGGTGCGCAGGTAGCGATAGTATTTGGGCAGGCGCTTGATGACGGGCAGAGAAGCTTTGCCGGGAGTGTTCATAGGGGGGTCTCCTTTCTTTTTATCCGCAGCATTGCCGGGGAGAAGTGCGCAGCGGCAGGGTGCTCCGGCAAAAGATTTGTACTTTCTTGTACAATAATGATACATATTTGACAATCTTATCTCTAGTATAAAGTATACAGCGCGAAGAGAGAATGTCAAACCATTTGGCACATTTTTTTGAGAAAGAAAAGAAATCTTTGCCGAAGTATAACCGGCAGGAATGCCGGACAAGCTGAAATGAAGCAAAAAGGAGGATGCGCAGAATGTCACAGGAAGAGAAGAACATCCCCGTGGAGCAGCAGCGGCTGGAAAAAGAGCAGATCGAGGATATGGGCAGCGTTTATCGTACCCGGGGAGCTCACGCCATCCACTGCCTGACGGTCATCGGGCAGGTGGAGGGACATGTGGAAGCGCCTCAGGGACAGAAGACCACCAAGTATGAGCACGTCATCCCCCAGCTGGTGGCCGTGCAGGAGGACCCCGCCATCGAGGGCCTGCTGGTCCTGCTCAACACCGTGGGCGGGGATGTGGAGGCGGGGCTTGCGCTGGCGGAGCTCATCGCCAGCATCTCCAAGCCCAGTGCGGCGGTGGTGCTGGGCGGCGGCCACTCCATCGGCATCCCGCTGGCCGTCAGCGCCCAGCGGAGCTTCATCGTGCCTACTGCCACCATGACGGTCCACCCCGTCCGCCATTCCGGCATGATACTGGGCGTGCCGCAGACCATGCGCTGGTTCGAGCAGATGCAGGAGCGCATCACCGGCTTCGTGGCGTCCCACAGCGGCATCTCGGAGAAGCGTTATACTGAGCTGATGATGCGCACGGGCGAGCTGGTCATGGACGTGGGTACCGTGCTGGATGGCCGAAAAGCCGTGCGGGAAAAGCTCATCGACGAGCTGGGCGGGCTGTCGGATGCGCTGGCATGGCTCTACCGAGAAATCGAGGGGAAATAAATTGCCATTTGACTTTTCCCGTGGTACAATGAAAGAATCGAGTCGTATCGAAATTCTTCCATCGTCACCGACAGAGCCGCCCTGAGCGCGCCCTGCTTCATGATATAAAATAAGGAACGGGTTTTAGGAAACATGGCAAAGAGAAAACGCAAGACCTCCGGGCGCAGCACAGCCTCGCGCCGCAAGAACCGGACACAGGACCGGATGCCCGCGGGGCTCATCACCCTGTTTGCGGGGCTGGTGCTCATGGCGCTGGCTTTCGTGCCGGGCAGCTCGGCCTGGCGCACGATGCACGATGTCCTGTTCGGCGTGTTCGGCTGCGGAAGCTTCGTGCTGGGCGCGGCGCTGTGTTATCTGGCCATCCTCTACACCCGGGGCGAAGACCTTCTGCCCCACATCGCCAAGCTTACGCTGGGGCTCATCTTCGCCAGCGGCACGGTCATCGTCTTTTCTGACATCCCCACCGACCAGACCGCCGCGCAGATGACCGCTGCCTGTTATCAGAATGGTATGAGCGCATGGCTCTCGGGCGGTGCGCTGGGCGCTGTGCTGGGCGGGACGCTCCTGCTGCTCTGCGGCAGACCCGCCGCCAATCTGGTCATGGCGGCGCTGGCGGCCTGCGCCAGCCTGTACATTTTCGACGTTACGCCCGCCGAGTGCTGGCAGTGGCTCTGCAACGTGGGCGGCAGCGTCCACGAAAAGGGCCTTGCCGTCCACGAGCAGAATGCCGCTCGCCGGGCCGAGCGTCTGGCAGAACGCGCCGCCGAGGAGGCCGCGGCAGAGGAATACGAGGACTATGACGACGACCTGCCGGAAGACGAAGCGGGCGAAGGCGGGGACTGCTGCGGCGGCGAAGAGCCTGCCGCGCCCGCCTTCCATATCCAGCCTCCCGGCTGGCTGGCTGGCGTCTTCCACTGGGGCCATCAGGTGATGCAGGGCGGCGAACAGGCAGAGCCTGCCCCTGTGCCCACACCGGAAGTGCAGACCCCGCCTCAGCCCGAGCCTGCCCCTGTACAGGTGGAAAAGTCCCGGCCCCGTGCGCCCTTTGATATTGATCTGGGCCCTGACCATACCACCGTCACCGAGGGCGGCAGTGAGCCCATCGAGCCCATCATCCTCGGCCCCGGCGGCACCTTCGGCATGGACCCGCTCCGCCGTGCGCCCATCCGCGCCACCGTGACGCCCATCGTCCCGGACGCTGTGGATACCGCCGCCGAGGACTTCTTCACGGCCCAGCCCGAGCCGACGGTGACACCTACCGTCACGCCCGCCGCCCCGGCAGAAGAGCCGGAACAGCAGCCCGCGCCTGAGCCGCCGCTCTCCTTCGGCATCCCGCTCTATGATCTGACCCCGACTCCGGAACCGGCCCCGCAGCCGGTCAGCGCCGAGAATGCTGCGGCATTCCGCTCTGAGCCGGATGAGGACGGCTGGATCAGCATCACCAGCGACCCGGTGGAGGAAAAAGACCTCAACACGCTGGTGGCAGCCGCCATGGAAAAGCCTGCTGTCTCCGAGGAGCAGGCCGCGAACGCCCCCGCCGAAGAGGCGGAGACGGAGGAGAGCTTCCAGTATCAGTACCCGTCCATCGAGCTGTTCGAGCGCGCCCCGGAGGAAAGCGACTCCGGAGCGGAAGACGAGCTGAAAGCCAACGCCCAGAAGCTGGTGGACACGCTGGAAAGTTTCGGCGTCCGCACCCGTGTGCTGGATATTTCCCGCGGCCCGTCGGTCACCCGGTATGAAGTCCAGCCCATGGCGGGCGTCAAGATAAGCCGCATCACTTCGCTGGCGGACGACATCGCCCTGAACCTGGCGGTGGCCGATGTCCGCATGGAGGCTCCCATCCCCGGCAAGCCTGCCGTGGGCATCGAGGTGCCGAACCATAAGAAAACGCCGGTCTACATCCGCAGCGTCTTCGAGAGCCAGAGCTTTTTGCGGATGACCTCGCCGATGGGCATTGCGCTGGGCAAGGACATCGCCGGTGTGGCCCAGGTGGCCGACCTGTGCAAGATGCCCCATCTGCTCATCGCGGGCAGCACCGGCAGCGGTAAATCGGTCTGTGTCAACAGCATCATCATGAGCCTGCTGTTCCGCTCCAGCCCCGAGGACGTCAAGCTCCTGCTCATCGACCCCAAGGTCGTCGAGCTGGCTGAGTACAACGGCATCCCCCACCTGCTGATGCCCGTCGTCACCGAGCCCCGCAAGGCGGCCGGCGCACTGGGCGGCGCAGTGCAGGAGATGGAGCGCCGCTACCACCTCTTCGCGGAGAACAACGTCCGCGACATCAAGTCCTTCAATAAGCTGGCTGCAACGGACCCGAACCTCGAGAAGATGCCCTATATCGCCATCATCATCGACGAGCTGGCCGATCTGATGATGGTCGTCGGCAAGGATGTCGAAGACTCCATCTGCCGCATCGCCCAGAAGGCCCGCGCCGCCGGTATGCACCTCATCGTGGCGACCCAGCGCCCCAGCGTGGACGTCATCACCGGCCTCATCAAGGCCAACATCCCCAGCCGCATCGCCTTCGCCGTGTCCAGTCAGGTGGACAGCCGCACCATCCTCGACGGTGCCGGTGCCGAAAAGCTGCTGGGCATGGGCGATATGCTCTTCATGCCCGTAGGCGCACCCAAGCCCACCCGTATCCAGGGTACCTTTGTGCGGGATGAGGAAATCAGCCGTGTGCTGGACTTCATCAAGAAGAGCGCCACCGTCCAGTACGACGAGGCCATGATCGAGGCCATGGAAAAACACGCCATCCAGGACGGCAAGAAGGGCAGCAGTTCTGCCGACTCCGACGAGGAGGGCGGCAGTGACCCGATGCTCAAGCAGGCCGTGGAGGTGGTCATCGACGCCGGCCAGGCGTCCACCAGCCTGCTGCAGCGCCGCTGCAAGCTGGGTTATGCCCGCGCCGCCCGCATCATGGACGAGATGGAAGAAAAGGGCATCATCGGCCCCTACGAGGGCGCAAAGCCCCGCGCTGTCCTCATCAGCCGCCAGCAGTGGCTGGAAATGCAGATGAATCAGCCGGATGAATAAAATTTTTGATTTCGGAAGCAATAGAGCCCTGCTGTATAGGGCAGGCATCATGAAAGAAAAAGGATAGCTATGGAACATTACACCGAATTTCTCCCCATCAGCCGGGCCGACATGGAGGCCCGGGGATGGGACCAGCTGGACTTCGTGGTGGTGGGCGGCGACGCCTATGTGGACCACCCCAGCTTTGGCACCGCCATCATCAGCCGCCTGCTGGAAGCCGAGGGCTACAAGGTGGGCGTGCTGGCCCAGCCCCGCTATACCGACTGCGAGGACTTCAAGCGGTTCGGAAAGCCGAAGTACGGCTTCTTCATCGGCGGCGGCAACGTGGACAGCATGGTGAGTCACTATTCCGTCGCAAAGATCCCCCGCGCGGAGGACGAGTATTCCCCCGGCGGCAAGGGCGGCGCACGGCCCGACCGCAGCGCCACCGTCTACACCAGACTTGCCAAGCAGGCATACCCTGACCTGCCCGTCATTCTGGGCGGTCTGGAAGCATCGCTCCGCCGCTTTGCCCACTACGACTACTGGCTGGACACCGTCCTGCCCAGCATCGCCGAGGACTCTGGCGCGGACATCATCAGCTTCGGCATGGGGGAACACCAGACCGTGGAGATCGCCCGCCGTCTGGCGGCAGGAGAGCCGGTGGAGAGCATCACCGATGTGGACGGCACCTGCTACCTGACCGACTTCGACCACCTGCCCGAGCGGTATGTGGAGTGCGCGGGCTTCAGGAAGGTCGCCTCCGATAAGGTGGCTTATGCGAAAGCCTGCCGCATCCAGATGGACAATCAGGACGTCGTCAGCGGCAATATCATCGTCCAGAAGCAGAGCGAGAAGTACCTCGTGCAGAACATCCCCGCAAAGCCCCTCGTCCGCTGGGAGCTGGATAAGGTCTACGCCCTGCCTTACACCCGCCGCTACCACCCCATCTACGAGGTCATGGGCGGTGTGCCTGCCATCCGGGAGGTGCAGTTCTCCATCATCCAGAACCGCGGCTGCTTCGGCGGCTGCAATTTCTGCGCCATCCAGCTGCATCAGGGCCGACGCGTCACCAGCCGCAGCGCCGACAGCATCGTGGCCGAAGCAGAGCGGATGACCCACGAGCCGGATTTCAAGGGCTACATCCACGACATCGGCGGCCCCACCGCCAACTTCCGTTTCCCATCCTGCCGCGAGCAGATGCTGCGGGGTATGTGCAACGGCGGCAAGCACTGCCTCGCCCCCACCACCTGTTCCCACATGATCGTGGACCACAGCGATTACCTGAAAATCCTCCGCCGCGTCCGGGAGCTGCCCGGCGTCAAGAAGGTGTTCATCCGCAGCGGCATCCGCTTCGATTACCTGATGGCCGACCCCGATGACACTTTCTTTAAGGAGCTGGTGGAGTACCACGTCTCCGGCCAGCTGAAAGTCGCGCCGGAGCACTGCGCCCCCAACACCCTCGCCTACATGGGCAAGCCGCCCATCGAGACCTTCAACAAGTTCAAGGATAAGTTCTACGAGCTGAGCAGGAAGGCGGGCAAAAAGCAGTACCTCGTGCCGTATCTCATGTCCAGCCACCCGGGCAGCACCCTCAAGGATGCCGTCTATCTGGCCGAATACCTCTACAAGAACCATATGCGCCCCGAGCAGGTGCAGGATTTTTATCCCACGCCCGGCACCGTGAGCACCTGTATGTTCTACACCGGCCTCGACCCCTACACTTTGAAGCCGGTGTTTGTGGAAAAGACCGCTGAGGGCAAGGCACTTCAGCGCGCCCTGCTCCAATATTATGAGCCCCGCAACGCCGAAAAGGTCATCAAGGCGCTGAAAATGACCCACCGCGAAGACCTCATCCCCCTGCTGGTTCCCGCTGAGGGCCGCATTGCGGTCCAGCGTTCGGCCCGCAGAGCCGAGGCCGCCGATGTGACCATCCACGGCGACGGCACCTACACCGTCCGGCCCAGAGGCAAGGGCGGCAAGCCCCAGAGCCGCTCCGCCGCCCCGGCGGGCCGCAGCCCGGCAGGCCGTCAGCCCAGCCCCGGCGCACGTTTTGCGCCCCATTCGGCTCCTGCGCATAAACCGAAAAGCAATCAACAGAAAGAGAATACATCGTGGAAAACTTCAAAAAAGAAAAAGTGACCGCTCAAATGCTCATGAGCCGCCTCGCTGTGCTGGCGCTGGCCGCAGCCCTTGCGCTGGGCCTCGTGGGCTGTGACACCTCTTCCATCGTCCCGGGAGGCAGCGGTGACGTCATGCCGAACCCGGCAGCTTCTCAGACCGAAACGCCGCCTTCCGACGGGCAGGACGCCGCCTTCCAGATGCACTTCATCGACGTGGGGCAGGCGCTGAGCGTGCTGGTGGAGTGCGACGGACAGTTCATGCTCTACGACGGCGGCAATGTGGACGACGGCAGTCTGGTAGTCTCCTACTTGCAGAGTCAGGGGGTCGAGCAGCTGGAGTATGTCTTCTGCTCCCATGCTCACGAAGACCATGTGGGCGGTCTGGCCGCTGCGCTGGCCTATTTCCCGGCCTGCCATGTTTACAGCCCCGTGACGGAAGCCTCCACCAAGTGCTTCAAGGATTTCGTCAAGTACACCCAGCAGCAGAACTTACAGGTGGAAGTACCTGCCGCAGGCACCCAGTGGGCGCTGGGCAGCGCCACTGTGACCATGCTTGGCCCTGTGGCGCAGTACGATGACACCAACGATACCTCCATCGTCCTGCGCATCGACTACGGCGCCACCAGCTTCCTGCTCACCGGTGATATGGAGGCCGACGCCGAGCGCGACCTTGTGAACAGCGGCGCGAACCTCAAGGTGGATGTCTTACAGGTGGGCCACCACGGCTCCAGCACCTCCACCAGCTACGTCTTCCTGAACGCTGTCCTGCCCGAAATGGGCATCATCTCCTGCGGGGTCAACAACAAGTACGGCCACCCCCACGAGGAGACCCTGAGCATCCTGCGGGACGCCGGTGTGGACGTCTACCGCACCGACCTGCTGGGGACGATCACCGTTTCCAGTGACGGCCAGAACTACACGGTGGCAACGGAACACTTTGCTACCGACGCTGAGCTGAACCCCACCGACCCGGCAGCATCCAGCACGGCCCAGCAGGCTTACATAGGCAACGTGAACAGCAAAAAGTTCCATCTGCCCAGCTGCGCCAACCTCCCGGCGGAGAAGAACCAGATCCTCTTCTCCAGCTATGATGAGGCCGTGGCCGCAGGCTACAGCCCCTGCTCGAGCTGCATCAAATAAGATGACCGCTCAGTCTCGCTGTCGCCCGACAAGGCCGGACGGAGAGGTCAAAGCAAAAAGCACCATGTTTCGAATCGAAGCATGGTGCTTTTTGTGCGTCGCTTCAGCAGTGATATAAAACTCCCCGCCGGGAGCACGCAGGATGCTTCCGGCGGGGAGGAGTTAGGAGGAGGCTGGAAAAATTATTTGTTGGAGAAGTCGGAGATGCGCTCCACGATGCGGATCAGATCCTCCAGAGTGGTCTTTTCCTTGGGCAGGTAGCTGTTGCCGGTCTTGGCGGTGACAAAGCCGAAGTAGGCGCTGGCACCCACGTTGGACTTGTACACGGACTCGATCTGGCTGGCATCGTCGAACTTCGGCTGAGTGCCCAGCGTCTCGTTGTAAGGCACGCCGCAGGACAGCAGAGCGATATGGCCCATCTCGTCGCGGTCGATGGTGGCATCGGGCAGGAAAGCGGTGCGCTTGGCACTTTCAGAGCTGGTGACACCGGCGTTGTACAGAGTGCCCTGTGCGATGGCGCTGGTGGGGTCTTTCAGCTCGATCATGCCAGCTTCGACCACAGCGGCGATGACGCCGTAATCCGGGTCGCTTGTGGGGACGTCGGAGATCGTGACCGGTGCAGACGGAGCGGTCAGATTCCACAGCTTGCCCAGCATCTTGGCGCATTCGCGCTTGGTGATGGGACGGTTCAGGTCGAGTGCGTCGTTCTCGTCGATGTAACCCTTGGAGGCGGCACGCAGCAGCTCGGCATCATTGGTGGTACCGGCGATCTCGGCGCTCCGCAGCACCTTGTAGGGGATGCTGGCGTCCTGATTGCCGCTCCGGTCGGTGGAGACGAACTTGATGTACTTTCCGGCCAGATAAGAGGGAACCGCATAGCTGCGGCGGATGCGGAAGAAATGGTAATCGCCGTCGGCGCTGTCCGAGATCAGCCACTTGCTGCTCAGGTCGGTATTTTCGCCGCCCAGCAGGGTGGAGCTGCCCTCGATGCGCTGGCCCGGGACGGGAACGCCGAGGATCTTGGTCTCCACGGGGCGGGGATAGGTCTTGCCGTTGATGGTCACGTTCTCCATGACGGGGTCTTCCCAGTTCAGAGCGCGGATGTCGGTGCCGACGTTGGAGATGTTCACATTGCGGAACACCAGACCGGTGATGGGGACTTCCTCGAAGGCCTCCATGAAGATGCCGTACTCGCCGCCGCTGCTGGTCAGGTTCTCGATGGTGATGTTCTTGAACTGAGGCAGATAATTACCATCACGGCCCACATCGTACAGCATGGTGGCGTGGACGACGGCGTTTCCGACGGATTTGACCTTGGAGTTGCGCAGATAGATGTTCTCCACAGCGCCGCCGCGCTCTGCGTTGGTCTTGAAGCGCAGGGCGTAGTTCAGAGTGGGGCTGTCGAAGGTGTTGTTGTCTGCGAACAGGTTCTTGATGCCGCCGCTCATCTCGCTGCCGCAGGCGATGCCGCCGTGGCCGTCTGCGAAGATGTTGTTGCGGATGATGAGGTTCTGGGTCGGATGACCGGCTTCGCCCAGCTCACGGCCATCGCGGTTGCGGCCGGCCTTGACGGCGATGCAGTCGTCACCGGTGTTGAAGAAGCAGTTCTCGATCAGGACGTAGTTGCAGTTTTCGGGGTCACAGCCGTCGTTGTTGTAGCCGTGGGTGTCGATGGTGACGCCGCGGGCGGTGAAGTTGGTGCAGAGGACGGGGTTCAACTCCCACATGGGAGAGTTGGCGATGGTGACGCCCTCGATCAGAACGTTGGTACACTCGATGGGCTGGTAGAAGTTGGGACGCAGATAGTGGCCTTCGCCGAAGATGCGCTCCTCTGCGGGGGTGCCGTTGTCGGTCATCTTGCGCAGCAGCTTGACGTCGTTGTTGCCGGGCTTGGTGATGGTGCCGTCCGGGTTGACGGTGCGGGACCAGTTCCACCAGTTGTTCTTGTCAGCCTGACCGTCGAGGGTGCCCTTGCCGGTCAGAGCGATGTTCTCCTGCTGATAGGCGTAGATCAGCGGGCTCCAGTTGTACAGCTTGGAGCCTTCGTAGTGGGCGAACACCAGCGGGTAGTTGGCCGGGGTGATGTCCCGGGTGAAGCGCAGGACGGTGTCCTTGCTTTCCAGATGCAGGTTGACGTTGCTCTTGAGGGTGATGGCGCCGACGTCATACACACCGGAGGGGATGACGACCGTGCCGCCGCCTTGGGCGCTGGTCTCGTCGATGGCGCGCTGGATGGCTGCGGTGTCCAGCTTACCGTCGTTGGGGACGGCGCCGTAGTCCTGAACATTGACCGTGTAGGCAGGAAATACGGGGTCAGAAATGTGGGTCAGGATCTCTTCTGCCATGTCCCAGGACAGGTCGTTGGAGTTGGCAGCAACAGGAGCGACCCTGCGCAGGCAATTCTCGTCTGCGGCTGCTGCATGAGGCAGGCTGGAAAGGAGCAGTGCGGCAGAGGTCGCACCGGCAGAGGTGAGAAACTGACGGCGAGTGATTTTTTTCATGATACGATACTCCTTACACTTCGTGCGGGTTGAAGGACGCATCCCTTCGCAAGCGGTGCGCTCCGTAAGACGGCTAAAGTATAGTAAAGATTTTACAAAATTTCAACGACAAATGAAAAATGTCCTAGTTTTTCAAAGAAAGTATTGAAATATATCAGTTATTTTGCATAAGGTTCCGGAAGACATGGGTTCGGGAGGATGGAAGGGCGGAGGGCGAAAAGGCAAAAAATACCACCAGCGCGGCAGATGTGATACGAGATCGCATCTGCCGCGCTGGTGGTTCGCTCTAAGGTCAAAAAAGTTCAGCGTCCGCGTCCGGCTCCGCCGCCGTGGCTGCTGCCGCCGCCCATGCCGCCAAAGCTGCCGCCGCCGCGCCCGGC
>ENA-OVGQ01003020-OVGQ01003020.1-human-gut-metagenome-genome-assembly--contig:-NODE-3020-length-14061-cov-3.085106_pt1 | contig 14061 bp, 12 predicted proteins | sample MGYA00237774_ERZ505427 | MGnify/ENA primary metagenome ERZ505427 (study PRJEB26158, sample SAMN06016404) | human gut metagenome | biome: human gut; feature: ankylosing spondylitis patient; material... | reverse complement strand
AAGGAAATCTACAACAACAACACGGCAAGCAGGTAACATCTGCCGAAAATGATTATGCTCGTGTCTATGCCGCTATCATCGATTGGTCGAATTCAAAACCGAGAGCTGTCTCATCGGGTTCCAAAGCTCCAACCGGCACTTGGGATCCCGAAATCGTGGACAATTCGACACATGAACCAACGGAAGTTGAAACATACGGCGGCGGCAAAGTCATCGCCTATGCTTCGTACTGGATCGATAAAAACAATATGCCTGCCGAGTTTTCTACGAAAACGTTGCAGTTCAACTGGTACGACAAAGAGGCTAAACCTACGGATGGAAATTTAAGCCTTATCATATCCTGCGCATCCAATGCTTACGGGGATTTCATGTGCGGTTATGATGGCAATTATATGTATATCAAAGACTTCGAGTGGGTATACTAATCCTCTGAAAACGACAACCCTGCAAATTTCCGGGCGGCCCGACGACCGCCCGGAGATTCGTTAGGGTCGGAAACGGCTGCGGGGAGGGCCGCCGAAAAACTCCCGCGATACGCAAAGAACCGATTAACGCACTTCGAAATGCGCAAACTCAAACTTCTGACACTGATTCTGCTGCTGGGGACGGCCGTCGCGGCCGCCGCCCCGCGGCCGGAATCGCCCGTCGACCGAACGGCCGCCGCACCCGATCCTATGGCAGCGGAAACGTCCGACATCGCCGACGCGGAGCCGCCGCTCACCGCCGAACCCCTTCCCGCGACCGACGTCGCTCCGGTATCGGAGGCACCCGACGGGCCGACTGCCACGACGCCGGCCGGCGACCGTGCAGCCGGACTCACGGCGATCGCGGACGGGGAACAGCCTCAGTCGGCGAAAACCGTCAACCAGCGGCGTGCCGAGCGCGGCATCAGCTCGCGGACCAGCCTCTTCGTCCCCAAGGGACAATGGGTCTTCGGCGGTACGGTCTCCTATTCGACCCACAACAACCGCGACTACGACGTGCTCGTAATCGACGACATCACCTCCGAAGGCTACACCTTCAAGGTCAGTCCGATGATCGGCTACGCGCTGGGCAACAACTCGACGCTCGGCGTGCGCTTCATCTACGGCCGCACGCTGCTCAAACTCGACGGGGCGAACGTCAGCTTCGGCAACGGCGACTCGTCGACAGACCTGAGCGTCGACTATTACTACGCGCTGCGCCACTCCTATTCGTTCGCTGCGGTCTACCGCCGCTACATCCCCTTCGGCGAGTCGAAGCGCTTCGGCATCTTCACCGACATCCAGCTGCTCTTCGGCGGCTCGCAGGGTAAGTTCGCGGCCGATTCGCCGATCAAGGGCACGTTCCAGCGGGGCTTCGACTTCGAGCTGGGCCTCTCGCCCGGCCTGATCGCCTTCGCCACGAACAGCATGGCCGTCGAGGTCAATGTCGGCATGATGGGCATCGGGTACAGCCGCGTGCGGCAGGTACACAATCAGGTGACGACCGGCACGCGCCACCAGAGCGCCATGAATTTCAAAGTCAACCTGCTCTCCATCGGGCTGGGCATATCGTTCTACCTCTAAAACCGCACGGCAATGAAGAAATTCCTACTTTTGATGCTCCTCGCGCCGGCGGCACTGTCGGCCGCGGCCGACTCCGGCGCCGACGCCTCGGTCGTCGTGCGCAAAGACTCGGCCTTCGTCGAGAAACACCGTTTCCTGCCTACGGCCAAGCGCATCGACCGCCGCATCGACCGCAACAAATTCGCCTACAAAGGCGAGGTGGCGCTCGGCATCACGGCCTCCTACGGCACGATTTCGAGCGACGACACCGACATGATGCTCATCCTCGACAACATCAACCTCGACGGGACGATAGCGCAGGTCAACCCCTTCGTGGGCTATTTCTACCGCGACAACAACATGGTCGGACTGCGGCTCGGCTACCGCCATATCGGCATGGGACTGGGCAATCTGGAAGTCGATCTGGGTTCTCAGAACGATCTGGACATCTCGCTCGACAACATGGACTACTCGGGCAACGCCTACTCGTTCGGACTGTTCCACCGCTCCTATACGGGTATCGACCCCAAGGGCAGTTTCGGTCTGTTCGCCGAATTGGAGCTGTCGGGCATGATCGGCCGCTCGGACTTCTCCTACCTGTCGGGCGACACGCCGAAATCGACCCACAGCAAGTCGTTCAAGATGAACATTTCGTTCAATCCCGGCGTGGCGGTCTACATCTTTCCCAACGTCTGCGGAACCCTCTCGTTCGGACTGGGCGGCTTCCAGTATTCGAAGATCGACCAGACCGACCAGGACGGCAAAACCGGCAGCCGCACGGCGTCGAAAATGCGTTTTCGGCTCAACCTTGCCAATATCAACGTGGGTATGACCGTTCATTTGTGGAACAAAAAGAAAGAGTAACCATGAAACGACTCATCCTTTTCGGCGCACTGTGCCTTCCGGCGTTCTTCGCCGGCTGCATCCATAACGACCTGCCCTACCCCGTGGTGACGATCAACATCGAGGCGATCGAGGCCGAAGGGCTCGACGGCGCAGCCCAGATCAACGCTGCGCAGCAGACCGTCATCCTGCCGCTTTTGGAGACCACCGACATCCGCAACGTGCACATCACCTCGGTGACGCTCACCGAAGGCGGGCAGTCGTCGGTCGCCTTCCCCGGCACGTTCGACCTGCGTACGCCGCTCTACACGACGCTGTCGCTCTATCAGGAGTACGGGTGGAGCATCGCGGCCACGCAGACCATCGAACGCTATTTCCGCGTGAAGAAGCAGGTGGGCGCGGCCGAGATCGATCCTGCGAACCGCACGGCGACGGCCTATGTCTCGCGCAGCACCGACCTGCAAAACGTCCCGGTCAAGGAGCTCAAACTCGGCCCGGCCGGAATCACGACCTACTCGCCCGAAATCGAGGGAACGACCTCGTTCGAGACGGTACGGCTGGTCGACGTCACGGCGCACGGCCGCACGGAGCAGTGGCGGCTCCGCGTCGTGCCGACCGACGTCACGGTGCGCATCACGCAGTGCGACGCATGGGCGCGCATCGCATGGCTCGCGGCCGACGGTCTGAGCGACACCGAAATGGGCTTCGTCTACCGCCGCAAGGGCGACACGGAGTGGCTCGCGGTACCCGACGTCGAGATCGAGGGCGGAACCTTCCGCGCGAAACTCGCCGGCCTCGACCCCGAAACGACCTACGAACTGCGAGCCTTCTCCGACACGGACAGCTGCGACATGCGGGAATTCACCACCGAAGCGGCTCCGCAGCTGCCCAACGCCGGATTCGAGACGTGGAGCACCGACCGCAGCGACATCCTCTACCCCTACGCCGCCGACGCGCCGCTGGCCGAGCAGTTCTGGGGTTCGGGCAATCCCGGTTCGATGACGCTCAAAAAACTCGTCACCACCAACGAAAAAGACCCGCGTCCGGGTTCGGAGGGCCAATACTGCGCACAGCTCAAATCGCAGTACGTCGCCTTCCTCGGCGTCGGCAAGTTCGCCGCCGGAAACCTCTTCTCCGGCCACTACGCCGAAACGAAGGGCACCGACGGCATCGTGAATTTCAGCCAGCCCTTCACCTCGCGCCCCGTGGCGCTGCACGGCTGGGTGAAATACAACCGCGGCAAGATGGACTACATCAAAAGCAGCCCCGTGGGCATGAGCTTCGCCAAGGGCGACCCCGACGAAGGCATCATCTACATGGCGCTGGGGCGCTGGACGGCCGCCGAATACGGCGGAACGGAGCAGTCGCCCGTGCAGGTCTACACCCGCGACACGAAGACCTTCTTCGACCCCGAAGGCAAGGACGTCATCGCCTACGGCGAGGTGGTCTTCACCACCAGCGTCGACGAGTGGCGCGAATTCACCGTCAAACTCGACTACACGGCCACGGATGTCGTACCCACGCATCTGATGATCGTCTGCTCGGCGTCGCGCTACGGCGACTACTTCACCGGCAGTTCCGACAGCGTGATGTGGGTCGACGACTTCGAACTGGTCTACGAATAACGTCCCGGAACACGATACGCGAGGGGTCGGCGCTTTCGAAAGCGCCGACCCCTCGCGTATCATTCTCCCTGCGCTACCGCCGCTTCAACTCGGCGCCCAGCATCACGCCGGGATAACGTTCCAGAATCGCGGCGATCTGCTGCAACTTCGGATTCTGCGCATACTGCTGCGACGAAGCGCGCAGCGAACCGAGCGCGGCATTCGCTTCGAAAAGCAGCGTCAGCACGCCGTCGGCATGTTTCGCCCGGCCGGTGAAAGAGACCGGATTGCCGGCGAAGAGGCACTCGACCGTCAGCTCCCCCGTATCTTCGTCGTAGCGGTACACCCCTTCTACCTTATGGGTGTCCAGCACTGCCTTGAAGACACCGCGACGGGAGAAAGAGACCGTCGCCTTGCCCGGTTGCAGCCCCGCCTGCTGGAAATAGGAGGGCAGCTGCCCTTTGAGCGTCGAGGCCGCCAGCGAGGCGAGCATATCGTCGCCCGTGTACTCCATCGCCGGCGCCTGATAGCTCCACGAGCCGAACAGCTCCTTCTCCGGAAGCGGTTCGGGGGCAGCGGTCGCCGCGGCGGACTCCGACGAAGTACCGCCCGTCAACGACTGGATGGCGCTCTTGAACATGTCCTGCCACGACTGCGCCGAAACGGGCGTCGCAAAGGCGGCGGCGAAGGCCGCGATCAAAAACAGACGTCTCATCGTCATTGCTTCGTAAATTCGAATCCCAGATAGAGATCGTCGAACTTGCCGACCAGCGTGCTGACCGTCGCGGCCGTCGTGCTGAACGAAGCGAGTTTCTGCCCCAGCACGTCGACCATTTTCAGCAGCCGCGTAGCCGGAAAGAGGATTTGCAGGTCGGTTCCCGACAAGTAGGTCTTGCCGTTGAGCGTCCCCAGATCGTATTTCGACGACATTTCGAAATGCAGCGCGATGTCGTGGCTCTCGCCCGTGAACTCGTAGGTTCCGGTGAACGTCCGGCTGCCGAACGTCGCCGTGAAGCGCTTGTCCGCCGCGAACGAGAACTTGCACGCACCGGCACGGATACCCGCCAGCGCGTAGAGCTTTTCGAGCTGCTCCTCCATTTTGCCCGTCACGGCCGACGCTCCGACGTCGGCCAGCGCGTTGTCGCTTTCCAACTTCACGCCCGGCGCCTCGTACTGCCAGTCGCCGATCATCAGCGTTTCGGTCGCCTTGCCGCCCGTCGCCTTGTCGACGACGTTCGAGGCCGCGCTCTTCAACGCCTCTTTCCAATCCTGCCCGACGGCCGGTACAACGCAGCACGCGGCCAGCAGGCACATCAAAAGTCTCTTCATAAATTCCGATAATTTGTTTCGTTCACTCCTTTTCGAGCCGGTCGATCTCGGCGAGCCATACCGCGGCGCTCGCATCCGACGGCATCCGCCAGTCGCCGCGCGGCGACAACGCCACCGAACCCACCTTCGGCCCGTCGGGCATCGCCGAACGTTTGAACTGCTGCGAGAAAAAGCGGGAGAAAAAGGTCTTCATCCACCGCAGGATCGTCGCCCGGTCGTAACGCCGGCCGAACGCACGTTCGGCCAGAAAAAGTATCTTCGCGGGCGAAAACCCCTGCCGGACGAAGCGGTAGAGGAAGAAGTCGTGCAGCTCGTAGGGGCCGACCAGCTCTTCGGTCTTCTGTGCGATACCGCCCTCTGCATCGGCCGGCAGCAGTTCGGGCGAGACGGGCGTGGCGGCCACGTCGCACAACACCTCGCGCACACTCCCTTCGGCGCAGTGCGCAGCATACCACTCGACGATATGGCGCACGAGCGTCTTGGGTACCGAGGCGTTGACGCCGTACATCGACATCTGGTCGCCGTTGTAGGTCGCCCAGCCCAGAGCCAGTTCCGACAGGTCGCCCGTACCGACGACCAGCGCACCTTCGCGGTTGGCCACGTCCATCAGAATCTGCGTCCGTTCGCGCGCCTGCGCATTCTCGTAGGTCGTCGAGCGGTCGTCTTCCGGCAGCCCGATGTCGCGGAAATGCTGTTCGCAGGCGGCGCGGATCGGTATTTCGCGCGCCGTGACGCCCAGTCCGCGCATCAACGTCAGGGCATTGCCGTAGGTGCGGCCGGTCGTCCCGAAACCGGGCATCGTGATCCCCACGATCCCCCGCCGGTCGAGTCCCAGCCGGTCGAACGCACGCACCGTCACGAGCAGTGCGAGCGTCGAATCCAGTCCGCCCGAAATGCCGACGACAGCCTTCGTGCTCCGCGTATGCGCCAGCCGGCGCGCCAATCCCGTCGCCTGAATGTTGAGAATCTCCTCGCAACGGCTGTGCCGCCGGTCGTCCTCCGCCGGTACGAAGGGCATCGCCTCGACCGTGCGGTCGAACGGACGGTCGTCGGCCACGGGCATCGTCACGGCGACCGTGGTACGGCCGCCCGCGCCGCTGTGGCGGAACGTCGTCGTGCGGCAGCGGTCGTTGCGCAGCAGCTGGCAGTCGACGTCGGCCACGACGAGCTGCTCACCGAGCGAGAAACGCTCCGACGCGGCCAGCACCGCGCCGTTCTCGGCCACCAGCGCATGGCCGGCGAAGACCAGATCGGTCGACGACTCGCCGAAACCGGCCGAGCAGTAGAGGTAGGCCGCGCGCATGCGCGCCGACTGTTGTACGACCAACTGCCGCACGTAGTCGCTTTTGCCCACGGTTTCGGGCGACGCCGAAAGATTGAGAATCACCTCGGCGCCGGCCGTAGCCGCCTCCGCCGATGGAGGGGCCGGAACCCACAGATCCTCGCATATCTCCACCGCGCACCGCGCATCGCCGATGTCGAACAGCAGGTCGGGACCGAACGGCACGCTCTGCCCGCACAACTCGATCTCGACCGTCGGGCGCCCCTGACCCGAAGCGAACCAGCGCGACTCGTAGAACTCGGCGTAGTCGGGAATATGACACTTGGGCACGACACCCAGTACTTCGCCCGCGGCCGCCACGACAGCGCAGTTGTAGAGCATGTCGTCCACCGCGACGGGCAGGCCGACCACGAATGCCGTGTTCAGTTCCGCCGTACGCCGCAGCAGCTCCGCAAGGGTCTGTTCGGCAGCAGCCAGCAGCGCCGGTTGCAGGAAGAGATCGCCGCAGGTATAGCCCGTTACCGACAGTTCGGGAAAGAGAACGACCTCGACGCCGCGTCCGGCCGCATCGGCCACGAGCGCGGCGATCCGCTCGCCGTTATAGGCGCAGTCGGCCACCCGCACCGAAGGGATGGCCGCCGCCGTTTTCAGATATCCGTACCGATCCATCGTCAGGCGCTATTTGGCCCACAGCTGCGCCAGGTTCAGGATCACCTGCACGGCCTTGCGCATCGTCGTGAGCGAGCAGTACTCGAACTTGCCGTGGAAATTCATGCCGCCCGTGAAGAGATTGGGGCACGGCAGTCCCATGAACTAGAGCCGCGCACCGTCCGTGCCTCCGCGAATCGGACGCACGAGCGGTTCGACGCCCGCCATCCGCATCGCCTCCATCGCCTTGTCGATGAGCTGCGGATGCGGCTCGACCATTTTGCGCATGTTGAAATACTGGTCTTTCAGCGTGAGCGTCAACACCCCGTCGCCGTATTTTTTCTTCAACAGGTCGACCGCGCTCCACAGATAACTCTTCTTCTGTTCGAACTTCGCGGTGTCGTGGTCGCGGATGATATAACTGATCTCGGCGCGCTCGACCGTCCCGTCGAAGCCCACGCAGTGGTAGAACCCCTCGTACCCTTCGGTATGTTCGGGACGCTCTGCGGCGGGCAGCATGGCGTTCAGCTCGCAGGCCACCTCGATGGCGTTGATCATCTTGTTCTTGGCATAACCCGGGTGGACGTTGCGGCCCTGCACGGCGATCTTGGCGCTGGCGGCGTTGAAGTTCTCGTACTCCAATTCGCCCTCCATGCCGCCGTCGACCGTATAGGCGAAATCGGCGCCGAAAGCCGCGACGTCGAAGTAATCGACGCCCCGTCCCACCTCCTCGTCGGGGGTGAAGCCGATGCGGATCTTGCCGTGCGCGATCTCGGGGTGCGCCAGCAGATACTCGGCGGCGGTCATGATCTCGGCCACGCCCGCCTTGTCGTCGGCGCCCAGCAGCGTCGTACCGTCGGTGTGGATGAGCGTATGCCCCTTGAAGAACGCCAGTTCGGGGAAATCGGCCACGCGCATCGTCAACTGACCGTTAAGCACGATGTCGCCGCCGTCGTACTCCTCGATCGTGCGGGGACGGACGTCCTTGCCGCTCATGTCGGGCGAGGTGTCGACGTGCGCGATAAAACCGACGACGGGCGCCGACTCGCAGCCCGGCGTGGCGGGCACGGTACCCATCACGTAGCCGTGCGCATCCATCGTCACTTCCGTCATTCCCAACGCCTTCATTTCGTCGGCCAGCTCGCGCAGCAGCACCAGCTGCTTGTCGGTCGAGGGGAAGGTCCGGCTCTGCTCCGACGACTGCGTGTCGTAGGAGACGTATTTCAGAAATCGATCTTTGAGTTCCATATCTTATTCGTTACAAATGAATTACTCCTGTTCGGGCTTCGCACGCATCGTGTGCCAGGCCATATAGCCGATCAGGGCCGCATACATCGCAAGCCCCAACCATTCGGCGCCGTTCGACGACGCCCACTGCCCGAAGTACCAGTCGGCGCCCGCGAATTTCAGCACGGCTGAAACGACACCCATCAGCGCACCGCCGGCGATGAAGCCCGACGCAATGAGCGTACCGCGGTCGAGCCGCGCCTTGTTCACGGCGTCATCCTTCGAGCGGGTCGAGACGTACCAAGCCACCAGACCGCCCACCACCAGCGGGGCGTTCAACTCCATGGGGATGAACATCCCCAGCGAGAAGGCCAGCGCCGGCACACCGATCGAGGTGAGCACCAGCGCCAGCACGGCGCCGATGAAATAGAGCACCCACGGCGTCGTGCCGCCCTCCATCAAGGGCTGGATCACGGCCGCCATCGCATTGGCCTGCGGCGCCACGAGCGCACCCTCGCCCACGAAACCGTAGGTGCGGTTGAGCACGATCATCACGCCCGCCACCGTCGCCGCCGAAACGGTCGTGCCGAGGAATTTCCACGCCTCCTGCTTGGCCGGCGTCGTACCGATCCAGTAGCCGATCTTCAAATCGGTGATGAAGCCTCCGGCCATCGAAAGGGCCGTACAGACCACGCCGCCGATGACCAGCGCGGCCGTCATGCCGCTCTTGCCGCTCAGTCCGATCGAGACGAGCACCAGCGACGAAAGGATCAGCGTCATGAGCGTCATGCCCGACACGGGATTCGTCCCCACGATGGCGATGGCGTTGGCCGCCACGGTCGTAAAAAGGAAAGCCATCACGAAGACGATCGCGAGCGCCACGAGCGTCTGCGCCCAGTTGCCCAGCACGCCGAACTGGAAGAAGACCAGCAACGCCGCCAGCGTGGCGATCACGACCGTGAGGATCAGCCGCATCGTCAGGTCGCGCTGCGTACGCACGGTCGTCTGCTCGGCGGTCTTCCTACCGCCCAGCTCCTTCACGGCCAGCCCCAACGCCTGACGGATGATCCCCGCCTGCCGCACGATGCCGACGAGCCCGGCCATCGCGATGCCGCCGATGCCGATCGGCCGGCCGAAATCCTTGAACAGTTGTTCGGGCGACACGCTCGCCGCATCGGGGATCACCGATCCCACCAACGGCACGACGAGAAACCACACCAGGCACGAACCCGCGGTGATGATCGTGGCGTATTTCAAGCCGATGATGTAGCCCAAGCCCAACACCGCCGCGCCGGTATTGAGACCGAAGACCACCTTGAACTTGTCGGCGCACATCGCGCCGAAATCGCAGATGCGCGTCGAAACCGATTCCGTCCATGCCCCGAAAGTCGACACCACGAAATCGTACAGTCCGCCCACGGCACCGGCCACGGCGAGCAGCTTGGCCTGCGCGCCGCCCTTCTCGCCCGACACGAGCACCTCGGTGGTGGCCGTCGCTTCGGGGAAGGGATACTTGCCGTGCATCTCCTTGACGAAATAGCTGCGGAACGGGATCAACAGCACGATGCCCAGCAGACCGCCGAACAACGACGAAAGGAAGATCTGGTAAAACGCCGCGTCCAGCCCCAGGATGTAGAGCGCCGGCAGCGTGAAGATCGCCCCGGCGACGATCACGCCCGACGAAGCGCCGATCGCCTGGATGATGACGTTCTGGCCCAGCATGTTGCGCTTGCCGAGCACGCTGCCCATGCCCACGGCGATAATGGCGATCGGGATCGCCGCCTCGAACACCTGTCCGATTTTGAGCCCCAGATAGGCCGCCGCAGCCGAAAAGACGATGGCCATGACGATGCCCATCCCGACCGAATAGGGCGTCACTTCGGCGGGAGCGGCCGACGCCGGCAGCATCGGCGTGTACTCCTCGCCCGGCGCCAGCTCGCGGTAGGCGTTCTCCGGCAACGAGGTCAATTGTTTTTCCTGTTCCATTCTCGTTTTTTAAGTTTGAATTCGCGTCTGATTGACAAAGTTAGGAATTTTTTCGAAAAATCGATCTTCCGCCCGCCGAATTCGGCCGATCCGAAAGGAACGAACGCGGACACCCGACGACCGTCGGGCATCCGCATACTATCCGCGCTTTCTCCTGCCGGACACAGGACAAGCATCAGCCAAAGCACTGACCGATCACAACCACTCGATCAATCGTTCCAGTCCGATCCCGTGCGACCCTTTCAGCAGCACGAACTTGCCCGCAAACGGCGACGCCTGCAACGCGGCGGCCGCTTCGTCGCACGTGGCGAACAGACGCACCCGTTCGTCGCCGCACCCCATCGCACGCCACGCGGCGGAGAACTCCGTCCCCACCAGCCACAACTGCTCCACGTCGCCCGCAAGCGCCTGTTCGACCGCCGCACGATGCTCCGCCGCACTCCACGCCCCCAATTCGAGCATATCGCCCAACACGGCGACCTTGCCGCCGACCGACTCCTCGCCGAGGAAATTGGCCAGCGACGCCTGCATACTCGAAGGATTGGCGTTGTAACAATCGACGACGAGCGTATTGCGGGCCGTCGATCGCCGCTGCGAGCGGTTGTTGTCGGGCCGGTATGCGGCCACGGCGTCGCGGATACGCTCCTCGTCCACGCCGAAATAACGGCCTACGGCCATCGCCGCCGCTACGTTCAGGCGGTTGAACGCCCCTTCGAGCCGATGCCCGACGCCGTCGGCGATCGCCGGATCGTAGAATTCCACCGCCAGATTTCCCCGTTCGGCGGCCATTTTCACCAGCGTCCCGTCGTCGCGCCGCACGAAGGCACGGCCGCCGTTGGCAGCCAGATAGTCATACAGCTCGCCCTTGCCGCGCCGCACACCTTCGACACCCCCGAATCCTTCGAGGTGCGCCCGCCCGACGTTGGTAATCAGGCCGAAATTGGGCTCGGCGATCGCACAGAGCAGGGCGATTTCGCCGCAGGCGCTCGCCCCCATCTCCACCACGCCCAACTCCGTGTCGCGCGTCATCGCCAGCAGCGTAAGGGGTACGCCGATATGGTTGTTGAGATTGCCCTGCGTGGCGTAGACCGCGTATTTTTCGGCCAGCACGCGGCTCACCAGCTCCTTGGTCGTGGTCTTGCCGTTGCTGCCGACGATCGCCAGCAGCGGAATGCCGAGCCTGCGACGATGCTCGCACGCCAGCGCCTGCAAGGCCGCCAGCGCGTCGTCTACCGTCACGATCCGTCCGGCATAGGCTTCTCCGGCCGACGCCGCGACCGCCGGATCGTCGACGACGGCGCAGGCCGCACCGGCATCGAGCGCCGCCAGGGCGAAGCGGTTGCCGTCGAAACGGTCGCCCCTGAGGGCGAAGAAGATCGTCCCTTCACCTGCCCGCCGCGAGTCGGTCGCGACGGCGGGGTATCGCTCGAACAACGCATAGAGACGCTGCGTTCCGAGCCGTTCGTTTTCGTTCAATTGTCAATCGTTATTCATCGATTATCAGATATACTCCTCGCCCTTGTTGAACTTCACCTCGTCGATATACTTCTTGATGTTCTGCTCCTCGCCGCGCGGGCAGATCATCAGCACGTCCTCCGTATCGACGACGATGTACTCCTTCAACCCGCTCACGACGGCCACCTTGCCCGCGGGCAGCGAGATGATGCAGTTGCGCGTATCGTAGGCGTAACAACCCTCCGCAGGCTTGGCGTTGGCGTAACGGTCCTTGCGCGAGAGCTGGTAGAGCGAACCCCACGTCCCCACGTCGCTCCAACCCACGTCGGCGTTGGAGCGCACGTAGACGTTGCCGGCCTTCTCCATGACGCCGTAATCGATCGAAATGGGATGGCTGCACGAAAAGACCCGTTCGACGGCCTCGTCCTCCTGCGGCGTACCGAACGCCGCCTCGACCGACGAGAACAGCGCATGGTGTTCGGGCAGATATTGGGCGAAGGCCCGCACGATATCGCGGACCTTCCAGACGAAAATACCCGAATTCCAGAAGAATTCGCCGCACTGCACGAAGGTCTGGGCCAGTTCCAGATTGGGCTTTTCCGTAAAACTCTTCACCGGACAAATGGTCTCGTCGGCCGAGGCCTGTATATAACCGTAACCCGTTTCGGGGCGTGTGGGACGGATGCCGACGGTCATCAACGCATCGTGGCCCGTCACAAAATCGAGGCACTCGCCGATGATCGAGCGGAACCCCTCCTCGTCGACCACCCAGTGATCGGCCGGCGTGACGATCATCTGCGCTTCGGGATCGTGTTTCCGCAACCAGTAGGCGGCGTAGGCGATGGCCGGCGCGGTATTGCGGCCGATCGGCTCGCAGAGAATCTGTTCCTCGCGGATCTCGGGAAGGATATTGCGGATCAGCTCCTTGTAACGTCGGTTGGTCACCACGATGAAATTTTCGTCGGGCACCAGCGGCGCGAAGCGTTCGAACGTATGGCGCAGGAATGACTTGCCCGTCCCCATGATGTCGAGGAACTGCTTGGGCTTGTTCTGCCGGCTCAGCGGCCAGAAGCGGGTTCCCACGCCTCCCGCCATGATGATACAGTAGCGATTCATATCGTATCTCGTTTGATTGTTCCTGAAATAATATACAAAGATACGAAAAGTCGAGGGCAGAAGCAAACATTCATGTTTGATTATGCCGAGACGGAGTATCTTCGGCGAAGTCAAAGATACGAATAAGCGAGGGCAATGTCAAATTTATTCGAACATTGCCGAACGGAAATATCTTCGGCAAGCCAAAGATACGAAAAGCCGGAAGCAATGCAAATTAATTTGCTTTTTGCCGAGGCGAAATATTCTCGGTGCAGCCAAAGTGCGATTTTCCTTTGTCAGTCCGCGACCGGCGGAGGATGTGCCGGACGCCGCAGGCGGAGCGATGCCGCCCTCTGCATGGGCGGCTGCGGGCTTCCGCTCTTCGGCTGCGGCCGAAGAGCGAATCTTTCGAAACTGTATTTTAGCAGGCCTCCGGCCTGCGGGATCGCACTGCAAAAACAACCTAATTCTCACTTCGGGAAGCATCCCGCACCTCCGATTGGGTGTCTCCTGCAAGGAGCGGATTTACCACCTTTTGTCACCGAAAGGTGGCGCCAAAAGTGTCCGCAGGGCACCTCCGTCGGGATCGGACGGAGGTTCTCACTGAGCGGGCACAAAAGACTGCGCTGTTTTGCACGCCCGCTCCGGGCGCTCGAACCGCCGTCCGATCTGATTCCTCCTCCGGTGCAATGCGGAATTTGCGGTGCGCTGCGCGCAACGATGATTATTTGCTGGTCTCCTGTTTTAACAGGTCTCCGGCCTGCCGGATCGCACTGCGAAAATAGCGGATGAAGCGACGGTAATCGGAAAGCAGGGAACAGCGACGTTTTATAAAAGATGATTCATCCCCTGCAAATCTACGGTTCAAGCAGGATCGATCTTTCCGTTTCCCGTGAAAAAACGGCGGAAGGAGACTTCCTTCCGCCGTTCGAAATACGTTTTCCGAGATCACTCCGCAACGGGCTTGCCGTCGCGCACGAGCGTCATCTCGCGCACCAGATATCCCGCATCGGCGAACTTGTCGATGATGAACAGCACGTAGCGGATATCGACCGAAATAGTGCGT
>ENA-OVGQ01003016-OVGQ01003016.1-human-gut-metagenome-genome-assembly--contig:-NODE-3016-length-14089-cov-3.266424_pt1 | contig 14089 bp, 14 predicted proteins | sample MGYA00237774_ERZ505427 | MGnify/ENA primary metagenome ERZ505427 (study PRJEB26158, sample SAMN06016404) | human gut metagenome | biome: human gut; feature: ankylosing spondylitis patient; material... | reverse complement strand
GTGCGCGCACTCTTGAATTTTCTGACGTTTTACCTGCTTTTTTACACCTTTCCCCTGTATTCAACTCTGTTCTCTCCGCTTTTGCCTGCTTTTTCTCTGACTTTTGCCCCTTGATAGCTATGTATAGCAATATCTATGTATAACATGTATATCATTCGCATGATCAAGTTGACTCCTCTCCCATGCCATGCTATACTAAGGACAATTCAGGAGGTACGGTAAAATGAGCACAGAAAAGAATGAAAAAGAGATCCGGCAGGTCAATTTTCGTATCGACCAGGCGTCTGCGGACGCGTTCAGGTCGTTCTGCACTGCAAATGGAATGAATCAGGCACAGGGATTCGATCATCTGATCCAGGTGTTGGAGTTAAATAACGCAAAGGCAGCGACCCCGGGGCGTGCCGTTGAGATAGAAAATTTTGAGCGGTTGACAAAAGATCTTCTTGCTGCATATCTCACAAGTCTTGAACTTGGAAACACGACGGAGGCCCGCGTGGCGGAGCGTTTTAAAACGGATCTGCAGCGGAAAGACCGGACGATCGATGAACTGCGGGAAAAGGCCGATCAGGCTGTGAACGAAAAAGAGAAACTTGCCGGATCGTTTGAGGCGTTGACCGAGGAGAAAAAACAAATCGAAGAAAATGCTCTCAGTATGAAACAGGCGATGGAGGCTGCCCGGAAGTCAGCCAATGATCTGGAAGAACTGAACCATGTGCTGAGAGACCAGGTGGAACAGCTTCAGAAAAAGGCGGCCCATTATGACGAGATCGTTAAGATCAGTGCGGCGATCAAATCAGAAAATGAACAGCTGAGCAGGCAGCAGGAAGAACTCTCCCGTCAGTTCGCGAATGAAACTGCGGCAAAAAAGGATTACGAAGAGCAGATCGGGAAACTTACAGCCATGGTCCGGGAGCTGGAACATGCGGCTGCTGAAAATAAAATGCAGCTTGCCGGGTTAAACAGCCAGTTAAAGGAACAAGAGACGGACTGTCAGCACCGTTTAAAGCAGGCACAGATGCAGGCGGATCTTGCGATGGGACGGGCTGTTGCAGCCAAAGAACGGGAAATGCAGGAAGAATTCCGCAAGCTTGACCGGGAAAATGCCCGCCTCATCGCGGAACTTGAACATTTCCGGGCATCTGCTGATGCTTCTTCCGGCAAAAATTCAGGGAATATTAAGGAGCAGACAGTATGAGTGAGTCGCAGTACTTTGCACAGCGGGATCAGAAAAATGAAGAAAAGCTGAAGGCAATGCTCTCTGCTCTCCCATCCTGCTGTACAGACTTTTTTCGCGGGATCGAGCCGTCGACATCTTCCATGACCCGGCTGTCCTATGCGTATGATCTGACGATGTTTTTTCATTTTCTGAAGGAGATAAAGGAGGAATGGAAAGAAATTCCGTTGGAGCAGCTGCAGACGGAAGCTCTCTCTCAGATTTCCGTGCAGGATATCGAGCGTTACCTGGAAGATCTCAAATACCGCCCGAATGATCCGGAACACAAGAATATGAACAGGGAACAGGGGATTAAACGGAAGTTCTTTTCACTGAAGAGTTTCTTTGGATATCTTTGCCGCGTGGGACTTTTAACGGCAAATCCGACACTTTCCATGCAGATGCCGCGGACTCATGCCAAAGAGATCGTCCGGCTCAATTCGGAGGAAATGAAGGAGCTGCTGGCGGAAGTTGACAGCGGATCCGGCCTGTCAGGCAGACAGAAAGCGTTTCATGAACGGACCAGACTCCGCGACAGCGCTCTCCTGGCACTGATGCTGGGAACCGGGATCCGCGTATCGGAATGTGTCGGACTGAATCTGGATGATGTTGACATGAAAGAAAGCGGGATCCATATCCGCAGAAAAGGCGGCAAGGAGACGACCGTGTATTTCAATGCGGAGGTGGCAAGGCGTCTGAATGAGTACCTGGCGGTCCGGACCGGCATCGAGACATTGCCGGAACACAAAAATGCCCTGTTTCTCTCCCTGCGCAATCAGCGGATCACGGTGCGGAGTGTGGAATACCTTGTAAAGAAATACGCATCGATCATCGCACCGAAAAAGAAAATAACGCCGCACAAGCTGCGGAGCAGCTATGGCAGCGCTGTTTATAAGGAGACCAACGATATCTACCTGGTTGCAGATATTCTTGGCCATAATGATGTAAATATTACAAGAAAATTCTATGCGGCGATCGAGGAAGACCGGAGAAAGAGTGTGAAGAACCTGGATATTCTGTAAGTATCCGGTTTTTTCCGTATTTCTGATCATTACGTCTTCTTTTAGACTTCTGTCTTTTTCGAGACGCATTTCAGAAAACGAAAAACGTCTTCAAGACGCATTTCAAAAATTGATACCGTTTTTCGGATATTCTCTACGCATCCTATACCAATGCCCCCTGCTTTTTCAAAACCTCCTGAACGCGTTTTATCTCTGCTGTTCCCTCCAGGGCATGGCATGCGGCGGCAACTCCGGCTGCGTGTCCGGTTGCAAAGCAGGTTCCCATGACGCGGACTGCCGCAAATGCTGCTTCATCGGAAGAAATCATGCGGCCTGCACCGTATAGGTTTTCGATGTTTTCTGACTGCAGTGTACCAAGTGGAATGTCGAAATAGCTTCCTTCCTTCACATCCAGATAAGTTGCCATCTTGTCAACATCTTTATGGATCTCCGGTTTCCATCCACAGCGGGCTACACTGTTCTGGCACTTTTTTCCGGTAAGAACATCATCCACGGTAAGGGTTTCTTTTCCGACCATTCTTCTCGTTTCCCGAAAACCGATGGACGGTCCGATGACCGCTAACTCTGCGTGCTCCATGCCAGGCATGTAGGTTTTTAAGGCCTGTACATAACTGAGTACCTGTTTTCTGGTTTCCCGCTCCATATGGGTAAGGTCTGCGGCTGTCAGTCCCTCCGGAATTACACTCGGAAGAAGCACACTGACAATATCAGAATGCTCTTTTTTCAGGATAAATCCCTTTTCTCTTGTAAGGTTCGGGATTCCTGCCTCCTTGGCCTTTCTTACTGCACGCCCCACAGCTTCAGGTGACATGTCACAGTTCGTGTTGACACCGCTTAACCGGAATGGCATGGTTGCCGCCTGCGGGTGTCCGTCGTCTCCGCCCCATATCAGTTTTGCCCCGGAGCGATGAGCGAGATTCGCATCTCCGGATGCATCCACAAAGGTTTTTGCCATTACGGTAAAGCTTCCCTCATCATCAGAACACTGAATAGAAACAATGGATCCATCTTCTACCTTCGCACTGGTCATGTATGTATGCAAAAAATAATCCACATGTTCTTTTTCCACCAGATTGTCCATCGCACATTTTAAGTATTCGGGCTGGAAATTGACATTGTAGTTTCCGGTCGCGGAAATGACATAGTCCACGGTCGGCCCAAGTGCCTCCATCTCATCTAACACGAGCTGTCCTACGCCCTCAACGACACGAACCGGATTCTTTCCGCAGGTAAAAAAGCCGCAGAAGGTGCTGACCCCGGAATGGGTCGCCTCTCCGCCAAGATAAGCGTTTCTCTCGATCAAAAGTGTTTTCGCTCCGGTTTTCGCAGCGCCGACCGCAGCAGACACTCCGGCTGTCCCGCCTCCAACAACAACGACATCATACTGATACAAACGTTCCATAGTAATTTGTACTCCTTTTTCTGTCAATATCCTAATATTATATTGAAACATGCGATCATGCAGGGATTTGAAATCAGAGGATAAAAAATGTGCCGCAGCACCATGAAAAGGTATCTGCGGCTTTTTTGAGCTGCCGGCGGCAGTTATGCGTTTGGGTTCTTTTCTAATAAAAGCCGGTAAAGCGTCGGCTCCGCATGGATCGCCTCCAGGATCGCTTCGATCTCCTTCCGGTTCTCCTTCTTCTTTCCCTGCTTTACAGCCCGGATCAGGAGGTTCTTTGGCGTGTGTTCCATGTCGATGAATTCCAGGATCTGGACCCGGTACCCCATGGCCTCGAGGATCTCCGCGCGCAGGGCGTCTGTGTAGAGGGCGGCCATGCGCTCTTTGATGATCCCGTAGCGGAATACCGGGGCAAAAGATCGCTCTTCATCTGCTTATTGACCTCATGCTGGCAGCAGGGAACAGATAAGATCACCTTTGCGTTCCAGCGGACTGCCTTTTCCAGCGCGTAGTCCGTCGCTGTGTCACAGGCGTGCAGTGTCACGACCATATCCACCTGGTCAGTGCCCTCGTAGGAAGCGATATCGCCGTGAAGGAATTCCAGGGAGTCATAGCCGAATTTCTTTGCAAGCTGCGAGCAGTGCTCGATCACGTCTGTTTTCAGATCCAGACCGGTGATCCGCACCGGGTATCCCTTTAAGACCTTGAGGTAATAATACATCGCGAACGTCAGATAAGACTTTCCACAGCCGAAATCGATGATCCTCGTCTCTTTATTCTTATCAAGCTTCGGGAGCACGTCCTCGATAAATTCGAGGAAACGGTTGATCTGGCGGAATTTGTCGTACTTCGCGTGGACGATCGCCCCGTCCTTCGTCTGGACACCGAGCTCCACGAGGAACGGGACCGGGATCCCCTCTTCGAGGATGTAGCGCTTCTTCCGGTTATGGGAAAGTCCGTTCGCCCAGGCAGCCTGAAGAGCCGCGTCGGAAGCGTCGGAACCATTCGTTCCGGAAGCTGATGCCCCATTTCCGGAGGTATTCCCGGAAACCGGCTTTTTCTTTACCTTAACAGTCACCTTTCCCTTTTTGCTCACAAGAACGGAACTGCTCTTATCTCTCGCCTCGAGTTGGAGCTGGCGGAAACTTGTTTCCATGAGACCTTCCAGATAGGCAGCCGCTTCTTCGGCTGTCAGATTTTTGTGGAAAGCCTGTTTTCCGATAAATTCCTCCGCCTGAAAATGCAGGACGCCCTTTGCCAGTACCGGGCGGATCCGTGCCTTCAGAAAATCATTTTTCTCCGCCTGACCGCTGGCAGTCGCCTGGATCAGGTTTTCATTTAAAAAATCAGTGAGTACACTGTGAAGTTCTCTCTTTTCCATCACTTTTTCTCTCCCCAGCCGCCGCGCAAAAGTTCCGGATGATCCGTCAGATGGGCAAAATCGTTAAAACGGTTTAACAGCATTTCGCCGTCGGATTCCCGGTAATAAAACTCCGTGATGCCGCAGTTTTCCAGATGTCTCGCAAGGAGCGGAACATACGCCCCGTCCATGTGAAGATAGTGGGTCACAAGACTCCGGATCACGCCTCCGTGGGTGACGACAGCGACCGTCTCCGCACCGGACTTTGCGATTTCGTCCATGACCGGAACGGCACGACGGATCACGTCCGCCGCACTCTCTCCGCCCGGATATGGAAGATCCTGTTTCATGGACGCTCTTGCGGCGAAAAAGTCCGCGTAGCGCTCCATGATCACATCGTCCGAAAGTCCCTCAAGATCACCGAAAGAGATCTCACGGAGTCCTTCCCGGATAAACCTCGGCGCCCGGATCTTCTCATTGATGATATCGGCGGTCTCACGGGCGCGGATCAGGTCACTGGACCAGACGGCGTCGATGGATTCCTTTTTCAGTCTCTCGCCGAGGAGCTCGGCCTGCCGCCTTCCTGCATCGGAAAGCGGCACATTTACGTTGCAAAGCGGGCTGTTCTGCCTGCCGTGACGGATCAGATAGATTCTCATAGTTTCTCCTGTTTAGTTCTTAAAGCTGTGGATCGGTGCCGGGATCCTTCCGGTCCTGTTCACAAATTTCTCACAGCTGAATGAGTTGACCGGCATGATCGGCGCATGTCCTAAAAGACCGCCGAACTCGACCGTCTCGCCGACGCCCTTTCCAATCACCGGGATCAGGCGGACTGCCGTCGTCTTCTGGTTGACCATACCGATCGCCGCCTCGTCTGCGATGATGCCGGAGATCGTCGCTGGGCTCGTGTCTCCCGGAACTGCGATCATGTCAAGACCTACAGAGCATACGCAGGTCATCGCTTCCAGTTTCTCGATCGTAAGAGCGCCTTCGTTGACCGCATCGATCATTCCCTGGTCTTCGCTGACCGGGATAAAGGCGCCGGAAAGTCCGCCGACGTAGGAGGAAGCCATAACGCCGCCTTTCTTTACCTGGTCATTTAACATGGCGAGAGCGGCTGTTGTACCCGGGGCACCTGCGCGTTCCAGACCGATCTCTTCCAGGATCTCAGCGACAGAATCGCCGACAGCCGGTGTCGGAGCCAGGGACAGGTCGATGATGCCGAACGGGATCCCGAGACGCGCGGATGCCTCTTTCGCTACGAGCTGGCCGACACGGGTGATCTTGAATGCCGTCTTTTTGATCGTTTCACATAAAGTTTCGAAATCAGCGCCGCGAACAGACTGGAGAGCCGTCTTTACAACGCCCGGTCCGGAGACGCCGACGTTGATGATCGCATCTGCCTCCGTAACGCCGTGGAATGCTCCCGCCATGAACGGGTTGTCATCCGGTGCGTTGCAGAAAATAACAAGCTTTGCGCAGCCTAAGCAGTCGTTGTCTTTCGTGTACTCTGCGGTTCTTACGACCATCTCGCCCATTAAACGGACTGCATCCATATTTAAACCGGTCTTTGTGGAGCCGATATTGATGGAGCTGCAGACAAAATCGGTCTCTTTTAATGCCTGCGGGATGGAGCGCATCAGGTTCTCATCAGCTGTTGTCATGCCCTTGGATACAAGAGCGGAATATCCGCCGATAAAGTTGACGCCTACAGTCTTTGCCGCACGGTCCAGGGTCTTTGCAATCGTCACAAAGTCCTCCGGGCTCTTGCAGGCAGCTCCGCCGACAAGGGCGATCGGTGTCACGGAGATCCGCTTGTTGACGATCGGGATCCCGAAATCGCGCTCGATCTGTTTTCCGGTCGGGACCAGGTCCTTTGCGAGTGTCGTAATCTTGTTGTAGATCTTTTCGTTTAATTTTTCGAGATCGGAGTCACAGCAGTCCAAAAGGCTGATGCCAAGAGTGATGGTGCGGACATCCAGGTTCTCGTGCTCGATCATATTGTTAGTCTCGTTGACTTCCAGATGTGTAATCATAATTGTTTCCCTCTCCTCAAGCTGTCATTAGATACGATGCATTTTTGTAAAGATCTCTTCACGCTGGCACTTGATGTTGACGCCGATCCCGGCGCCGATCTCATCGAGTCCGGAAGACATTTCATCGAAGGAAACGTTTGCTCCGCTTCCGTCCACGATCATCATCATGTTGAAGTATTCTTGGACGATGGTCTGGGAAATATCAAGGATGTTAATTTTATGGTCCGCAAGATATGTACATACCTTTGCGATGATGCCTACGGTGTCTTTTCCTACTACGGTGATAATAACTTTATCCATGGAAATTTTCCTCCTTGTGTTGTGCCTTCCGCGTATTGTGATCCGGATCCGTCCGGACTGAGATCGTTGCCGGAACATATGGATCCCGGGGAAAGGTAGCTTTATGCAGTGATAAAGCGTAAAATTTTCTTAAAATATATCATTACAGCCGGTAAGATGCAAGTGTTTTTTCGCAGCATCAGCAAAATCTGCTACAGACTGATGATCTCCGACATCTCGTCTCTCTTTGCGACTGCCAGGTGAAAATCATCCGCATGGTATGGGCAGTCTCCCATGTCGATCTCCAGCCGGACGGTCTCATAGGCCAGCTCCGGCATGTTGTTCTCCTTGCTCAGATGTCCCAGCAGGATGTGCTTTAATCGGCCGCTCAGGATGCAGTTTAAGAGGCGTCCGGCGTTCTCGTTGGAGAGATGGCCGAAATCTCCCATGATCCGGCGTTTTAAGTAGTATGGGTACGGTCCCGTCTCCAGCATCCGAAGGTCATGGTTGGACTCTAAGAGCACCGCGTCGAGATCGAGGAGATGGTCGATCGTGTACTGGTTGAAATGTCCAAGGTCCGTTGCGACTGCCACAGACTTATTTCCCGACTGGATCCGGTAAGCGACCGGGTCGGCCGCATCATGGTCGATGTGGAACGGCTTGATCGTCAGATCCCCGAGGGAAAATTCGGTGTCCGGCAGGATCGGGTGCAGCAGCTCCTCCGGGTATTCGCCGAGGCCTTTGATCTTCCGGATCTCGTCGAGTGTCCCTTCTGTGGCGTAGATCGGGACTTCATATTTTCTCGCAAGGACGCCCAGTCCCTTTACATGGTCGGAATGTTCGTGGGTGATGCAGATGCCGTCCAGTTCGCTCGTCTTTAAGCCGACCTCGTTAAGGCCCTGCTCGATCCGCTTTGCGCTGATGCCGGCGTCGATCAGGACGTGGCTCTCCTCCGTCCCTGTGTAGATGCAGTTTCCGCTGCTTCCGCTGGCAATACTAACAAATCTCATGGTCAAGGATCTCCTTCAGCTGTCGTTTGATATCGGATTCGTCCCCGTTGTTGTCGATGACACGGCTGCAGAGCGCGCGGTATTCCTCCTCCGACGCCTGCCTTCCGATGATGTCCTCGCATTTTTCACGGCTGTAGCCGCGGTTTTCCATCAGGCGGACGATCCGGTTCTCTTTTGTCGTGTAGACGTACCAGAGCTCGTCAAAGAAGTTCTTCGGCGCAGTGTCAAAGACCGCTGCCTCGATGATCACGAGGTTTTCACTGGCGGCCTCCGCCTCTTCCTTCATCGTCTTCCAGACTAACGGATGGATGATGGAGTTCATCGTTTTTAATGCTTCTTTATCCCGGAAGATCAGGTCCGCCAGCGCTTTCCGGTCCACGGCTCCGTCCGGGGTGAGAAATGACGTTCCAAGCGCCTCTGTGACCTTTCTGAGTCCCAGACTTCCCGGCTCCATGAGATCGTGGGCCACAAGATCCGCGAGAATGATCTTCGCCCCGAAATCGTTCTTCAGTACCGCGAGCACACTGCTCTTTCCGGCTCCGACTCCGCCGGTGATCCCAATAATTTTCTTCTGTTTCATCTATTTCGCCTCAAACCAGTTTTTTCCGTCATGCATGTCGATCTCCAGCTCCACTTTTAAGGATGCCGCATGGTGCATTTCCTCGGAGAGGATCTTCATGACGATCTCTTTTTCGTCCGCCGCCGTCTCGACGAGGAGTTCATCGTGCACCTGCAGGATCAGTCTGGAACGGAGATTTTCCCTTCTTAACCGCTCGTCCACCCGGATCATCGCGATCTTGATGATGTCGGCAGCTGTTCCCTGGATCGGAGAGTTCATGGCTACACGTTCTCCGAAAGAACGCTGCATGAAGTTCGAGGACTTTAACTCCGGTACCGGGCGGCGGCGTCCGAACATCGTGGTGACATATCCCTGCTCCTTCGCGTGGGCAACAAGGCTGTCGAGGAAGGTTTTTACCTGCGGATATGTCTCAAAATAGCGAGCGATGTAATCCATGGCCTCTTTTCTGGAGATGCTCAGGTCCTCGCTGAGTCCGAAGGCGCTGATTCCGTACACGATCCCGAAATTCACGGCCTTCGCGTTGCGTCGCTGTAACGGTGTGACCTCATCAAGCGGGATGTGGAATACCTGGGAAGCTGTGATCGCGTGGATATCCTGGGCGGTCTTATACGCCTCGATCAGGCGCTCATCGCCGGACATGTGGGCAAGGACGCGCAGCTCGATCTGGGAGTAGTCGGCATCCAGGAAGATAAATCCATCGCGCGGGACAAAGACTTTCCGGATCTCTCTTCCGAGTTCCATGCGGATCGGGATGTTCTGGAGATTCGGCTCCGTGCTGGAAATCCGGCCGGTCGCCGTGATCGTCTGGTTGAACCGGCTGTGGATCCGTCCGTCTTCCCGGATATAGGTTCCGAGACCGTCCGCGTAGGTGGAATTCAGCTTTGTATACTGTCTGTAGTCCAGGATCTTCTGAATCACCGGATAATCCGGGGCAAGTTTCTCCAGAACATCAGCCGCTGTGGAGTAGCCGGTCTTCGTCTTCTTTCCACCCTTGATCTGCATTTTTTCGAACAGGATCTCGCCGAGCTGTTTCGGGGAGTTGATGTTAAACTCCTGTCCGGTCATCTCCCAGATCTCCTTCTCGAGGACTGCAATCTGTTTCTTTAACTTTTCTCCGTAAGCGGCAAGTTCTTCCCTGCGGACTGCGATCCCCTCCGCTTCCATATGGAACAGGGTATAGATCAGAGGGAGCTCGATCGTGCGGTACAGCTCTTCCATTCCATCTGCCGTCAGACGCTCCAGGAGCGGTTCCCCGGCCGCAAAGGCTGTGTAGGCCATAAGTCCCGCCATACGGGTGAAATTCTCCGGTTCCTTCGCGTATGCGTCCTCACAGGACAGCTTTTTGATCAGGTCTGGCCTGGACGGGACCGTCATCCCGAGAAGATCTCTCGCAATGTCGTCATAGCCGTAGGAATCCTTTAACGGGTTTAAGAGATATGCCGCAACCCCGGCGTCATAGACCGTGTCCCCGTAGGAAAGATCCGCGAACGGCAGGGAGTGCTTGAGATCCAGGACCCAGGCATGACCCGTTCGGCAGAGTTCCTCATATTTTCCGGCGATATAGCTCTCCGTCATAAAGCCGCCGACCGGGAAGATATAGCTTCCGGTCTCCTCAAAACATAAGGCGAGGGCTGTCACGGAACCGTTTTCTGCGAGAAGTTCCATTCCGATGCGGTCCGCCTTTTTTGCTTTTTCAAAGAGCGCATCCGCCTCGGAAAAATCCTCCACAAGAACAAACTGTTTCTCCGGTCCGCTTTCATGTTTGATCTCCTCGCCGAATCTCGCCGCGATCGACTTGAATTCCAGGCGTTTCATATATTCATATGCTTCCGGCGTGTAGAAATTTTCCAGTTTCGCATCCGCCATGGAAAATTCGATCGGGGCATCAATGCAGATCCTTGCGAGCTTTAAGGAAAGATCTGCGAGTTCCTTATACTCTTCCAGCGCCTTTTTCGCGCGCGGCGGTTTCACTTCGTCGAGATGCGCGTAGATGTTCTCCAGGTTCTGGTACTGGACAATGAGGTTTGTCGCCGTCTTCTCACCGATGGACGGGACGCCCGGGATATTGTCGGACTGGTCGCCCATCAGGGCTTTCACTTCGATAAACTGTTCCGGTGTCACCTGGTATTCCCGGATCACGTCCTCCGGGTAATAATTGTGGACCTCCGTCGTCCCGCGGCTCGTCTTCGGGAGACAGATCCTGATATGGGTGTCGGAGAGCTGCAGAAGGTCCCGGTCTCCGGAGAGGATCGTCACCTCATAGCCCTCTTTCTGCTCCCGCTTTGCGATCGTTCCGAGGATATCATCCGCCTCATAGCCTTCTTTTGTGAGGATCGGGACACCCATGGCGGTCAGGACCTCCTTCATGAGCGGTACCTGTTCATGTAGGCATCAAACATTTTGTGGCGGAACGTCGGGGCTTTCAGGTCAAAAGCCACCGCAAGGTAGTCCGCTTTCTCCTCATCGAGAACTTTAAATAAAATATTTAAAAAGCCATAGACCGCGTTCGTGTGGAGACCTTCCGAATTTGTCAGGTTCGGCACACCGTAGAATGCGCGGTTTAAGATACTGTGACCGTCGATCAATACGAGTTTTTCCATGTTCACTCCTCTAAAATCTATAGATATCCCATCGTTGTCCAGATGCGGAGCTGCAAAAGGATCATGACGATGAGTGCCATTCCGCACAGAGTCGAGATCGCGTAGGATGCGATCTGGAATGTGGAGATATGGCACAGGGACCGGTAGGATTCCGCTACCTTTCGTTTCAGATCCCCCACGATGTCATATGTTCCATCCGCTTCATCCAGCTTTTTTAACCCCACATCCACCATGTAGTGGATCTCCAGTTCTTCCCTGCAGTTTTCACACGTTTTGATATGGTCCAGGAAATCTTCCAGCTCCGTCGGGGACAGTTCGTCCTTCATATACGGAACTACCATCTTTTCTGCTTCCATACAGGTCATGGAACACACTCCTTTCAGCCTGAATATACGCGGATCCCGGTTCATTGTCCGCGTAAACGCAAAAAGACACGACCATCTAATGAGAGTCATGTCTTTTCGTTTCTGCCGGCGGCCGGACTTGAACCGGCACGAAGTTACCCCCGTCAGATTTTGAGTCTGATGCGTCTGCCATTCCGCCACGCCGGCATATCTTCGCGGCTGTATATTTCAACAGCCGCATATAAGTTTATCATAAGAACATGAAAATTGCAAGCAGTTTTAGTGATGGAACAGACGGATGCCTGTGAATGCCATCGCCATTCCGTACTTATTGCAGACTTCGATCACGTTGTCGTCACGGACAGATCCGCCAGGCTGTGCGATATATTTTACGCCGCTCTTGTGTGCGCGCTCGATATTGTCGCCGAACGGGAAGAAGGCGTCAGATCCGAGAGCCACATCCTGCATCTTGTCGAGCCATGCGCGCTTCTCTTCTTTCGTGAATACCGGCGGCTTCTCCGTGAAGACTTTCTGCCATTCACCATCAGCAAGAACATCCATGTACTCGTCTCCGATGTAAACGTCGATCGCATTGTCGCGGTCCGCACGTTTGATCTTGTCGATAAACGGAAGATTTAATACCTGCGGAGCCTGACGGAGGAACCAGTTGTCTGCCTTCTGGCCTGCAAGACGTGTACAGTGGACACGGGACTGCTGGCCTGCGCCGATACCGATGGCCTGTCCTCCCTTCACGTAGCATACGGAGTTGGACTGTGTGTATTTTAAGGTGATCAGGGAGATCATAAGGTCGATCTTTGCGGAATCCGGGATCTCCCTGTTCTCTGTCACAACGTTCGATAAGAGATCCTTATCGATCTTTAAGTTGTTTCTTCCCTGCTCGAAGGTCACGCCAAATACCTGTTTGTGCTCGATCGGTGCCGGAACGTAGGACGGATCGATCTGGATCACATTGTATTTGCCGTTCTTTTTCTGTTTTAAGATCTCAAGAGCTTCCGGTTCATATCCCGGAGCGATCACGCCGTCGGATACCTCGCGTTTGATAAGCTTTGCGGTGTCAACATCGCAGACATCGGAAAGGGAAATAAAATCGCCGAAGGAAGACATACGGTCTGCGCCTCTTGCTCTCGCGTAAGCACTTGCAAGCGGGGAAAGCTCACCGAGATCGTCCACCCAGTAGATCTTTCTTAAAACTGCATCCATTGGAAGACCTACAGCGGCGCCTGCCGGGGAGACATGCTTGAAGGAAGTCGCTGCCGGAAGACCTGTCGCTTCCTTTAACTCCTTAACGAGCTGCCAGCCGTTCAACGCGTCGAGAAGATTGATGTAGCCCGGTTTTCCGTTTAAGACTGTGATCGGAAGATCACTTCCGTCTTCCATGTATACACGGGACGGTTTCTGGTTCGGGTTGCATCCGTATTTTAATTCCATTTCATTCATGATTTGTTTTTCTCCTTTTGATACGACTAGTGATTTTTATTTACGATTCTTGTCTCATACTTTCCGGTCTCGATATCGATGAATCTTACAAAGAGGGAAACCTTGTTGTCCTTATTCAGACTCTCCCATACATTCTTTGTGAAGCTGTCGATATCGCCCTCGATGGCAATGCGTTTCGGCTCACCCTCAAAGCTCGGAAGTGGATTTCCGTCGTTCATGTAGGTATGGATAAAACGTCCCTCACCGCTTAATGGCTTCTCATATGCGTATGTAAAGCGGCTGCAGCTCTCCGGGTTTCCATCACTGCTCTTTAAGATGGACATCGCAAAATTGTAGTTCCCGTTCTCAATGTGCATGATTCCGGAGATACGCGGAGTATAGTTCGGGCCGTCCGGCTCAAACTCGCGGCAGCGCAGGGACTGCTCGAAGGTCTGCTGGCGGTCCATTCCCTCATAGATCGTATCGGTCTGGTCGCCGTTTGTCACGATGGTCTTATTTCCGAGAACGCGCACCGGGGCGTAGATAATGAGGCTCGGGTCCTCGAGCTTTGACGGATCAAACGCCTGGGTACGGATCCCCTCACCGTCCTTCACAAAGACACGGTTGCGGCTGTTGCTGCTTCTGCCCATGATAAAATATGCGGTCACAGCTGTTTTTCCATCGGCTGATTTTCCGATCACGATTCCTCTTCCCGGATAAGAATTGTTTTTTAACTCCTCTGAAAGTGATAATAACTTCATGGAAGTACTCCTCCTGTTTTCGTATAAGATCACCGGAATTTGTAC
>ENA-OVGQ01003015-OVGQ01003015.1-human-gut-metagenome-genome-assembly--contig:-NODE-3015-length-14090-cov-23.067403_pt1 | contig 14090 bp, 9 predicted proteins | sample MGYA00237774_ERZ505427 | MGnify/ENA primary metagenome ERZ505427 (study PRJEB26158, sample SAMN06016404) | human gut metagenome | biome: human gut; feature: ankylosing spondylitis patient; material... | reverse complement strand
TTCAAGCCGTAATCAAATGAAGACGCAACGTCTCCCAACTTACGCTGTTCCCAAGCGGGTGTATAATTAATGCATTTATACTGCGGTTTGAAAGCGTGGGATGCGATGACGTACTCCGATTTGATTGAACATGAGGCTGGTGAAACAGAGATACGCTCATATCTAGTAGACGGTGACGTGGTGCCAGTTACCATGCGCATTCCCGCTAACCTGCGGGATTCCGCCAAAGAAGCCGCGTCTCTGAGAGGAATGAGCTTCTCGGCGTTCGTAAGGACATGCATGATCAATGAGTTGGCGAAGGGCGGCAAGTAATTGATTGCGCTCACCGCCATGACCATACAAATAATTGACAACAATCCGGATGGTATCCGTATTTGCCGGGTGGACGGGGAATCGCTTGTCACTGTCGTGGTGCCCAGAGACATGTTGGGCGAGGCGAAGTGTCTTCCCGATCTGCCAGACCGCGGTGTGTATTACCTGCTTGATGAGGATCATGGTGTGCTGAGTCGTGTGTACGCGGGGCAAACCACGAGGGGACTTGTCAGACTTGATGCGCACAAGACCAAAAAGGAGTTCTGGAACAAAGCCATCATGTTCCTCGATAACGATGTCAATATCGACCGTGATGTTCTGGACTCGCTTGAGGCGAAGGCCATCGATTACGTGCGTGAACACGGCTCATATGAGACCGATAACGGGAATACTCCCACTCCTCGCATGAACCCATACAAAGAGCAGCGGGTGGAGGACCTGCACGGCAGCATTCTTTTCCGCATGCGCGTGCTCGGATATGATCTCGACCGCAAGGAGACAACGCCGGTTGCAGTGAATACCGTGTTCCACACCAAGAAGAATGGCGTGCGTGCGACTGGACGATACAACCGGGATACCGGCCGTTTCACGGTTCTTTCGGGCTCCGAGGTGGACCTTGGTCATGCGGTGATCAAAAATCAAGGAGCCGTGGCAGCTCGACGGCAGCTTTTCGCCGCGCAGACAGGCAAAGTGATTCTTGCGGACGATGTCGAGCTGTCCAGTCCCTCCTCCGCCGCTGTATTCGTTCTCGGCGGCAGCCAAAACGGGTGGATCGAATGGGTCAATGAGCAGGGGCAGACCCTTGATTATGTGTACAGAAGCAAGGAGCATATGAATGAATAAGCAGCAGCTCGCCGCCAAGATCTGGGAGTCGGCCAACAAAATGCGCTCGAAGATCGAAGCCAACGAATACAAGGATTACATCCTCGGCTTCATCTTCTACAAGTTCCTTTCCGAGACCGAAGTCACTCGTCTGCATGCTGATGGCATGGGGGACGAAGACCTCGAAGAATTGCGGGAGGATGATACCGAGACCGCGCAGTACGTGCGCGATCTGTGCGGCTACTTCATCTCCTACGATAACCTGTTCTCCACATGGGTGGCGAAGAAGGGGGATTTCGCCATCGCCAATGTGCGCGACGCGCTTTCCGCGTTCGACCGCAACATCGACCCTGCCCGCAAGCGCGTGTTCGCGGGCATCTTCGACACCTTGCAGACCGGCCTGTCCAAACTCGGCACCGATGAGAAAAGCCGCAGCAAGGCCGCACGTGACCTCATCTACCTCATCAAGGACATTCCGATGGACAGCCGGCAGGACTACGACACCCTCGGCTTCATCTATGAATACCTGATCAGCAATTTCGCCTCCAACGCGGGCAAGAAGGCCGGCGAGTTCTACACGCCGAGCGAGGTCTCACAGCTCATGAGCGAAATCGTGGCCTGGCATCTCGCCGGCCGTGAGGAAATCAATATCTATGACCCCACAAGCGGTTCGGGCTCGTTGCTCATCCACATCGGCCAGGCGGTGGCCCGTCGCAACGGCAACCCGAATGACATCAGGTATTACGCGCAGGAACTCAAGGAGAACACCTACAACCTCACGCGCATGAACCTTGTCATGCGCGGCATCCTGCCGGACAACATCGTGGCTCGCAACGGAGACACACTGAAAAGTGACTGGCCGTGGTTCGACACCGACGAGACCAAGGATGAGACCTATGAGCCGCTGTTCGTGGACGCTGTGGTCTCGAATCCTCCCTACTCTCAGAATTGGGAACCGCCGGAGGCCGGCGAGGATATCCGCTTCGAATACGGCATCGCGCCCAAGTCCAAGGCGGACTACGCCTTCCTGCTGCATGACCTCTACCATCTGCGCGACGACGGCATCATGACCATCGTATTGCCCCATGGCGTGCTGTTCCGTGGTGGTGAGGAAGGCACTATTCGCCGGAACCTGGTGGAGAACCACCACATTCAGGCCATCATCGGTTTGCCCGCGAACATCTTCTTCGGCACCGGCATCCCCACCATCGTGATGGTGCTGCGCAAACATCGCGACGACGATCATGTGCTCATCGTGGACGCTTCCAAATACTTCACCAAGGAAGGCAAGAACAACAAGCTGCGTGCGAGCGATATCAAACGCATCGTGGATGCGGTGACAGGGAATCGTGACGTCGATAAGTTCAGCCGCTTGGTGGGTATTGATGAGATTCGGCAGAACGACTATAACCTCAATATTCCTCGCTACGTAGATTCCTCCGACAATGCCGAGAGCTGGGATGTGTATTCCACTATGTTCGGCGGCATTCCTAAGCGGGACATCGATGCACTCAGCAAATATTGGACCGTGTTCCCCGGACTGCGCCGGTGCCTTTTCGCGGAGGAGAACGGCCATTCGGCCAAGCTCGCCGTGCAAGACGTTCGTGAGACGGTGAATGCCGACTCAGATGTGAAGGCATATATCCAGCGTTATCGTGAGGCGTTCATCGATTATCCGGCTTATATACGCGGTGAATTGGTGGGTAATGCTGCCAATGTGAGCATTGCCGCCGAAGAGGAGACTCTGGCAAATGATCTGCTGCGTCGTTTGGCTGGTGTCCCTCTCGTAGACGCCTATGCGGCGTATCAGGTGCTTGACGATAGTTGGCAAAAGACTATCTCCATCGACCTTGAAACCATACAGGCCGAGGGACATGACACCGTTCGCAAAGTCGATGCCGATATGGTCGTCAAGAAGAAAGGCGGTAAGGATGTCGAAGTGCCGGACGGCTGGGTCGGGCATATTCTGCCGTTCGATCTCGTACAGGGGAAATTTCTTAACTCTGATCTTGCGGAAATTGCCACATTTGAATCTCGGCTGAGTGAGATTGGCGGCGAAATCGCTGACATTCTCGAAAATCTGGATGAGGATGACAAGAGTTCGACTGATGCCGTCAGCGAGGATGGAGATTCTTTCGTTGCCGCTGAATTGAAGAAAGTAGTGAAATCGATTGGGAAGAATCCCGAGACTGACTTTGATCGTGCTCTTGTGAGTGCACAGCGGTTGTTTGATGAAGAGCGTGAAGTCAAAAAGAACGTTAAGAATCTCCGTTCAGCGCTTGATGAAAAGACCCGGACCGTTATTGAAGGACTGAGCGATGAACATGCTGATGACTTGCTTGCTGCCAAGTGGGTGGAACCATTGCAGCGCAAGCTTGAGGAGCTCCCTCAGACGGCTGTTGATGAGTTGATTGCAGCGGTGAATGCGCTGAACGACAAGTATTCGACCACATACTCCGATGTGTGCGAACAGATCGAACAGGCTGAGGCAGAACTTGGCAATATGCTTGGTCAACTAACCGGCAATGAGTTCGATATGGCCGGTATTGCCGAGCTGAAGACTCTGTTGGGAGGCGAATGATGGCTGAACAGGCGAAAGTTCCTGCGATTCGTTTCGCTGGTTTTACTGACCCTTGGGAACAGCGTAAGTTGGGCGATGTGACGGATTCTTTTTCCGGAGGGACCCCTGACGGGAGCCATGCCTCTTATTATGGAGGTTCGATTCCGTTCATCCGGTCCGCTGAGATTAACTCAGACAAGACAGAATTGTTCTTGACCGAGAAAGGCCTAGATAATTCTTCAGCAAAGATTGTTGAACGTGGCACCGTGCTGTATGCACTATATGGAGCAACCAGTGGGGAAGTAGGAATCGCTGCAATAAAAGGCGCGATCAATCAGGCGATTCTCGCTCTCTCCCCTCATACGGGGAATGATCCTCTTTTCCTTGCAAGCTGGCTGCGTCGCGAAAAAGCCCGAATTGTTGATACATATCTTCAAGGAGGTCAAGGTAATCTGTCGGGGTCTATCGTAAAAGAATTGTCTTTTGCATTGCCTCAGCAGAAAGAGCAGCAGGTTATCGGCTCATTCTTCTCCCACCTTGATAACCTCATCACCCTTCATCAGCGTAAGTTGGAATTGCTGCGGAACATCAAGAAATCCTTGCTTGACAAGATGTTCGTGTGAGGGGAGGAATCGCCATGGAACCATTCGATATCGCGAAGCTCGCCTCATATCGCGAGAATAACCGGATCGAGGCGAAGTCCGCGAAGGGCGGCCTCCCGCGCAGCATATGGGAGACCTACTCCGCCTTCGCCAACACCTATGGCGGTGTCATCCTGCTTGGTGTCAAAGAACGCGAAGACGGCACATTTGAAACAGTCGGGCTCACACCAGTGGAAGCGGAACATCTTCGCCAGGACTTTTGGAACACGGTCAGCAACCGGTCCAAGGTAAGCGCCGTGCTGCCCATCGAATCGGAAGTTGAAGTGCTCGAAGCGGATGGTGGGATGGTGCTGGCTATTCACGTTCCGCGCGCTCCGCGTGACGAACGCCCCGTGTATATCAATAATGATCTCTTCGGGGGAACCTACCGTCGGCGTGGTGAGGGCGACTACCGTTGCACGCGGCAGGAGATCTCAGCAATGCTCCGGGATCAGGGAGCTGAGACGATGGATTCCAAGGTGCTGGACGATCTCACTGTTGCCGACTTCAATACAGACACAGTGCGGGCATATCGCAATCGTTTCCGTGCGGTACGTCAGGGCAGTTCTTGGACCGATCTCGATGACGAGCGTTTTCTACGCGCCATTGGCGCGGCGGCGGTAAGCCGTGAGGATGGCAGGCTGCATCCCACGTTCGGCGGCCTGCTCATGTTCGGCAACGACTATGACATCGTGCGCGAATGCCCGCAGTATTATCTTGACTATCAGGAGACTCTGGACCCGGCGATTCGCTGGACCGATCGTGTGCATTCGGGAGATGGCATGTGGTCGGGCAACCTGTTCGATTTCTTCTTCCGCGTGAACCGCAAGCTTGCCGAATCCCTGAAGACCCCATTCAAGCTCGACGGCATTTTCCGCGTCGATGACACCCCCATGCATAAGGCGGTCCGTGAGGCGTTGGCCAACTGCTTGTTCAACGCCGATTACCATGGCGTACGCGGAGTGGTGGTCAGGCGCACCCCCGACAAGCTGGTGTTCGAGAATCCGGGTGATATCCGAACCGGCATTGAACAGATGCGCCTCGGCGGGGTGTCTGATCCGCGCAACGGTCTTGTCATGAAGATGTTCAGCCTAATCGATGTGGGCGAGCGAGCTGGTACGGGTGTCCCCGATGTGTTCGCCACATGGGCGAATGCAGGACTTCCTGAACCACGGATTGAAGAGAACTTCGGAGAAGCTGATCGCACGATACTCACGCTCATGTTGGAGGCGGATGCCAAGCCTGATAACAATGAGCAGATATCTGACGATTATGAGCAGATAAATAGTTCGAATGAGCAGATAACTGACAATAATGAGCAGTTAAATGGTTTGAATGAGCAGATAACCGAGAGACAGCGAGTCATTCTTCATTTTGTAGAGAAGAGCCCCAGCGCGACATACGATGATATGGCGCGTGCTGTGGGAGTCTCATCAGCGACTGTGCGAAGGGATGCTGAGATACTCATTGGGTGTGGATTGCTTAAGCGCGTCGGCTCGCGAAAGGCAGGACACTGGGAAGTTCGGGGAGAGAAGAATCATGATATTCGATAGCGAATCGGTGTTTGAGGAAAACGTCATCACCGTGCTTAAGCAGCATGGATGGAAGGACGGTGTCCTGCGCTATCCAACTGAGCGGGATTTGCTCGACAATTGGAAAGACATACTGTACCGCAACAACAACGACATAGACAGGCTTGGCAAATACCCGCTGACGGACGGGGAAATGGCACAGATAATCGAGCAGATCGAGACCCTGCGAACGCCGCTCGCGCTCAATTCGTTCGTCAACGGGCGTACCGTGTCTATCACGCGTGACAACAAAGAAGATGTGGCGCATTTCGGCAAGGAAGTCAGTCTCTACATCTATGACCGCAAGGAGATCGCGGGCGGCAAAAGCACCTACCAAATCGTTCAGCAACCGGTCTATCCAGCCAAGAACACGATGCTGAACTCGCGGCGCGGCGACCTCGTGCTCCTCATCAATGGCATGCCATTGATCCATATCGAGCTCAAGAGAAGCGGCATACCCGTCAGCCAAGCGACCAATCAGATCGAAAAATACGCGCACGAAGGCGTGTTCACCGGCCTGTTCCGTCTCGTGCAGATCTTCGTGGCCATGACCCCCGACGACGCCGTCTACTTCGCCAATCCCGGCGCGGACAAATTCAATCCAAGCTATTACTTCCATTGGGCGGACTACAACAACGAGCCTATCTGTGGCGGGCAACACCCAGGCAAAGACGAATGGAAGCTGTTCATCGGCGGCACTTCCGGCACCGCCGGCCTGCTGTCCATTCCCATGGCGCACCAGCTCATCGGCTTCTACACCATCGCTGATTCAGCGGACGGATGCCTTAAGGTGCTGCGCAGCTACCAGTACATCGCGGCAAACGCCATCTCCGATGTGGTGAGGAAATGTGATTGGGAACAGCGGCCAGCTACCCCAGGACGACCCGGCGGCTATGTGTGGCACACCACCGGTTCAGGCAAGACCATGACCAGCTTCAAATCGGCTCAGCTCATTGCCGATTCGCATGACGCCGACAAGGTCGTGTTCCTCATGGACCGAATCGAACTGGGCACCCAATCGTTGAAGGAATACCGCAGCTTCGCCGACAGCGAGACGGAAGTGCAAGGCACCGAGAACACCGGTGTTTTGCGGGATAAACTCAACAGCACCGATGTCAACGACACTCTGATTGTCACCTCAATCCAGAAGATGAGCAACGTGAAAGCAGGGGAGCGGGGCGTCACCCAGACATGGCTGGATCAACTTGCTGCACGACGCATCGTCTTCATCGTGGACGAATGCCATCGCTCCACCTTCGGCGACATGTTGCAAGTCATCCGCCGTTCCTTCCCCAACGCGCTGTTCTTCGGATTCACAGGCACACCCATTCTGGACGAAAACCAGAAGAAGAATTCCACCACTGCCATGGTATTCGGCCGTTGCCTGCACCGGTACAGCATCGCTGACGGCATTCGTGACCATAATGTACTCGGATTCGATCCGTACATGGTGACCACGTACAAGGATTCTGAAGTCAGACGTGCCGTGGCTCTCGACAAGGCGAAAGCTGAGAGTACGGAAGATGCACTTGCTGACCCCATTAAAGCTAAGGTGTTTCAGCATTACATGGATAAATCCGAGGTCCCTATGGGGCCGATGGTTGATGGCGCTGGAAACCGTATCAGTGGCATCGAGGATTTCCTTGGACGAGACCAATATGGCATCGACTCCCCGCATCCGAACATGGTGGTCTCGGACATTCTCGAACAGTTCCCGGTGCTCAGCCATGCGGGCAAATTCCATGCGATGCTCGCCACTAGCTCCATTCCTGAAGCTGTCAACTATTATCACTTGTTCAAGCAGCAAGCACCTAAGTTGCATGTAACGGCGTTGTTCGATCCCAACATCGACAACAACGAAGGAGCAACGGACAAAGAAGATGCGCTGACTGAAATCATCACCGATTACAACGAGGCGTTCGGCAAAGAGTTCATCATCCCCACATGGCCGGCGATGAAGAAGGACATTTCATCGCGTTTGTCGCACAAAAGCCCATATGGCAGCATATCGACGAACCGCAGCCAGCAGCTCGATTTGCTCATCGTCGTGGACCAGATGCTCACCGGATTTGACTCAAAATGGGTGAATACGCTGTATCTCGACAAGATCATCGACTACGAAAGCATCATCCAGGCGTTCAGCCGCACGAACCGCCTGTTCGGGCCGGACAAGCCGTTCGGAGTCATCCGCTACTACCGCAAGCCGCACACCATGTACGGCTTCATCGAAGCGGCGGTGAAACTGTACTCCGGCGACAGGCCGCTTGATTTGTTCGTGCAGAAACTGCCCGCGAACGTGAAATCCATGGATACACGGTACTTGGAGATTCTCGACGTGTTCACGGATAACGGGGAATCGGACCTCATGCAGCTGCCGGAATCGGTGGAGGCCAGACGCAAGTTCGCCAAGGAGTTCGTAGAGCTGAATCGTTACCTTGAAGCGGCGAAAGTGCAGGGTTTCGACTGGAACACCACGGAATACAAGGTCGATGGCACGGATGCCGACGATGCGGATGAGAACGATGGCGGGAACGGCGAACCTGATATCGTGCGTCCCCAAATTGACGAACGCACATATCTGATTCTCGCCCAGCGGTATAAGGAGCTGTTCGATGATGACAGCTGCGCCGGAGAACCGGACGATGACGGGAGATGTGACCCCGAAGCGCCTTATGAGCTGGAAGGGTATCTCACCGAAATCGACACCGGACTGATCGACACCGACTACATGAATGCCAACTTCGTCAAATGGCTCAAGGCACTCAAGGAGGACAGTCCGGAGTTGGCGGAGATGTCCGCACAGCTGCACCGATCCTTCGCTGCGCTTTCGAGGGACGAACAACGACTTGCTGAGCTGTTCCTGCATGATGTGGAGCGTGGCGATGTGGAAGTCGAGGAAGGCATGACGCTGCGGGACTACATCACGCGCTATGCCAAACGAGAGAAAGATGAGCAGATCGACAAGCTCGTGGATCATCTCGGCGTTGACAGGTCGTTGCTTGAAGAACTCACCGTCAGATATATCAATGAGAAAAGTCTGAACGCATTCGGCCGATTCGACGCCCTGCGTGACACCATCGACGTGCCACGGGCGAAATCGTTCTTCGAGCGATGCATGAATGTGACGCTGCCGAATTTCAAAGTGAAAGTACAGGCGTCGAAACTGTTGAAACAGTTCGTGCTCGAAGGCGGGTTCGACATCGACGAGGAGGTCTCGCACTGGCGATTCGCCCTCTGACGGTTTTGTAACGCTGTACGGTGCCATTCCTGCTGGCGCTTGTGTATATCTGGCCGCTCGACCGGAGAGCCGCCACGGGAATGTATCACAACGCTGATAGTCTGGCAGACAGTCGAAACCGCACGAATATGCCCATTCTCCAAGGAGTATCGCATGGCTGAAAACACCGAATACCTCGCCCTGTGGGGCGGCCGCTTCACTTCCGGACCGTCGCCCGAGCTGGCCCGTCTGTCGAAATCCACGCAGTTCGACTGGCGACTCGCCGATGACGACATCGCCGGTTCCCGCGCCCACGCGCGCGCCCTCGGCCGCGCAGGCCTGCTGACCGCCGATGAGCTCAGCCACATGGAAGCCTCGCTTGACGAGCTGCAGCGCCGCGTCGACTCCGGTGCGTTTGCGCCCATCGAAGACGACGAGGACGAGGCCACCGCGCTGGAGCGCGGCCTGCTGGAGATCGCAGGCGACGAGCTCGGCGGCAAACTGCGCGCCGGCCGTTCCCGCAACGATCAGATCGCCTGCCTGATCCGCATGTGGCTGCGCCGCCACTCCCGCGTCATCGCAGGTCAGCTGCTTTCCCTCGCATCCGCGCTGATCGACCAGTCGGTCAAGGCCGGCGGCACCGTCATGCCGGGCCGCACCCACATGCAGCACGCCCAGCCCGTGCTGCTCGCGCATCAGCTCATGGCACACGTGTGGCCGCTGCTGCGTGACGTGCAGCGACTCGTGGATTGGGACAAGCGCATCGACGCCAGCCCGTACGGCTCCGGGGCGCTCGCCGGCAACACGCTCGGACTGGAGCCGGTCGCGGTCGCCCGAGAACTTGGTTTCGGCAAGGTCACCGAGAACTCCATCGACGGCACCGCCTCGCGCGACCTGGTGGCCGAATTCGCGTTCGTCGCCGCCATGGCCGGCGTCGACATCTCGCGTCTGAGCGAGGAGATCATCATCTGGAACACCCAGGAATTCGCGTTCGTGCGTCTCGATGACGCCTACTCCACCGGCTCCTCGATCATGCCGCAGAAGAAGAACCCCGACATCGCCGAGCTCGCCCGCGGCAAGTCCGGCCGTCTCATCGGCGACCTGACAGGCCTGCTCGCCACGCTCAAGGGCCTGCCCACCGCGTACGCCCGCGACCTGCAGGAAGACAAGGAGGCGGTCTTCGACCAGGTCGATACGCTGGAGGTGCTGCTGCCCGCCTTCACCGGTATGATCGCCACCATGAGCTTCGACCACGACCGTCTTGCGGCCGAAGCGCCGACCGGATTCGCGCTCGCCACGGACATCGCCGAATGGCTCGTCAAGAATGGTGTGCCGTTCCGCCACGCGCATGAGCTTTCCGGTGCATGCGTCAAGCTCGCCGAAGGCCGCGGCCAGGAGCTGTGGGATCTCACGGATGACGATTTCATCGGGATCTTCCGTGACTTCCTGCCCGCCGACAAGGCCCCGCAGGTGCGTGAGGTGCTGTCCACCGAAGGCTCTGTGTCCGCCCGCAACGGCAAGGGCGGCACGTCGCCGGCCCGTGTACGTGAACAGATCGCCTGCGCCAAGGCCACCATCGACGCGCTGCGCGTGTTCGCCAACTCCGTGAGCGATGGTCCGGCCTACAAGTCCCCGAAGTCCCTGCGTTCCGTCACCGACTGACCGCCTCCACATCCCCGCCAGCGCGCGGGCTCATCCTGAAGGATGAACCCGCGTGACAGGAGCCTGACCTAGAATCATGACTGGAAGAGACACAGACATACGGAAGACGGATTCGGGCGAAGGGAAACAGTGTGCTGACGCGCAATCAGATTCGGTCGTTGGTCAACGAGCATGGGCACGACATCATCGTCCATGATCATATGCAGCATATCGAGCGCGGATGCTACCAGCATGGAGCGGTGACGACATTCGCGCATTCTATCCGCGTGGCGTGCCTCGCCGTGTGGATGGCCGACCGCCTGCATCTGTGGGACAAGGTCGATCTGCATTCGCTGGTCCGCGCGGCTCTGCTGCACGATTACTTCCTGTATGACTGGCATGACTGGGATGACGGCGCCCATAGGCTGCACGGGTTCACGCACGGGCAGGCTGCATTGCGCAACGCAGTGCGTGACTTCCGCCTCAACGCGATCGAACGTGACAGCATCGCATGCCACATGTTCCCCATGACGCTCAAGCCGCCGAGCTACATCGAAGGCTATCTGGTCACCATGGCCGACAAGATCAGTGCCACACGGGAGACCTTCTCCCTGGAGCGGTTCTCCAAGCCGCAACTGGAGTCCGGTAAACCCCTTGCCGCAATCGAAAGCGGAGCATCCGCAGCGTCCGCGCACGACGGGCGGCACAAGCCCTCACGGAGCCGGGGGGTGCTGGCCTGATGCTGTTCGTGGAAAAACTGTTCCTGTGGTTCCTGTTCTACAGCTTCTGCGGATGGGTGTACGAGTCCATTCTCGTGTCCATCCTGGAGCGCCGGCCAGTCAACCGCGGATTCCTCAACGGCCCGTTGTGCCCGATTTACGGTGCGGGCGCGGTCGGCGCCGTCGTGGTGCTGGGACAGGTGCACAATCCCCTGGTGGTGTTCCTGCTTTCGATGGTCGGGGCCAGCATACTGGAATACGTCACATCCTGGGTCATGGAGGCGCTGTTTCATGCCCGCTGGTGGGACTACTCCGACTACAAATTCAATCTTAACGGGCGCATCTGCCTGCTGGGGGCGTTCGTGTTCGGCGTGGGCGGCGTGCTCATCACGTCGGTGATCCAGCCGCAGGTTGCAGGTGTCACCGACCGGCTGCCGCTGCCCGCCATCCACTGGCTGTGCGGGGTGCTGTTCGTGCTCACGCTGATCGACCTCGTCGTCACGGTGTGCGGCATCATGCATTTCGAGAACAGTCTCGACAATCTCATGGCCGCCATGACGCATTACGGAGACGCCATGAAGGTCGCCGTCAGCGATGTCACCGGCAAGATGAGCGAATCGTGGAAATCCGGCAAGGAGATGTCGTTCGACTTCATGATGCGGGTCAGAGATGCGGCGATGTCCATCTTCAACCGTCAGCAGCGTCGAATGATCGCCTCGTTCCCGAAACTGCGCACCGAACGCAACAACGATGTGCTGGAGCAGCTGCGCCGGATTCTCGAAAGCTTGTACCGTCACTGACGGCCGGATTCAAGCGACGAACCGGGGAGCATTCCCCGACGTTTCGCGGGCAGCCGTCCTGGCGCATGCTGTCGATATGTTCTGCGAGACTGATAGATGCACAATGCCCAGAATTTGATAGGGAGTACCAATATCCATGGCTCACGTCACCGATTTCAAAGAGGCCGGATTCGATTCCGTCCTTGAAGAACTGGAATGGCGCGGGTTGATTTCCCAGTCCACCGACAGGAAACAACTCGCCGAAGCGTTGAACGGGGAGCCGGTCACCTATTATTGCGGCTTCGACCCGACCGCGGCGTCGCTGCATATCGGCAATCTCGTGCAGCTGATCAACATGCGTCACCTTCAGGCCGCCGGGCATCATCCGATCGCCTTGGTCGGCGGCGCGACCGGTCTGATTGGCGACCCCCGCCAGTCGGGCGAGCGCACCCTCAACCCGAAGGACGTCGTCGCCGGCTGGGCCGAACGGCTCAAGCGGCAGATCGGCGGCATTCTGGAAACCTACGGCGACAATCCGGTGCGTTTCGTCTCCAATTACGACTGGACCGCGCAGATGTCCGTCATCGACTTCCTGCGCGACGTCGGTAAGAACTTCCGACTCGGCACCATGCTGGCCAAGGACACGGTCGCGCGTCGTCTGAACTCCGAGGAGGGCATCTCCTTCACGGAATTCAGCTACCAGGTGCTGCAGGGCAACGACTTCCTTCACCTGTTCGACGAGTACGGCTGCACGCTGGAAATCGGCGGATCCGACCAGTGGGGCAACCTGACCTCCGGCATGGACCTGATTCGCAAGGTGCGCGGCGTCACGGTGAACGTGTTCACCAGCCCGATCATCACCGACGCCACCGGAAAGAAATTCGGCAAATCCGAAGGCAACGCGGTGTGGCTCGATGCCACCATGCTCAGCCCGTACCGGTTCTACCAGTTCTGGTTCAACCGCCCCGACGTCGAGATGGAAGGCCTGCTCAAGGCATTCACGTTCCTGCCAAAGGCCGAGATCGAACGACTCGCCGAAGAATCGCGCACCAATCCCGGCGCACGCGAAGCCCAGCGCACCCTCGCATGGGAAGTGACCAGCTTCGTGCATGGCGAGGCCGCGACGCAGGCGGCGATCGACGCGTCCGCAGCCCTGTTCGGGCGCGGCGGCGACCTTGCCTCCATCGACGAGGACACGCTTGAAGCCGCCATCGACGGACTCAAGATAGAGGACGAGTCCGGTGCCAAGACGTTCGCGTCCGTCGGCATCGACGACCGCATCACCGAGGCCGGGGTGAAGGCAGGCCTGTTCAAGTCTATTTCCGAGGCCCGCAAGACCATCAAGTCCGGTGGCGTGTATCTGAACAACAACCGTGTGACCGACGAAGAGCAGACGTTGGGCCAGGACGATTTCCTGCACGGTCGTTTCGCGCTCATCCGCCGCGGCAAGAAGGCGCTCGGCGTCGTCGAGAAGCACTGATTCATTCCTGCTCCCACTGGCGGGGAGCTGCCGGCCAGGGCCGGCTGGGGTGGTTGCGCCGGCATGGAGACCATCCCGCTCATCGTGACATCGCATCGCAACAACAGACTTTGCATTAAGAAAGGCATACACGTATGGCAGAAGAACAGGGCCGCTCCGGCGGCAAATCATACGGCAACCGCGGTTACGGCTCCGGACGTTCCGGCGGTTACCGCAAGTCGGGCGGTTACCGCAAGGACGGCGACCGCGGCGGATTCCGGCGCGACGGCGAGCATGGCGGATACCGCGGCAAGGGCGGTTTCCACAAGGATGGGGAGCGCCGTGACTTCCACAAGGGTGGTTTCCGCA
>ENA-OVGQ01003007-OVGQ01003007.1-human-gut-metagenome-genome-assembly--contig:-NODE-3007-length-14126-cov-3.116978_pt1 | contig 14126 bp, 13 predicted proteins | sample MGYA00237774_ERZ505427 | MGnify/ENA primary metagenome ERZ505427 (study PRJEB26158, sample SAMN06016404) | human gut metagenome | biome: human gut; feature: ankylosing spondylitis patient; material... | reverse complement strand
CGGGCACGAGATAACCAGCACCGAAATCGCGCGTGTGAGCGCAAAGCTCGGCGTTTCGCCGGCCAGCAGCCAGATGATCGCTGTCACGAGCGCAATACCCATAACGACCGGCACAAACACGCCTGCCACCTTATCCGCCAGCTTGGCGATTGGCGCCTTGGACGCGCCTGCCTCCTCTACCAGACGGATGATCTGGCTCAGAGTCGTATCGTCACCGACACGCAATGCCTTCATGACAACATAGCCGCTCTTGGACACGGTTGCACCGATTACGGTATCGCCGACATGCTTTTCGACCGGCATGCTCTCGCCGGTGATGGCGCTTTCGTCCAGATAGGCGCTGCCCTCGGTGATCTCGCCGTCAACCGGCACGGACTGACCGCCGCGCACGATAACGAGATCGCCAACCTGTACCTGCTCAATCGGCAGCTGCATGGTCTGACCGCCACGAATGACCTCGGCGGTCTGCGGACGCAGGTCCATCAGTGCTGCGATGGCTTCGCCTGTCTTGCGCTTGGCACGCGCTTCAAAGAACTTGCCGAGCGTTACCAGCGTCAAAATCATGCCTGCGGACTCAAAATACAGGTCGTGCATAAAGCTGTGGGCTGCCTCAGGCGTGGGCGCGAGCGCGATTTGAATCAGCGCGTAAATGCCGTACACGAGCGCCGCACCCGAGCCGACGGCGATAAGCGCGTCCATAGTCGGGGCACGATGCAGCAGCGTTTTGAAGCCGTTGATATAATACTTGCGGTTGATAATGACGATCGGCAGCGTGAGAATCAGCTCCGTGAGCGCCAGATGGAACATGCCGTCCATGCCTGCCGCATAGGACGGCAACGGCAGCCCGACCATCTCGCCCATCGAGAAGTACATCAGGACAAGCATGAAAATCGTCGAAACGATAATACGGGTCTTCATTTCCTTCAGCGCCTCGTCCGCCTGCGGGCTTTGCGCCGGAGCCTAGGTCTCCCTGCCGTCGTCCACCGCAGCCGTGTAGCCGCCGGACTCGACCGCCTTTATAATCGTCTGTGCGTCGCACGCGTTTTCGTCGTACTCGACCGCCATGCTGCCGGCGAGCAGATTTACCTGCACGCCGCTGACACCCGGCACCGCCGAGACGCTTTTCTCCACATGGGCGGAGCAGGCCGCGCAGCTCATGCCGCCCACCCGAAACCGTTGTTTCATATCGCATCTCCTATCTGCACCCATCCCCTACGGGAAGGGGTTCTATTTACAGACAAAGTATACCCCCAGGAAACAGTATTGTCAAGACCGAAGTTAGCCTTGACGAACACCCACAAAATATGGTATGATATTTATAATTAATGGTAGTTGAAGTAGTCCATAGGACGAAGTAGACGAAAGTTTACTTCGTCCTATTTTTTTGCGTTCAGCTGCATTTCTATTCGTTATCAAAAAATATTTCACATACACAAAAAGGAGAAAACAAAATGCCAAAAAACAAATTTCAGGACGTTATTTACACCATTATCATGGCTTCTGTCATGGTATACGGCATGGTAGCGTACAACATCGTGCTGAACACCGGTTCCATGCAGAACTGGGTATTCCTCGCGGTATTCCACGAGTGGCCGATCATGACTGTTATCGCAATTCTGCTCGAGCTGGTATTCGTCGGCAAACTGGCGATGAAGGTTGCATTCCGCCTTGTCAATCCGCGCGAAGCCAGCCAGACCAGCATTATGCTTGCCATCTCGGCTGCATCCGTATGGCTGATGTGCCCGTGCATGAGCTTCTTTGCCACCCTGCTGTTCAAGGACAGCCATAACGCACAGTTCTTTGCAATCTGGGTACAGACCACCGTTATGAACTTCCCGATGGCGCTGCTGTGGCAGTTCTTTGCAGCCGGTCCGCTGGTACGCCGTATTTTCGGTCTGCTGTTCCGAGAGAACGCAGACAAGTCCTCTGCGGCGGAGATGGAGTCGGTTTAATCTTTAATCGATAATTTTGATTTGCCGGTTTACTCGGCACCGGTTTTGCGGGACACACGAGTTGCGTTAGCAATACGCCCTTTCCGGGCGAGACGGTTTTCGCTTAATCCAAGCAGGGAATTGCGCTCTGCGGAGCGCGGGGACGTGCGCTGACGCCGCGCGGGCACATAAGGTGAATTGCCCGAAGGGCAAGAGAAGGTCCCCTGAGGGATGACAGTGCCGCACAACTTGTTTGCGCGTTATGACGGACGGCACCTGCGAATTTTACCTACTCGTCAACTCCTACCTTACCCAAACTCTGTACCAATGAAAAAGGAGAACCCCCGGGGTTCTCCTTTTTCATTACGCCATATCCTTGAGCAGACCATGCTTCTCATAGGTGGTGGTGCGGACGATCTTATTTTCCTCATCCACGAACACGACCTGCGGAGCATAGCCGTTCCTGACCTCCTCCGGCGTCAGCTGCGCGTATGCCATCAGAATAACCTTATCGCCCACGCTGACACAGCGCGCCGCGGCGCCGTTCAGGCAGATCATACCGCTGCCTCGCTCACCGGCGATGGTATAGGTCTCAAAGCGGTTGCCGTTCTCAATATCCACGATGGCAACCTTCTCGTATTCGTAAATGCCGGCCGCATCCAGCAGATCGGCATCAACGGTAATCGAGCCGACGTAGTTCAGCTCGGCCTGCTTGACCGTTGCACGGTGGATTTTACCCTTGAGCATCTGTACTGTCATGACTTATCCCTCCACCGAAAAGTTGTCGATCAGGCGCGTTTTGCCGATATAGACCGCCATAGCGATCAGTTCGCCGCCGTTGATCTCATGCACCGGCAGCATGGTCAGGCCGTCCACTGCGGAAACGTAATCAATACGCGCGAGCGGCTCCTGCTCGATAAGCGCACGCATGACATTGACGATTGCATCCGCGTTTTTCTCGCCGTTCTGTACCAGCTCCTGACCGAGCTTTACAGCGCGCGACAGCACGAGTGCCGCCTTGCGCTCCTCTGCGCTCAGATAGGTATTGCGCGAGGACTTCGCCAGACCGTCTGCCTCACGGATGATCGGGCAGCCGACGATCTCAATGCCCATGGACAGGTCGAGTACCATGCGGCGGATGATCGCCAGCTGCTGTGCGTCCTTCTGACCGAAGAACGCCTTATCCGGCGTTACGATGTTGAACAGCTTGGAAACGACCGTGCACACGCCGCGGAAATGAATCGGACGGGTCTTGCCGCACAGCTGACGCGGCATTTCGGACTGCACCTCAACAAAGGTGGCAAAGCCGTCCGGATACATCTCGGACACCTCAGGATGGAACACCATGTCACAGCCGCACTCGGTCAGCAGCGCACAGTCGTGCTCGAAATCACGCGGATAGGTCTCCAGATCCTCACCCGGGCCGAACTGGGTCGGATTGAGGAACACGGACGCTACCGTGCGGTCGCACTGCTGCACGGACGTTTTGACCAGACTGGCGTGTCCTTCATGCAGATAGCCCATGGTCGGCACCAGACCGACGGTCAGACCCTGCTGTTTCCACTCGCGCACCTGTGCGCGTACTTCTGCGATGGTTGTTGCGATTTTCATTATATATGCTCCTGTTTCTCTCAAAATTCAGCGTCGAGTTTGGCGAGATATTCATCGCTGCAGTCAGACTTGACAAAGCTCTGTTTTTCGGTCGGGAACGTGCCGTTCTGCACCTCGTTCTTGTAAGTGCGGAACGCATCCACCATGCGCTCACCGATATTGTCGAACTGCTTGGCGAACTTGGGCGTGAAGTCCATGTTCATGCCGAGCATGTCCTGATAGACCAGCACCTGTCCGTCACAGCCTGCGCCCGCACCGATGCCGATGGTCGGGATGGTCAGCTTTTTCGAGATGAGCGCCGCCAGCTTGGGCGGTACGCACTCGAGCACGACCGAAAATGCACCGGCCTCCTGTACGGTAAAGGCGTCCTCGAGCAGCCGCTTTGCCGCATCCTCGCCCTTGCCCTGTACTTTAAAGCCGCCGAACACGTTGACGCTCTGCGGCATCATGCCGATATGTGCCTGCACCGGAATGCCAGAATCCGTAATGGCGCGAATCTGCTCGGCAACGGCTGCGCCGCCCTCCAGCTTGACCGCGTGTCCGCGCGCCTCCTTCATCAGCCGGCCTGCGTTGCGCACGGCTTCGGAAACCGACGCCTGATAGCTCATAAACGGCATATCCATGATGACCATGGTGTTCTCGCACGCGCGCACGACGCAGGCACTGTGGTGGATCATGTCCTCCATCGTAACCGGCAGGGTCGTGTCATAACCCATCATGGTCATGCCGAGCGAATCACCCACCAGAATGGCGTTGATGCCCGCTTTTTCCACCAGCTTGGCGGTCGTGTAATCGTAGCTGGTAATCTCGGTGAGGCGTTCGCCGTTTTGCTTCATCGAGAGAAATGTGCTCACTGTGTTCTTCATTCGTTCTGCTCCTTTTTCCTATTCAGCAGGGCGGCAAGCGTGCCGTAATCCTGCTCAGAATGTTTTTCCTGTGCCATTTTGACCTGTTCGAGTCCCAGCAGCGCGTAAAGCTGCCGGTCGTCTCGTTCCGTCAGGCACGACAGATGCTTTTGCACGGTCTGCGTGTCGCCGCGCTCAATGGGTCCGGTCAGCGCTGAGACGGCACCGTGCTCGATCACATGCGCCAGATTGCTCCGCATGAGCGGCGCAAGCGCGTGCAGTGCGTCCGTTTCGGAGAATCCGCAGCCGCTCAGCAGCTCTGCGCTGCGCTGCACAAGTGCGCAGACAAAGTTGCTTGCCAGTGCACAGCTGAGGTGGTACTGCGCCTTGCTCTCCGGCGAAATCGTCTGCACCAGCAGACCCAGTCCGCGCAGCAGCGGTACAAAGACCTCGACCGCCTGCGCGTCACCCTCGACGCAAAAAAAAGCACCTGCCAGCTCCCGCCAGCAGTTATACTTGCTGCTGATCGGAAATAGCAGATGAATGGATATTGCATAGGCTCCCTGCGCATGAATACCGGGAAAGGCTTCCTCGGCTGTGCAGGCGCCGCTGCAATGACATATATACTTGTCCTGAATTTCAAATTCTGCGACCTGCCGATATACCTCGGTGATCGCATTATCCGGAACGGTGATGAAAATCGCGTCACTATCTTCGATGAGTTTGCCCAGGTCGGTATAGTGTCCGGAATTTGTAAATTCTGCGGCTTCTCTTGCGCTGTCGGAATGGCGGCTGTAATAGCCGGATATCCGCACGCCTTTTTCGGCAAGCAGTCTGCCGAAGGAAAAGCCGACTTTTCCTGCTCCAACAATGCCAATGTTCATGCTGTCACCCGCTTTCTGTGGTGTGACGCAACGTAAAATCACTGTCGGAAAAATTTGAAAAACATGTTGTGACAAGGTATAGCTTCCGCTCTGCGGAATGCCATCCATCAATGGGTATTATACCCGCTTGAGATAAGAATGTAAAGGAAAAGTTTTCGGCTCCGGGGAGTCAATCAACAGCGAACGCACGTTCATTTATGCAGATTTCGTTCTGTAATTCTGCTTATAATCGTTAAAACCGCTCTGTATCAAAAGATACAGAGCGGTTTCCGGTTATGCGTAATACGCGATCCTGAGCAGCTCCTCCGGTGTAGTAACACCCTGTTTTACCAGTTCCAGACCCTTTTCCTTCAGGCTGCGCATGCCCTGCTGTTCCCGCGCGTAGGCCTCGATCTCCTCGATTTCGGCGCCGCGGCTGATCATGCGGCGGATATTGCGGTCAATCGTGACGATCTCATGCACGGCAATACGGCCGCGGTAGCCGGTGCCGTTGCAGTGCGTACAGCCTGTGCCGCGCTTGATGGTCGTGATATCCTTGCCGAGCAGCGCCTGCTCCTGCGGCGTAACTGCGACCTCTCTGCCGCAGTGCGGACACACCTTGCGCATCAGTCGCTGCGCGACCAGACCGACCAGCGAATTTGCGATCAGATAATGGTCGATGCCCATATCGGCCAGACGGACGATGCTCGAGACCGCATCGTTGGTATGCAGCGTACTCAGCACCAGATGACCGGTGATGGCCGCACGAACCGAAATACCGGCGGTTTCGCCGTCACGGGTCTCACCGACCATGATGATATCCGGGTCCTGACGCAGCAGCGCGCGCAGACCGGACTCAAACGTCAGTCCGGCAACCGGATTGACCTGCGTCTGGTTGATGCTCGGCACGTTCTTCTCCACCGGATCCTCAACCGTGGAGATATTCACCTGCCGGTGCGACAGATACTCGAGCACCATGTACAGCGTAGTGGACTTACCCGAGCCGGTAGGACCGGTGATATAAATAATGCCGTTCGGTGAGTTCAGCATAGGCAGGAACCTTGCATAGCTTTCGTCATCCATGCCGAAGTGGCTGGCGTGATCGACCTGCCCCGCCGTTGCCAGAATTCGCAGCACGGCTTTTTCTCCGAACACGGTCGGCAGCAGCGATACACGGATGTTGACGTACTCGCTCTGTCCCACACGGATACGGAAATGACCGTCCTGCGGCAGACGGCGCTCGGCAATATCAAGGTTCGCCATGATCTTGATTCGCGCGATCAGCGGCTGGTGCACACTGCGCTGCAGCGTTACATAATCGACGATCGTGCCGTCGATACGCATGCGCACGCGCGTGCTGCCCTCAAACGGCTCGATATGCACGTCGCTCGCGCCGGTGCTGATGGCACGGTCGAGCAGGCTGTTAAGCAGCTTGACGATCGGCGCTTCCGGATCACCGCTTTCGCTTTCTTCGACCTGCAGCATCTCCACATTACGCTCTGCAAAGTCCTCGTTGGCGGTCTGTGCCGCCTGCTGCGCGCCGACCTCGGCGTAATAGTAGCGAATCGCGCTCTGCAGCGGACCCATTTCACTCAGGCGGATGACCACCTGACAGCCGGTCAGCTGGCGCACTTCCTCAAAGGCAAAGTAGTTCAGCGGATCGTTCGTCACGACCTCGAGGCTCTTGTCCGCAAAGCCGACCGCAAGCAGGTTCTGCTTTTCCGCCAGCTCGCGCGGAATCATACGGACAGCGGTCAAATCGACCTGCATCTGTCCGATGCTCACGATCTCCAGTCCCAGACGGGCAGCCAGTGCCTCGAGCACCTGCGTCTCGGTAACAAAGCCCAGCTCGATCAGGATCTGACCGACTCGCTTTTCACGGTGCTCCTTCTGGTAGGCGAGCGCCTGCTCCATCTGCTCCTGCGTGATGTAATTGCGCTCCATCAGCACTTCGCCGATACGCAAATTGGTTTTCATGCGTCCGCCTCCTTGTCGCTGACACACATATAGATCTCCAGCGTGCCGGTGATCAGATTGGTGCTGACCGCCTGCGTGTTGTTTGCCACATAATCATAGTCTGCAATACTGAAATTGGTCACACGCAGACCCTTGTACCTGTGCTCCACCTCATCGAGGAAGTTCAGCCACTGGGTTACAGCGCCCTGCGCCGAGATAGTCGCAGTGCCGATATAAACGTAGTTGACCGGCTGTATCAGCGTTGCCGATGTATCGTCGGTCGAATCGGCGGATTCCGCATCGGACGAGGTGTCCGCACTGCCGTCCGTCTGCGCAGCTTCCTGCTCGGCGAGATACGCGCTGACCGCACCCGGAGCGGCTTCCGTCAGCGTCAGTGACTGCGGAAACAGCCCGTTCTCGAGCGCGATACCCGTGATGATATCGTCCATCTGACGGGTTTCCAGATCGCTCTTGTAGTATTTTTCGCTTGCCGTGTTCAGCACGGCTTCATTCTGCGCGATAATGTCGTCAATCGTCGCGAGTGCGGCAATCTGCGTCTGATATTCCTGCTGCTTCTGTTCGGCGGCGTCATACTCGTTCTGCAGCGTTTCGTGATTTTCCATCGCAGGACGGATGAGATACATGCCGAAAATGACGATTATCGCCAGACAGGCCACCAGCCGGAGCAGCTTTTTATCACGTTCGGTTACAACGATGTTCATTCGGCTGCCTCCTCTCCCAGCAGGATACAGTTCAGGCTGAGGACGTACACGCCGTCCTCATAGGTATAGCCGGTGTAGTCCACCTTGCGGAACAGGCCGGTTTTCTGCAGCTTGAGCACATAGCTCGGAATGTCGATAACGCTGCCGCTCTGTGCATCGAACTGCAGCGCGCCGGTAGCCGCATCATAGCCGGTCAGCACCATGCTGACCTGAGCGCCACCTGCCGCGCCGATCTTGCTCATCAGGGCGCTGTCCACCTGCGGATAGGTGGCAAGCGCGTCCGTCAGATTGCGCACCTGCTGCAGTCCCTGCACCAGATTGTCATTGCGCTGCTGCTTTTCGGCAGCCTCGTTGTACTGCTCAATCACAGTCGGATCGTTCAGCCAGTCGTTGATGTCGTCGGTTCTGTGGCTCAGGCTGCTGTTCATCCGCAAGAACACACACCAGACTGCAGCGCACACCACCAGACACACCGCAATCGGTGTGTAGAAGCTGTGCAGCAGGCCGGTCTGCCCTTTGCTGCCGCGGGACAAACGCCGATAGCTGCGGAGCAGATCCAGCTCCTTGTTTGCACGAAGCACGGTTCGAATCAAAGCCTCGGCACAGCCGAGCCAGTCGCTCAGCCGCTCGCCGTTCGGCAGGGCGCGGAACACACGGCATTCGGGCAGACGGCTCACTTCCAGACCCAGACCGCGGATACCCGCCAGACACACCTCGAAATCATCATCCGAGCAGCCGGCGTAATACACATCGGTCAGCGTGCCGCCCGAGCGGCTTGCCGTGTGGAACTGCATCGTACCGGAGACATCCCGCGTCATCTCGGTGCCGAAATCCACCGTGCCCGGCTCACTGAAAATACGGCTGCGGCTGGAATAACGGTACTCGCCGTTCTCGACCAGCAGCGAAAGCACGCTGCTGCCCTCAAAGCACAGCCAGATACAGGTCTTGCCCTGCATGGCCTGCATGGCATGCAGGAGCTTGAGCCATCCTGCCATAGTAACGGTAACGCTCTGCAGGCGCAGGCCGAGCCGGTCGGTCATTGCAAGGTATTCCTCCATCGTTTCCTTGCGGCAGGCAGCGCAGAACAGCTGCTGACGGCCTTCGGCATCTGTGCCGAGCGGCACATAATCCGCCGCCACAAGCTGATCCTCCCGCGGACGCATTTCGTGCCGCACAAGCTCCTCCAGCTTGTTTTCCGGCATGTTCGGTGCGGTGATAGTCTTGGTGGCAACCGCCTCATCCGGCAGGACGAGCGTGATGCCGCGGGTCGGCAGCCTGTGCTGCTGCCAGAGTGCGCCTATCGCCTTCTCCCAGTTTTCCATGCCGCCGCCGTGTGCGGGAGCACTGTAAAGCGCCTGCACGGAAGGCTGCGCGCCGGACTTGCCGACCGCGACAAGCACCTGCTCCTCCTGCAGCGCCAAAACGGTTGTGTTCATTCTCATTTCTCCCCTTTTGTGAGGTTTACACGTTTCCGAGGTTATACGTTCCCCGAACTCTCTATCGCGCTGTACGAGCCAATGATCGGCGACATGACCGCGATAATGATAAAGCCGACCACAAACGCCATCAGTACGATCAGCATCGGCTCCAGAATGGTCATCATGCGCTTGCTCGCCTGCTGTGCATCGTACTCCATCGAATCCGCAATGGAATCCAGCATGGAGTCCAGACGGCCGGTCTCCTCGCCAACTGCGATGCTGCTGCACAGCTTGCGCTGAAAGCCGTCTACGTTCTCGAGGGCGGCGGACAGGCTGACGCCCGAACGCACCTGCACGAGCACATCCTCGAACTGCGAAACGATGTAGGCGTTGCCGATGGTATCACGGGCGGTCTGCAGCGCAGTGACGATCGGCAGACCGCTCGAGTACAGGCTGCTGATGGTTCGCGCGAACCGCGCCGTGCAGATAACCTGATTGAGCGGACCGAAAACCGGCATTTTGAGCTTGCGCCGATCCATTTCCAGCCGGACGGCCGGAATGCGCAGCAGCGTGCGGATAACCATGACCACTGCCGCGACACCCAGTATCATCAGATACCATTTGGTAACCATAAAACCGGAAAACGCCATCAGCGCCAGCGTAACGCCCGGCAGCGAATCCATTGTGGAGAACAGATCGCTGAACTGCGGCAGCACGAAGGTTACGATAACGATAACGACCACGACCGCCAGAATCGCAAGGATCATCGGGTACATGAGCGCCGACTTGACCTGCTGGTTCATCTGGTGCGCCTTCTCGTAGTGGAGGGCGAGCCGCTCCGCGACCTGATCTATCTTGCCGCTGCCCTCGCCTGCGCGGATCATGCCGAGCATGAGCGTTGGGAACACCTGCTGCGCCTCGAGTGCGGCGGACAGGCTGGAGCCCTTCCGCACCTCACCCAGCACATTCTCGTAAATGCGGCGCAGACCTGCGCTGATGCCCTCATCCTGCGAGATGATCGTCAGCGCGCGCACCAGACTGACACCCGAAGCCAGCAGCGTGGACAGCTGACGGCACAGGTCGCTCAGCTCCTGCGGACGCAGGGTGCGCGGCTTGCGGGCCGCACCGCGGCGGGTCGCACTCTGCAGATACAACCCCTGAGCGAGTAATTGGGTATACAACGTGTCATAGTCCGCAGCCTCCATTGTGCCGCGGACTATCTTTCCGTCTATGTCCTTTGCCGTGTAGCGGAACAGCGTGTGACCGCTGTTCGGTTTGACCGTGACGGTCAGCCTGCGGTTGTTGGATGCAGCCATGCTGACCCTCCTCTCCATTCATTACAATAATCCCATATACCAGTCCGCAATCGTTTCTCCGAAAAACATGGCGATCGCAATGCCGATGCACAAAAACGGACCGAATGCGAACTGGCTTTTCCGGTTTGCCTTCTTTTGGGCGAGCAGCAGCGCGCCGAAGCCGCCGCCGAGCAGAATGCCGATGAACGCGGCAACGACCGTCAGCTTTGCGCCGAGAAAAAAGCCCGCGCCGAACATCAGCTTGATATCACCGCCGCCGAAGCCGCCGGGCACGATGAGCGCCAGAAGCAGCATCGGCACACTGACGATCACGCAGCCGATCAGTCGCGATTTTATCCCCAGGCTGGGGATAAGTATGTGCGCAGCGATGCCGCAGACAAACAGCAGCGCCGGAAACCGGTCGTAGATTTCAAGCGTGTCTATGTCCATGAGCGCCACGACCGTCAGAATACCGAGCACGACGAACGCCAGCGCCGCCTGTGCGCTCTCGCCGCCGAAGGCGTATGCACAGGCACAGGAGCACAAGCCGCCGAGCACCTCGATCCAGAAATCCCTTGCGGGGATTTTTGCACCGCAGCCGCGGCATTTGCCGCCCTGCAGGAGAAAGCTCAGGCACGGGATCAGCTCCGCCGCCGACAGCGTGCGCTCGCACACCGGACAGTGACTGCGGCCCTTCACCACGCTCTCTCTGCGCGGCAGGCGCCATACCACCACTCCGAGAAAGCTGAATACGCATGCGCCCAATGCAAACCGTAACAGCCATAATACAGCATAGGCAATGTAAAGCATTGGTTTCCTCCTCGTTTGGGTTGGTTTGGAATGATTTTTTACAAATAAAATCTGCCATACAAAAACCGCATGACAGGTCACAGCCACTTAAACGTTAAGGGGCTGTGACCCACCATACCGTCCGCAAGCCGAACGCAGGCACCGTTACTGCGTTCCGCATCGTTACAGCGGTATGAATCAGGTCGCCACCGACGGACACCGTACCGCACCGTGGTTAGACGGTGCGGTGCGGGCGGGGTGGATAGTGGTGATGAACTCGATTATGCTACTTCCTTGCCACCAATGCTATAGGTAGCCTTCTTATTGGTGACAGCATAGGTGCAAGTACCATAAACCAACTTAGTAATTTTACCATTTTCGCATTTAACCGAGGTCGGAGCGTTCTTAGTTTCGGCCAAGTCCTGAACATCCGTCAGCTTAATGTTATCCGAGTCGCCAGAACCAATCGACGGATCGCTCGAGTTTTTAGCATAATATTCATCTGCAAGCGTCTGAGCGGCCATAACACACTGACGAGTCTCTGCAATAATCTGCTTCTGCTGTGCCTTCTGAATATAACCAGTCAGCGCCGGAATCAGCAGCGCTGCCAGAATTGCCAGAATAACCAGAACCACGATCAGCTCTACCAGCGTAAAGCCGCCCTTCTTGCTGCGGCGCTTCTGCTGCAGCGCGATCATTTTTTCCATCATGATCTTATTCCTCCAATTTCATTTTTGTTTTTCTATCTCTGTAAGCTGCGGCGGTGCTCCGCAGAGTTACACATATTACATTGCCGTTATGCCGGCTTTTTCGTTGCCGTTACCTCGGTTTTCACCGGAATATCGTACCGCAGGTCGATAATGAGCGAATCCGAATAGATTTTATCGGTCAAATCCTTATCGCGGTAAATTGTCACGGTGGCGGTAACGGTGTGCTTTGCTTCGTCGATTTTGAAATGCAGTCCGGCGCGGAGACCCATATAAAAGCCCTCTGCATAGGTTTTCGTCATGGCTCGGGCAATGGGATTGCCGTCCGCAGCCTGACTGTAGCCGTCTTTATAATAGCGCTCGACAAGATAACCCTTTTCCACCCGAGGCTGCTCACCGGAATCCTTATCGGCAATCACGATTTTGGTTGGTCCGCAGCCGTCTGCCGTCAGCAGTTCCGCCGCGTTATATCCCTGTTCGGTCTCATAGCCAAACTCGATCGCCGAGCCTTCGGACGAACCGGTTTTATTCGTTACGTCCGTACCGTTATCGTAGCATTTGATGTAATCCGTGGCGGTCTCCACCTTGCTGCGCACGGTTTCGAGCAGGTCGTCCGCGATCAGCTCAGCGCTGTTCAGCTCCTGCGTGCGGCGCGATACCTCGGCCGCCGGCCGCAGCGACGCGCTGAATACGCCGATGACCAGACACAGCAGTCCGGCGCCGACCACAAGCTCCACCAGTGTCATGCCTTCCCGGCCGCGCAGGATTGAGCGAATGCGTTTCATGCCGTCACTCTCCCTTCGCAAACCGGTAGAAGGGCACGGTTTTGCCGTCCTCGGTTTTGGCGTTTACGGTCTGCTTTTTTACCTGTACGCGGAAGGCGTCAATATCGGTATCTTCGCCGTCCGACGTCGTTACTTTAAAATCGTATGCGGCAGCTTCGCCGTCCGCGACTTCTGCACTCCCGCGCACGCTTTCCTGCAGTTCGGTCGCGTCCCTGCGGAGCTGCTCCGACTTGCGCTGCGCATTTGAGGCAAAGCCGACTGCGCCGTTCAGCGCTCCCAGTAGCAGCATGAACACCACCGTGGAAACCAGAATTTCCACCATGGATTCGCCCCGGCGGTCGCGCAGCACGCGAATCAGTCTATTCATCGGCTGCACCTCCGGTCGCCTGAGCTGCCGGCTTGTGGATGGGTTCGTATCGGCTGTACGTCGGATTGTTGATATCATAGGTATAGCTGATCTCCACATGCTCCGTGCGGGCATCCTTGCCTTCGCCAATGGCCTTGGGCTCTACCGACTCCTCGCCGTTGGCGCTTCGGCAAAAGCGGCCGTTTACCCAGTAGACCGGGAACTGTCCGCTGACGCCGTCTTCCCCTTTCCATGTGTAGATTGGCTGAAAACTGTCCTTTCGGCGGTATTCTGTGGTGTACATGTAGCTGTCCGCTCCCTTTTCCGCCTTGACGCCTACCCAAACCTGATGTCTGTTAAAGGTTGTCTGCTCTGCCTTTTCGGTGCCTTTGTCCCGAGCATCGTATGCAAAGGTATCGCCTGTGATCGGGTCCTGCGCATCGGTAACATCACGGAGCAAAATCGTAATCCTGCCGTAGTCATCCTCGGTCGAACCCGCATTATAGCAGGCAGTGGTTTCATCCGAACGGTCCGGATCGTAAATACCCAATCCCGTATCTTCCGCTAAAATGTTGTTCACTTCACGGTAGAAACAGCCTTCCGGCGCAAAATTGGTATCCAATTCCGGCTTTATTGTTTTGTATTCCTGCAGTTCGCTGTCCAGCACCTGTGCAAAGGACTGCGCTAGCTGATAACAGCGTTCTCTGCCGATCTTGCGGTTGGCCCGCGAGAGCAGCATGGATGAGGAATACACGATACTGAGCGAAAGCCCGATCAGGACGGCGACAGCACAAAGTGCTACGATCAGCGAAACACCGCTTCGCCTGCTGCGCCGCAGGGTGTTCCAGCCCTGACGTA
>ENA-OVGQ01002994-OVGQ01002994.1-human-gut-metagenome-genome-assembly--contig:-NODE-2994-length-14187-cov-21.860812_pt1 | contig 14187 bp, 13 predicted proteins | sample MGYA00237774_ERZ505427 | MGnify/ENA primary metagenome ERZ505427 (study PRJEB26158, sample SAMN06016404) | human gut metagenome | biome: human gut; feature: ankylosing spondylitis patient; material... | reverse complement strand
CAGCGGCAGTGAGGTGTTCTACCTCACCCACCGTGGGGCCGAAGAGCCCACCCTGCTGCTGGTGGAGGCAGACCACAGCGATCTGGTGAAAGACTAACCATCCCCGGAGGCGGAGTTTACCGCAAAGCTCCGCTTTCCTCCTTATTGCATAAGCAGACCCCCCGGCACTTCCGCATGGTGCCGGGGGGCTTTTTTGGTTATAGAGATGACGCTTTCCCTCACCTCTAAGGCTCTCCCTCTGGGAGAGCTGGCGCGTGAGCGCCTGAGAGGGCAAGGATGCTGAGACAAAACAAAAACACAGCGATAAGATGACTCTATCAAAAGCCAATGCTTATCGCTGTGCAGATGCTCTTTGGAGACGGGCTTGCCCTCTCCGTCTGCTTCGCAGACACCTCTCCCAGAGGGAGAGGCTTTCAGAACGATGAGCAGGGAAGCAGCTTACTCCACGCTGATCATATAGTAGTAGACCGGCTGACCGCCCCGGATGTGGCTGACCTCAACGTGGTTGGGGCATTTTGCCTTGACGATCTCGGTCACCTTCTCGGCATCCTCGTCGGAGACGTCGCAGCCGGAGATGATGGTGACGAAGCTGGAATCCTTCTTGCACATACCCCGGGCCAGACGATAGGTGGCCTTGGTGATGTCGTTGGAGGTGGAGACGATCTTGCCGTTCTCCAGAGCCATGATCTCGCCCTTCCGGATGCGCTTGCCGTCGTACTCGCTGTCGCGGGCGGCGTAGGTGATGAGGCCGGTGGAGACCTTATCGGCGGCAGACATCATGTTGATGGTGTTGGCCTCCACGGTGGCAGAGGGGTCGAAGTTCAGCAGAGCGGTGATGCCCATGGGGACGGTGCGGGTGGGCAGAACGACCACCTGACGGTCAGCCAGCTTCTGGGCCTGCTCAGCAGCCATGATGATGTTCTTGTTGTTGGGCAGGACGAAGACGGTCTTGGCCGGGACGCTCTGGATGGCGGCAAGGATGTCCTCGGTGGCGGGGTTCATGGTCTGACCGCCGGAGACGACAGCGTCAGCAGCCAGGTCGGTGAAGACAGACTTCAGGCCCTCACCGGCGGCGACAGCGACGAAGCCATAGTCGCGGCTGGGGTCAACGGCAGCGTAGATGAACTCGCTGGCGGGGTCGGGCTTCTTCTCGGCGGAAGCCTGCTTCTCGAGGCTCTTGCCCTGCTTCTGGCGGGCCAGGAACTGCTCGTGCATATTCTCGATCTTGAAGTTGGTGAGGTAGCCGTACTTGATGGCCTCGCTCAGGATCTTGCCGGGGTCGGCGGTGTGGACATGCAGGTTGATCACATCATCGTCCTCGATGCACACCACGCTGTCGCCGTTGGACTCGGCAAAGGCACGCATCTTGGCGGCGCTGGCACCCTCGTACTTGTTGATGAGGAACTGGGTGCAGTAGCCGTTCTTGATGTCCTCCACCTTCATCAGGTCGTCGGTGAAGACGCCCTTGCCGGCGTTTTCGGTGGAGAGCTTGGCCTTGTTGGGGACAGCCTCGCCGCCGGCCACGATGTCCTCACCGTGGAAGACCTTGCCCATGCCCTCGAAGATGATCATGATGCCCTGGCCGCCGGCGTCCACGACGCCAGCCTTCTTCAGGACGGGCAGCAGGTTGGGAGTGTCCTCCAGAGCCTTCTGACCGGCGGTCATCACCACGTCCCACAGCTCGGCCACGTCCTCTTTGCCACAGGCAGCAGCTTCCTCGGAAGCGACGCGGGCAACGGTCAGGATGGTGCCTTCGGTGGGCTTCATGACAGCCTTGTAAGCGCCCTCGACGCCCTTCTTCAGCGCAGCCACGATGTCGGAAGCGTCAGCCTCCTTTTTGCCCTCCAGAGCTTTGGAGAAGCCGCGGAACAGCAGGCTGGTGATGACGCCGGAGTTGCCGCGGGCGCCGCGCAGCATGGCGGAGGCAGCGGTCTTTGCGGCCTCGCCCACGGTGCAGCTGTCGTCCATGGCCTGCAGCTCACGGACGGCTGCGCCGACGGTCATGCCCATGTTGGTGCCGGTGTCGCCGTCGGGGACGGGGAACACGTTCAGCTCGTCCACGCGGGAGCGCTGGTTGTTGATGTTGTTTGCGCCGGAAATAATGGCGTCGCGCAGGATCTTACCAGAAATCATTGCTTTTTACTCCTTATATCTTCCCGGTACCCCCGGGCGGGCTTTGTCTCATCAGGCAACCACGTCATCGACCGATACGACCACGCGGGCGACTTTCAGGCCGGTGGCCTGCTCCACCTCGTCCTTCACGCGGTGCGAGATGGAACGCGCGGCGGTGGAGATGTTCAGCCCGTAGCTGACGGCAATGTGCAGCTCGATCACGAGACGGCCCTCTTCCTGTGTGACACGGACGCCCTTGGCCGAATCGTCCACGCCGCGCACGGCGCTGCGGACACGGTCGGTCAGATCACGGGGGGCCATTGCGGCCACGCCGTAGCATTGTTTGGTTGCTTCGCCCACGAGCGTGGAAAAATACTCGGCTGAGAAGCTGACATCTCCCAGCGGAAAACGGGAAGTGATCATAGTCGCTCTGCTCCTTTTATTCATTATGATACCCCGGTCCGCACGGCGGCGGGGCGGTGCGCGGGCCAAAGAAGGCGGCGTACCACTTTTATTATACAACTTTATGAGGAAGCTGTACAGCACATAATTGCTGACAGAAAGAAAAAAGTCAGGCACGGCTTACCCGTCTCAGTCTGTTTCGACACCGCAATGCCGGTATACTGAAAGACAGACAGAGCCGCAAAGGGCCGCGTTCCTGTTGTTAGTATAGCACAAAATCCTTCGCAGTGCATCTATTTCGTGAATATTTATCCGACAAAACAAAAGGTGATTGTGAATAAAATATAAAAGATGAAGCAGACATCTTTATCTTACTATGAAAAAGTGCTAAAATCTAAGGTGGCAAGAGTAAGACTGTATCCGGCACAGGATGCCGGGGCATTCGGCTGCCAAGGTGCTGAAGACAGGAATTTGCTGCGGCTGCACAGGAGCTGCGGCCCGGCGGCGGAAAAGTTCACAATAGGAGTTGTTTTCATGAATATTCTGTTTTTCCTTTCCCCCAAGCAGGACCTGATGTATGTGTACGATGACTTCACCCTCCGCCAGACGCTGGAAAAATGGGAGAACAACCGCTACGCATCCATCCCGGTGCTCAACCGCAAGGGAGAGTATGTGGGGACCCTGACGGAAGGGGACATCCTCTGGGGGCTGAAAAAGTTCCACGGCCTCGACCTTGAGGCGGCAGAGGACATCCCCATCCGGGACTTTGCCCACAAGCGGGACTACAAGGCCGTCACGGTCACCACGAGCATGGACCAGCTCATCGAGGCGGCCATGAACCAGAACTTCGTCCCCGTCGTGGATGACCGGGGAATGTTCATCGGCATCGTCCGCCGTCAGGCCATCATCCGCTACTGCTACGACCGCTCCCGCGCTGCCGCCGCAGAGCAGCGCAGAAAGCCCGAAAAGCAGGAAAAACGAGTCCCGGTCTCTGCCGGGGTGCAGTAAAACAGGAAAAGGCCCCGCCGCTCTGCATGAAATGTGCAGGGCAGCGGGGCCTTTCTATGCCTGTGGGAAGGGGAGAGTGGAGCTTCAGCCCACGGTGAGGCTGGAATCGGTGGACCGGTGGGTCAGGACAGCCTCGGCGTCCTCGCCGCCCATGGCCAGCAGCTCGTCCACCGAGAGGGTGGTGGAGCAGAGGATGGTCTGGAAGGTGATGGTCTCGATGCCCTCAGCCCGCAGCTGACGCAGCGTGGACAGCGAGATGCGGAAGGAGGCTGTGAACCGTCCGACGCAGACGGTGAGGGTATTGCCGCTCTGGGTGCTGGTGTAGGAGATGCGCTGGCCGTCCTTGTCGGTGACAGTCAGGCCGGGGAGGGAAGAGGCGGGTGCGGACGGGGCGGAAGAGCCGCCGTCAGAAGAGGAAGAAGACTCCTCGGGGATAACAGGTCCTTCCGGCTCCACAGGGCGGGGGATAGAGACCTGATCGATGACCTTGCCGTCGGCATCGGTGGCAGTGACTTTTGCGCCCGGACCCAGCTTGTCCTTGATGGCGTTGAGGTCGAGCTCACGGCCGTTCTGCGAGAGGGCCTTGCCGTTGCTCTGGGTTCCCTTGCCAGCCTTGGCGGTCAGCTCGAGGCTGCCCGACAGATCGATGTCGTTGCTGTGGATGCCGTCGCCGCCGTAGCCGTCTTTGCTGTCGCCGCCGTTGGCAGTAACCGTACCGCTGGAGATGGCGACGTCGAGGCTGCTGATGCCGTAGCCGCCGCTGCTGTTCGTGCTGTTGCCGCCGTTGGCAGTAACCGTACCGCCGGAGATGGTGACGCCGCCGCTGCTGCTGCGGATGCCGTCGCCGCCGTAGCCGTCTTGGCCGTCGCCGCCATTGGCGTTGACCGTACCGCCGGAGATGGTGACGCTGCCGTTGCTGTAGATGCCGCTGCCGCCGCCGAGGCTGCCGCCGTTACCGCCATTGGCAGTGACCGTACTACCGCAGGAGATGGTGACGCCGCCGCTGCTGCAGATGCCGTAGCCGCCGCTGCTGTTCGTGCCGCTTCCGCCCTTGGCAGTGACCGTACTACCGCCGGAGATGGTGACGCCGCCTCTGCTGTAGATACCGCGGCCGCCGTCGTCGCCGTTGGCAGTGACCGTACCGCCGGAGATGGTGAGGTTGCCGCTGCTGGAGATGCCGCTGCCGCCGTCGTCGCCGTTGGCAGTGACCGTACCGCCGGAGATGGTGAGGCTGCCGCTGCCGTAGATGCCGCTGCGGTAGATGTCGCTCTTCAGCGCGTTGTCGCCATTCAGCTTGATATTGGTGTCGCCCTCGCCGGTCACGCTTACGGCGGCTTTGTTCCGGCTGCTGGTGTCGATGTTCACATCCTTGAGTGTGACCTCGACCTTATCGTTCTTACCGTTGGCGTCGATGGTCACGGTGTTGGAAGAAGCGGTACCCTCATTACGATTTGTGATGATGGTGTCGGTGTCTTCCACCTCCTGATTCGCCCCCTGTGAGACCTTGTTTGTCCCTTTGGTCTCGCCTGCCTTCACGGTGATGTCACCATCCTCGATGTACCATGTCCCTGCAAAGGCCGGGGCGGCAAGGGTGGTGAGCATTGCGGCGGTCAGGATAAACGCCGCGGCCCGCTGAGAGGCCGGACGGGGCGAATCGATACCCCACCCCCGTATGAAGGGGGCGACCCAGAACACGCATCGCAAGCTTACGATAAGACAGCATACAAAAACCTCCTTTGGATGTTGAAAAAATATGGACGTTCGATTGATACAATTATAGCATTTCTGGGGGGAGTCAAGCAAGCAAAACTGCATGAAATGCTGCTTTTCGTGCGTGAATGACAAAAAAACTATGAAAAACGCCGGGTTTTGCGTTTCTGCACAAGGTATGGTATACTGGAAAAGAAAAATCAGCCAACCCGGCGGGAAAAAGGAGAAACGGAAACATGAAAACGAAATTTGGCATCGTGGGCTGTGGTTTCCTCGGCAATATCGTGGCCGACGCATGGAAGAAGGGCCTGCTGGAAGACTACGAGCTGGTGGGCGTCACCAGCCGCACCTTCGCTTCGGCAGAGAAGACGGCGGCAAGCGTGGGTTGTGCGGCCTGCGCGGACGTGGACGCTCTATTGGCACTTGAGCCGGAGTACATCGTGGAAGCGGCTTCGGTGGAAGCGGTGCGGGCCATGGCGGTGCCGGTGCTGCGCCGGGGCGTGAACCTCGTGGTGCTGTCCATCGGTGCATTCGCCGACCTCGCGTTCTACGAAGAGGTCAAGCAGGCGGCCCGGGAGGGCGGCGCAAAGGTGCATCTGGCCAGCGGCGCCATCGGCGGCTTCGACGTATTGCAGACCGTCACCCTCATGGCCGAGGCCCTGAAGCTGGACGAGAAGGCCGGCATCGAGACCCACACCGGTGCGAAGGGCTTCCGCAACACCCCCGTCTGGGCCGACCATCTGCTGACCGACACCGAGAAGACCACCGTCTTCACCGGCAGCGCCAAGGAAGCCATCGCAACCTTCCCGCGCCGGGTCAACGTCGCTGTGGCCACCTCGCTGGCCACCACCGGCCCCGACATCACCGGCGTGACCATGCACTCCGTACCCGGCTGGGTGGGCGACGACCACTGCATCACTGCCGAGATCGAGGGCGTGAAGGCCGTGGTAGACATCTGCTCGTCCACCAGCGCCATCGCCGGTTGGAGCGCCGTGGCGCTTCTGCGCAACCTCGCCTCGCCGGTCTGCTTCTATTAAGATAAGGAGGGAAAGCGCTATGTTCCAGAAACTGGTGGCCATCGAGCCGGTCAGCCTCATCCCCACAGCAGAGGAAGCGCTGCATCAGTATGCCGAGCAGGTCGAGCTTTACCGCGATATTCCCGCCGACGACGAAGAGATCGTTCGCCGCATCGGAGACGCCGACGCGGTGCTGTTGAGCTATACCTCCCGCATGGGCAAAAACGTCATCGAGCGCTGCCCGAACCTGCGCTACATCGGGATGTGCTGCAGCCTCTACTCGGAGGAAAGCGCCAATGTGGACATCGCCTTTGCCCGGGAAAAGGGCATCAAGGTGCTGGGCATCCGGGACTACGGCGACCGCGGCGTGGTGGAGTACGTCCTCCACGAGCTGACCGGCCTGCTCCACGGCTTCGGGATGCCGATGCTCCACGACGAGCCAGTGGAAATTTACGGCCTCAAGGTGGGTATCGTGGGTCTGGGCGTCTCGGGCCGGATGATCGCCGATGCACTGACCTTCCTCGGCGCGGACATCTCCTACTACAGCCGCAGCCATAAGCCCGACGCCGAGGCCGCAGGCATGAAGTATAAGCCGTTGGACGCTCTGCTCCGGGAGAGCGAAGTGGTCTTTACCTGTTTGAACAAGAATGTTCTGCTCCTGGGTGAGCCGGAGTTCGAGGCGCTGGGGGAGGGAAAAGTCCTTTTCAATACCTCCATCGGCCCCGGCTTTGACTCCGCCGCGCTGGAAAAGTGGCTGGATAAGCCCGGCACCCACTTCTTCTGTGATATCTACGCCGCCGCAGGCCCCGTCAGCGAGGGCTTCTTCCGGCGGCCCAATGTCCACAGCCCGGGAGTCTCGGCAGGCCGCACCAGGCAGGCTTTCGTTCTGCTGAGCCAGAAGGTGCTGGCGAACATCGAGACGGCGCTGGGAGAATAAGCTGTAATTTCTCTGATGTGTTACACGCCGGGAGCTACCACCGCAAACATTGCCCCGACTGCCTGTCCAGCCTTCATGTGGACGAAGAACCAGGCGACCGTGCCTCCGACTGCGGCGGCATCATGGAGCCTGTGGCCGTCTGGGTACGCAAAGGCGGCGAGTGGGCCATCATCCACCGCTGCAAACGCTGCGGAAAACTCAGCTCCAACCGGGTGGCGGCAGACGACAACCCCATGAAGCTCATGAGCATTGCCATGAAGCCGCTGTGTTCTCCGCCGTTCCCGCTGGATTATCTTGAGGAAATGACCGCCTTGATGGGCGGCGATGGACGGATGCGATAAGCCGCAGCCAAAAACGAAAAGGTCGCTGTGTCGGAGAAGGCATGAAAAAGCACAAAGATAGGGGAGAGTGCTTCGATGGACTATATCAGAGTTACCAAAGAAAACATCGACAGGGAACACATCTGTTGTGCCATGTCCGGCAAACAGAGCCTTGCCAAAAAAGAATGGCTCAAGCAGCGCTTTGAGGAGGGACTTGTTTTTTACCGCAGTGCAGAGCGCGGCAAATGCTTTATCGAGTACATCCCGGCAGAAAACGCATGGGTACCCATTGATGCAGCAGGCTGGCTTTATATCAACTGTCTGTGGGTCTCCGGTTCCTTGAAAGGTCACGGCTATTCCAGCGAGCTGCTGGAAGAATGCCTTCGGGATGCCAAGGCGCAGGGCAAAAACGGCGTTTGCATCCTGTGTGCCGAGGGGCGCAAACGGGATTATCTCGCCGACCCCAAGTTTTTGACCCATAAGGGCTTTAAGGTCTCAGACATCTCCGATTGCGGCATCAACCTCATGTATCTGCCCCTTGCAGAGAATGCCCGGCCGCCAAAATTCAAGGACTGTGCCAAGCATCCCAAGGTGGAGGAAAACGGCTTTGTCCTCTACTATACCGACCAGTGCCCCTACACCTATTATTGGGTGCCAAAGGTGCAGGAGGCTGCAAAGGAACATGGGATCCCGTTCAAAACCGTTCACATCACTGAGAAAGAGACGGCCCAGAATGTGCCTGCACCTGTCACAACCTATGCGTTGTTCCGGGATGGGAAGTTTGCGACCCAGAGCATCCAGTCGGACAAGAAATTTTTGAAATTGGCGGCAGAATAATTGAATCAGGCAAGACGCCAGACGCTCAGACGCAGTGCAGCCCATAGAATGGGGGTGCGCTGCGTTTTTTGGAGGATTTTATATGGAAGAAATTGTTGTATATGTTCACGGAAAGGGCGGTTCGGCACAAGAGGCCGAGCATTATAAAGCCCTATTCCCTAATTGTGAAGTAATTGGTTTCGACTACCACGCACGATCTCCATGGGAAGCCACGGAGGAATTTCCCGGATTTTTTGCGGCAGTGCGGAAACGCTGCGAAAAGCTCACACTGGTGGCAAATAGCATTGGTGCGTTTTTATCTTTGTCCTCGTTGAATGAGAAATTGGTGGACGCCGCTTATTTTATTTCTCCAGTAGTTGATATGGAGCAACTGATTTGCAACATGATGCAATGGGCTGACGTCTCCGAAGCAGAACTTGCAGAGAAACTGGAAATTCCCACAACATTTGGAGAAACGCTGTCGTGGAAATATCTCTGCTATGTCCGAGAGCATCCGATTTCATGGAAAATCCCTACCCGCATTTTGTATGGGGAAAAGGATGCTCTGACCTCCATGGAAACCATAAAAGCCTTTGCGGAAAAGAACAACGCAGAGCTGACCGTTATGCCGGGCGGAGAGCATTGGTTTCATACAAAAGAGCAGATGCAATTTCTGGATCACTGGATAAAGAATAGGAGACCCTGCAATGAAACAGAAAATAAGGACGGCTTCGCTTCTCCTGCTTATAGTTCTGGGAACCGGGCTGGTAGCTTGCCCTGCCTGCAGCAGGGCCGTGCTGTTCGAATCCCTCTGGGTCCCAAAGCCAGCGTGTGACTTATATGTACGCAAAAGAAAAGCAGCAGCGTTAAAATTACGCTGCTGCTAAAAGTGGACCTAGAGGGATTCGAACCCTTGACCTCTCGGATGCGAACCGAACGCTCTCCCAGCAATATCGCTTTTGTGCACACCTTATGCACTGCGAGAGAAGAAAAATCAACGTATATTCGTCCATATAGAATATTCTGCCAGCCCAATGGACTTTCCTGACTGTAAGTACGACCACCAAGCCTCTGATTTTCAGGATGAAGCGATTTGGGATGTAATATGGTTGGCGGACAAGTGAGCTACAGGCCCTTGAGATGTAACTCACTTGGGGTTCAGATGTATCGCATCCTAAGTTGCAATAAAATACGATGTACCGTAAAAGCGCAGCTTTCACTCGGAAGGAATGGAAGCTGCGCTTTTTACATTTGACAACAAGTTATAGATTGACAATAGGACACATACACGATAAACTTTATATAGTATTATGTAAATCAGAAGGAGGTCAAACCATGAGCGTCAAGTACACTACCCCTGCCCAGCACAAGAGCAACCTCCGCAATGTGTATGGCACCTTTGCCATTGAGGGAATGACCATCAGCAAGGACACGCGCAGCAACCTTGACCGCATTGGCAGCGGTCAAGCCAGCTATCAGCAAATCGTGAATGAACTGCGTGCAAAGTACGCAAAGAAGGGCTGATTATGTTCACGAAGTATGATGTCTACACCACAGTGCAGTCCATGTACTGCTACCCGGATACGGATGTTCTGATCAACAAGCTGGACATCCGTGACAAAGCAGAACTTAAACAGGCCGAAGAAGAATTTACTGCAGTCAAGCAGATGGCTCTGTTGCAGGAGCCAATCAAGGGACGGTTTACCAAAACTCACCTGTTTCGGATTCATCGCTTCCTTTTTGAAGATGTGTATCCGTTTGCAGGGCACATCCGTAAGGAACAGATCAGCAAGGGTGACACGATGTTCTACCCTCCAGACCTGATTGACCGAGAATTGGAGCGCGTGTTCAAGAATATTCGCTCCAAAAAGCTGCTTGCCGAGCGTAATGAAGAAAAGCAGATTCAAAATCTGTCGCAGACGATGGCGGAGTTAAACATCATCCATCCTTTCCGTGAAGGAAATGGCCGCAGTACCCGTGAACTGATTCGCTGCATGGCGTTAGAATATGGTCTGCACATCAACTGGGGCAACACGGACCGAGAAACTTTGATCAACGCTGCAATCGCTGCCGTAGATGATGATATGGCGTTCTATGATGTTCTAAGGCAGTGCATAGAATAATAAATTCCAACATCCAAATGAAAAAGCGCAACGTCTATTCTAGTCGATTTGACCGAATGGGCGTTACGCTTTTCACATTTTTTGCAAGAATTCAATTAAAATAGTCTTTTAGTCTAGACTGAATTATTGGAGGAGCAAGGCTTGCAAGCGTGGGATCTTTGATAGTAGAAGCATTAATTATGTAGACTAGATTTTCCAGCTTTAATGGAATGTTTTTCTTAAGGTCAAACACCATAAAAAGCAAGACTTGTTCTCTGTCAGCTCTAAATAATTTTTTCCCGATCATCGGATTTGCATTTAAAAATTCAACAATGTTGTCTGGTAAACTATCGCTTTGCAAATGAATACGCATTTTGGTTTTTATCATTTGCGCCCACTGACTGCTTTTATATTGCCGATATGCAAGATCATTTATAATTGATAGTATAGCCCAATCACAAGTCTCTAAGGTCGCAAATACTCCATTTAAATTCCTTGACAATTCAGGATATTCATTCCAATCAGAAAGACTTTTGTAACGAATGTCGTGTTCTACTTCATGCCATCCTTCCGAGAAAATTGTTCTTATTTGGATTTCAAACGTTTTATCGATTGGATAGTCATTCCATAAAGAAGGATCAAATTGATCTGCAACCTCATCAGGCATCCAACACACAAGATTTAATCTTTCCTGAGAAAATTTGTCAGGTTCAATAGTGGTTTTAGAAATATTATCAACTTTATAATACTTCTCTATAATTTCTTGACAGAGCGGAACATCATCTGAAAAGTACAGTGCAATACGAACACCTACCAAATCTTGCATATGTTTTCCATCGCGAGTGTATCCCTTTCGTTTAATTTTCTCATCGATAGAAGAACCAGTTTTTATCCTTCCGAAAATCCTAAAATACAAGCCGGCTTTTTGAAGATACATTTCAATACCATTAATAATGTCATTTACAGGCCTATTGGGTAAATCATGCATGCCAATATCCATTTATTTATCTCCCAAGAATTTCTCTAATCTCTGACATTTTTTCAAAATTTAATTCGATGCAGTTGCTTTTATGCAACAGTATTTCTTTTCCGTAAAGTCGATCGATTGCTTCTGATATTCCCTCATAATCCTGTTGCGCATAACCTTTAAATAATGTCGAGAAAAGCCTTCTTCTGTCAGCATGATCACTACCTGGGCGCCAATATTGTTCAAGAACCTTTTTTTCGTATTCGATTTCAGTATTTGTGGAAGAAAGGACTGGTTCTTTACAAGAAATTTTTCGAAGTTCTGATTCTCCACAGCAATTTGAAAAAATAAGATTACAGTTCTTTTGATTATCAGCAGGAATGATTTTCACTTCATAAAAGTGACATCCATAGAATTTACAATCTCTAAACGCATCAGAGGAAATTGAGCAGGAATTAAATGTACAACATGAAAAAACACAATCGCTGAAATTTGACGCTGTGAGGGAAACATTTTCTCCGAAGTACACAGATTCGTAATAGCGCCGAATATACTCATGAGACGTCTTATGAAGGAGAGCAAGATCGGTATGTAACTCTTCATAGGGAGTGAATTCTATTTTATTATCAGTGATAATGCGATACAATGCTTCTCGTTTCTCTTTGCTACAGGTTCCATAGGACGTTACCATAAGGTTCCAATATTTCTCTTCGATTTCTGCAGGTGACAAATCTGGAAGTTGGTTGTTTGTAACTGCTTCAGCGATTAAATATCCGAATATAAAATCATTTATAAATCCAATAGAGTTAGATGTGTTTGGAATGCGATCTAAAAGTGCGTGATGCGAAAGTTTTTGCAAAAATTCATCTTCAGTCGGAACATCTTCTCTAGAGAAGTCATTATAGCGGTCCAGATATTCAAGAATATCTTCACCAAGAGACATACGGATGATATCTTTTATTTCGGCACTTGTGCAAGTCGATTGCTTAAATGATGCCATGGTTCCTGCTACACTCTCCATCAAAGCAAGTTGCTCATCAGCTTTTAATGAGAGTGACTGCCTTTTTTGTTCTCGTTCAAGAAGGATTTTAAAATATTGCTGTAAAATTGAATCGACAGAAGTGAATTTAGAAGCAATATTTTCATTACTTTGGGAGGAAAGGAATGTTAAAAGGGTCGGATTTGAAATATCATCAAATATAATGCCTCTAGAGCGTAACAAGTCAATCTTAGATCCATCTAACCAGTCAGATACAACCGGTGGAATGATTTGAATTCGTGTGATTTGACAATGAGGAAGGTATTTATCAGACCATTCTTCAAACAACTCGCCAGCAAAAATCGAACTTTTTCTTGATGTCAAAACAATTTTTGCACAGGAATTTTCCCCAAGCAGTTGAGCAATTGTAGATAGCATTGTTTGAGCGGTTTTTTCGTCTGAATCAGACAAATCTGCTTGAACATCATCATGTGATTTTGAAAGCAATTCGTCAAATCCGTCAATAATTAAGGGAACCTTTCCTTGTTTTATCTCATAGGTAACCAACTCCGAACTAAGGCTTGAAAATTTGCTGTCAATTTCAGTTAACAAAACATATTTGAAGATGGAAGCCGTTCGGTTTTTTGATAATTCAGTGATAATGGGAACAGTCCCTTTTGAATCCACAGACAACCTTTTTATTAGTTCATAAGAAACGCTTGTTTTTCCAAAACCTGCCGCAGCTTCAACGATAATCAACTGTGGACCTTTCTCAAACAACCGTTGGTAAATATATTCTATTAGATTTTTTCGAGATTCATTATTATCATCCACAAACCGGCAAGGAATAAATTTATATTCACAAAAGCTGATTTTTTCGGTCTGTTTTTTGGCATAGCGATTATATTCTTGCTCTAATTTCTTGCAATTGTTTGATGGTAAGAAAAATCCAGAAAACAATTGCGAGTGAATTTCATCAAGATTTGAATATTTATTGATTTTTACAGCAAAACCCGCCGCTTTATATCCTTCTTCTAAATTATGGAAGTCGAAATCCAAATCAATCAAAAGAATTTCTGCATTTTGAAAATATCCTTTTCTATGAGAAAACACAAGATATTTCTCTGGATTTTGGTTATCTTCTAGTTCAAATCCATATTTTTCATAAAGGGAAATAATTTCATCGCTATTATTCATTGAAAGACCTCCTTTATTGAGTCAATAGAGATTGCACCAAAGTCAAAATATTGAATTCGCATTCCAAAGATTCACAAGTTGCGCGAATAATTAGTTGTCGATAAAATCAACAGTTCGGAAAACTACATAAAACCCATTTTAAAACAAGTATAGCATTACGGAAGGTCCATTTCAAGACGGATTGCTAACACAAACTGGCACTGACAGGCAAAGGGGCTACAGGTCCTTGAGATATAGCTCACAGAGGGGCAAATGTATCACATCCTAATTCACAATAAAATACGATGTACCGTAAAATGCAACTTTTACTCTCGATGAATGGAAGATGCGCTTTTATTTTTGCCTACAACACATTTCAAAAGGAGGATGCCTATGGATAAAGATTTTATGCTGACCTACTACGACAAAATGGTACGTCCAATATGGACGGAGCTGATGAAGACACCACGTTATCAGCGGGCTGCTGGCGAACACGACAAGCTCGAACGTGAATTTCGGCGGCTGCTGAATGAAAAGCTAGGGCGGAAGTATCTTGAACTGGACGATGCACTGTTCCGAGTGATGGATGACATCGCAGAAGCTATGTATATGAAAGGTGCCGCAGACCGTGAGTTGATGATC